>Ga0209023_10006082_pt1 | contig 12889 bp, 11 predicted proteins | sample LakOneMetagenome_FD_187468 | JGI IMG/M metagenome (GOLD analysis project Ga0209023, IMG submission 187468) | Freshwater and sediment microbial communities from Lake Erie, Canada (SPAdes) (version 2) | ecosystem: Environmental > Aquatic > Freshwater > Lentic | place: Lake Erie, Canada... | reverse complement strand
TCACGTGATATTCGATCTGGATGCCGTTGCCGCCGTGCATGTCACGCGACACCCGCGCGATGTCGAGCGACTTGCCGCAATTGTTGCGCTTGACGATCGAGATCATCTCAGGCGCCATCTTGCCCTCGTCCATCAGGCGGCCGACGCGCAATGAGGCCTGCAGGCCCAGCGCGATTTCGGTTTCCATGTCGGCGAGCTTCTTCTGGACCAGTTGGGTCGCCGCCAGCGGCCGGCCGAACTGCTTGCGGTCGAGCGTATATTGCCGGGCGCGGTGCATGCAGTCCTCGGCGGCGCCGAGCACGCCCCAGGAGATGCCGTAGCGGGCGCGGTTGAGGCAGCCGAACGGGCCCTTGAGGCCGGACACGTTGGGCAGCAGCGCGCTTTCAGGCACCACCACGCCGTCCATCACGATCTCGCCGGTGATCGAGGCGCGCAAGCTGAGCTTGCCGCCGATCTTGGGGGCCGACAGGCCCTTCATGCCCTTCTCGAGGATGAAGCCGCGGATCTGGTTGTCGTGCGCTGCCGATTTGGCCCAGACGACAAAGACGTCGGCGATCGGCGCGTTGGAAATCCACATCTTGCTGCCGGTCAGCCTGTAGCCGTCGGACACCTTCTCGGCGCGGGTCTTCATGCCGTTGGGATCGGAACCGGCATCCGGCTCGGTCAGGCCGAAGCAGCCGACCCATTCGCCGGTGGCAAGCTTGGGCAGGTATTTCTTGCGCTGGCTGTCGTCGCCATAGGCGTAGATCGGGTACATCACCAGCGACGACTGCACCGAATTCATCGAGCGATAGCCGGAATCGACCCGCTCGATCTCGCGGGCCACCAGGCCATAAGCCACATAGCTGGCATTGGCGCAGCCATATTCCTCCGGCAGCGTGATGCCGATCAGGCCGAGTTCGCCCATCTCGTTGAAGATCTCGCGGTCGGTCTTCTCTTCGAGATAGGCCTTGGTGACGCGCGGCAGCAGCTTGTCCTGCGCATAAGCGCGCGCGGTGTCGCGGATCATGCGCTCGTCTTCGGTGAGCTGATCGTCGAGCAGGAACGGATCGTCCCACTGGAAACCGGCAGCCGTCGGCTTGTCCTTGGTCTGGGGGCGCACGCTCATGAAATGTCCTTTCGCATCGTCGTTTGCGGAATTGGCCGCCAAACTAAAGGTCTATGGAAGGAATCGCAAATCTTTCCCTGTGTCATTCCGGGGCGCGAAGCGAACCCGGAATCTCGAACTTCCGGGTCTGGTGCTTACGCACCATCCCGGAATGACGACACATCAACTAGCCTTCCAGCTTCTCGTTCGACGTGATCTCGATCCCGAAGCCGGACAGTCCCTTGTAATCATGCACCGAGGAGGTCAGATGCCGGATCGAGGTGATCCCGAGGTCACGCAGGATCTGCGCGCCGACGCCGACTTCGCGCCATTGCCGGTTGCGATCGGCTTCCGCCGATTTCTCCTCGCCGACCGGCTCGACCGGAACCCCGGCCGCGCCGTCGCGCAAGTATACCAGCACGCCGCGACCGGCCTGCTTGAAATGGTCGAGCACGACCTGCATCCGGGCCTGGCCGGTGAAGAGGTCCTTGACGATGTTGGGCTTGTGCAGTCGCGTCAGCACGTTCTTGCCGTCGCCGATGCCGTTATAGACGAAGGCGGCATGGGCGATCTCGTCGAACGGCGAGCGGTAGGCATAGCCCTGCAGCGGCCCGATCGGGCTTTCGGTGGTGAAGGTCGCAACCCGCTCGATCAGTTTTTCGCGGGCCTGGCGATAGGCGATCATGTCGGCGATGGTGACATGCCTGAGCTTGTGGTGAGCTGCGAATTTGGCGACCTGCTCACCCTTCATCACGGTGCCGTCGTCGTTCATCAACTCGCTGATGACGCCGACCGGAGGCAGGCCGGAGAGCTTGCAGAGATCGACCGCGGCCTCGGTATGGCCGGAGCGCAGCAGCACGCCGCCGTCGCGGGCGATCAGTGGGAAGATGTGGCCGGGACGGGCAAAATCATTGGCGCCGGCATTGGGATTGGCGAGTGCGCGGCAGCAGGAGGCGCGTTCATCGGCGGAGATGCCGGTGCCGCCGTCCGGCTTGTAGTCGATCGAGACAGTGAAGGCGGTGGTGTGGTTGGAATCGTTGTGCGCCACCATCGGATCCAGCCGCAGCCGTCTAGCGTCATCCTGGGTGATCGGCGCACAGACGATGCCGGAGGTGTGACGGATGATGAACGCCATCTTCTCGGCGGTGCATAGCGAGGCGGCGACGATCAAATCGCCCTCGCCTTCCCGGTCATCGTCATCGGTAACGACGACGAGTTCGCCATTGGCAAAGGCCTGCAGCACTTCCTGGATCGTATCGGGCATTGTCTCGGGATCTCGCTTGGTTCCAGCAGTGCATTAGCCGGACTCCATCGCCCGCGCCAGCGTCAATACGCAGGGCAGCAAGGCGCGGAAGGGGCTGGCGAAACACGGGAAAAAGCATTGACGAGGTCCGGTCGCAATCGCCATGGTCGCAGCCATAAAAACAAGAAGCAGGCGCAGGGTCGAAACATGATGTGTTTTCAATCGAATTTCCGTCTGATGGCATGGGCCGGGTTCGCGCTGCTGGCCATCGTTGCAGGTCCGTCGTCGGCCGCCTGCGCCGCCGACGAGTGGCCGACCCGGGACATCACCTTCTACGTGCCCTATGCGCCGGGCGGCTCGACCGACCCGATCAGCCGCAAATTTGCCGAGCTGCTGGAGAAGCAACTTAAGGTCAAGGTGATCGTCGAGAACAAGCCCGGCGCGTCCGCGACCATCGGCACCGGCGCAGTGATCCGTGCCACGCCGGACGGCTACACCATCGGCCTCGGCTCCAGCTCGTCGCTGGCCTACCAGCCGCTTGAGATGAAGGGCCTGGTCTGGAAATCGGCCAACGACTACCAGTCGATCGCCAAACTGTCCGACCTGCCCAGCATTCTCGCGGTGCCGGCCGATGCGCGCTGGAAGACCTTCGACGATTTCATCGCCGAAGCCAAAGCCAATCCGCGCAAGCTCAAGGTCTCGGTCTCCGGCCTGCGCTCGATCAATGACATCGTGATCCAGCAGCTCAACAAGCTCGCCGGGCTGAAGATCGTCACCGTGCCGTTCACCGGCGGTGGCGGCGAAGCGACGCTGGCCGCGCTCGGCGGCCGGGTCGACGGCGCATCCGGCTTCGCGCCGGGCATGAAGGGCCAGATCGACGCCGGCAAGCTGCGCGTGCTGGCCGTGTTCCAGCAGGGCAAATACGATCTGCTGCCGGAAGCCAAGCCGATCGGCGAGACGCCGTGGAAGGACACCTTTCCGGTCGGCTACTACGTGATCGCACCGAACGGGCTGCCGAAGCCCATTCTGGACAAACTGCTGGCGGTGTCGAAGACCATCGTCGAGAGCGACGAGTTCAAGAGCTTTCTGAAGGCCAACGGCTACACGTCAGATCCCAAGATCGGCGACGACATGAAAAGGGAATTGCTCGGCTACGACGCCAAGTTCCGCGACGTCGTCAAATTCCTGGATGATGACAAGTGACGCCGACGACAAGCTTTGCGCTGCCGCGGGCGCGGCGGATCGTCGGCCTGCTGGCGCTGCTGCTGGCGGCAGCGTATGGCATCGACGCCTGGCAGACGCTGTCGGTCGGACGCTGGCACAAGCCGGGGGCAGCGATATTCCCTATTGCCGTGGCGCTGCTGCTGGCGATCTCGGCAATTTCAGTCCTGCTCGAACGGCATGGCGGCGCTGACGATCCGATGCCGGCGACTTTCGCGCTGCCTGACGGCACCGACCTGCGCCGGTTGCTGCTGGTGCTTGCCGCGTTCGCCATCTACTTCCTGACGATGCCGCTGCTTGGCAACATGATCGCCTCGGCGCTGTTTCTGCTGGCGAGCATGTGGCTGCTGTCGGACGATCCGAACCGCTCGCTGCTGCGGCTTGCGATCTATGCGGTGGTGAGCGCCATCAGCTTCGAATTGTTCTTCGTCCGGCTATTGAAAGTCCAGATGCCCGCAGGTCTGTTCAAGCAATGGCTGTTTTAACACCCGTCATTCCGGGGCGATGCGCAGCATCGAACCCGGAATCTAGAGGTAATCAGCTCGACCTTCCGGGTTCGCGCTTTGCGCGCCCCGGAATGACACCAACGGATTTGGCATAAGATGAACTCGCTCCAGGGCCTGCTCTACGGGCTGCAGATCGCGGCCACCCCGGGCAACCTGCTGGCGGCGTTTGTCGGCGCGTTCGCCGGGACTGCGATCGGCGTGCTGCCGGGGCTCGGCCCGGTTGCCGGCGTCGCGCTGATTCTGCCGCTGACGTTCTCGCTCGATCCGACCGCGGGCCTGATCATGATGGCCGGCATCTTCTACGGCTCGATGTATGGCGGCTCGACCACGGCGATCCTGCTCAACATTCCCGGCGAGTCCGCTTCCGTCGTCACCGCGATCGACGGCTATCAACTGGCCAAGAAGGGCCGCGCTGGCGCCACGCTGACCATTGTCGCGGTCGGCTCGTTCGTCGGCGGTACGATCGCCGTGATCGGCGTCATGATGTTCTCCTCGCTGCTGGCCAAGGTCGCGATCCTGTTCGGTCCGGCGGAGTTCTTTGCTCTCACCGCCGGCGGCCTGATCGTGATGTCGCGCATTTCAGGCGGCACGCTGGCCTCGGCGCTGCTGCCGATGACGCTCGGGCTGATGCTGGGAACCGTCGGCCAGGAAGCTGTCACCGGCGAGACGCGTTTCACCTTCGACATTCCCGATCTCGCCGAGGGCGTGTCGCTGGTGCCCGTCGTCGTCGGGCTCTACGGTTTTGCCGAGCTGATGCTGCTGGTCGAGGACAAGGCGCACGCCGCCGCCCGGCCGGAGTCGGTGAAGATGCGTGACCTACTGCCGACCCGCACCGAATGGAAGCGCGCGGTGCCGTCGTGGCTGCGCGGAACGTTCCTGGGCTTCCTGTTCGGATTGGTTCCGGGGCCGGCGGCGACGCTGGCCTCGTTCGCCTCGTACCGGCTGGAAAAGGCGACCTCGAAATATGCCGCCGAAATCGGCACCGGCGCGATCGAAGGCGTCGCCGGCCCCGAAGCCGCCAATAATTCCGCCGCCACCGCTTCGCTGGTGCCGCTGCTCGCGCTCGGCATCCCCTTTACGCCGATCGCGGCATTGATGATCTCGGCGATGCTGGTGCAGGGCATCCAGCCCGGGCCACTGTTGATCACCCAGCATCCGGAAATCTTCTGGGGCCTGATCGCATCCGCCTATATCGGCAACGTCATGCTGCTGGCGCTGAACATCCCGATGGTCGGCGTCTGGGTCAGCCTGCTGCGGATTCCGCACTACCTGTTCATTCCGCTGCTGCTGGTGCTGTCCGTGATCGGCACCTACAGCGTCCGCAACTCTATCTTCGACGTCTGGGTGCTGCTCGCCGCCGGCGTCGTCGGCTACGCCTTCAACAAGCTGAAATTCCAGCTCGCGCCGCTGGTGGTCGGCCTGATCCTCGGGCCCAACATCGAAAAGCATTTTCGCGAGGCGCTGTTCCTCAGCGACGGCGATCCCTGGATCTATGTGCAGAGCCCGATCGCGATCGGCGTCTGGCTCGTGGTCGCCGCGATCCTGATCGCCGGCTTCATCGCCCGCCGCCGCGCCGCGTTCGCCGACGCGTTGGCGCAGGAAAGCAGTCTGTAAGATAATCCCGCGCGGCCGCAGACAACTTGACCCGGCCCGTCGCGAATGGACCAATGAAAGGCCCGGCGATAAGGTGAGCTAGGATCAGTGGCTGCCGGGGAAGAAACGCCGAAACCCCGGCGAACAGGATGGATCAGGTGATGTCGCCCATAGGCCCGCGCACAATTTGGAATTCATCGGCGCCCCCGGCCGTAGGCCTCGGCGCTGCGATCAAACGAGCCATGTGTCACATCCGCGCAGCGGGCATTTGCCTCGCGATTCTGGCCGCCCAGCCGATGCTGGATGCGAAGGCCGAGACGGCCGGCAGCATCGAGCAGGCTTTCGCCGGTTCCCTCGCCGCGATGCCTGCGGACGCCCTCGCGGTTTCCGGATCGTTCTACGTGCCGGTCTATTCCAGCGTGTCGATGAGCGCGGGCCGGCTGCGGGGCGATTTTTCAGTGACGCTCAGCATCCACAACACCTCCGAAACCAAGCCGCTGGTGCTGAAGCGGATCGCCTATTTCGATACATCGGGAAAAATGGTGGAAAGTTACCTCAAGGCGCCGGTCGCGCTAAAATCGTTCTCGACCATCGAGGTCTTCATCGCCGCCACCGACGTGCGCGGCGGCACCGGCGCCAATTTCGTGGTCGACTGGGCGGCGACAGGCGAGATCGCCGAACCCGCGGTCGAGGCGCTGATGGTCGGCAGCGTCGGTCCCGGGCATTATGCCTTCATCAGCCAGGGGCGGCCGATCAGGATCGTCACCGGGAAATAGCCTACCGGAAGGTCGGAACAACCGGCCTTCTCAACAAGAAACCAACGGGAGTGAAAATCCATGTCGACCGCGGCACCTTTCGATTTTGCACCTTTGTTGCCCGCCGGGTTGCCGGCGGCGGCAGCGCGATGGACCGGCCTCGCCAAATACAGTTTCGTCGGCGGCAACAACGATCCCGACCAGGTGCCGGTCGAAGGCCTGATCGATGCGGTCAATGCCGTGCTGAAACGCGAGGGCAGAACGCTTGCGACTTATGGCCTGGCGAGCGGTCCGCAGGGCTATCGCCCGCTGCGCGAATTCCTCACCGCCAAGCTCAAGCGCGACGCCGGCATCACCTGCACGGCCGACGACATCATGATCGTGTCGGGCTCGCTGCAGGCGCTCGATCTCGTCAATCAGACCTTGCTGACGCGCGGCGATACCGTGCTGATCGAACAGGAAAGCTATCAGGGCGCCATCAACCGGCTGACGCGGCTCGGCGTCAAGGCGGTCGGCATTCCCCTCGACGACGACGGCATGCGGATGGACGCGCTGGCGGCGGCACTTGCCGACCACAAGGCCCGCGGCATCACGCCGAAATACATCTACACCATTCCGACCGTGCAGAACCCGACCGGGTCAATCATGTCCGAGAAGCGGCGCACGGAGATGCTGAAGCTGTCGGAGCAATATGGCGTTCCGATCTTCGAGGACGATTGCTACGCCGACCTGATCTGGACCGGCCAGCGGCCGCCGGCGATCTACGCCATGAGCCAGAGCGCCAACGTCATTCACATCGGATCGTTCTCCAAGTCGATCGCGCCGGCACTTCGCGTCGGCTTCATCGTCGCGCCCTGGGCGATAATGTCGCGGATGCTGGCGCTGAAGACCGATGCCGGCTCCGGCGCGCTGGAACAGATGGTGCTGGCGGAATATTGCGCGCCGCATTTCGAAAGCCACGTGCCGAAGCTGACGCGCGGCCTGCGCGCCAAGCTCGACACGCTGATGGAGGCGCTCAACGAACAGTTCGGGACCGCGGCCGAATTCGAGGACCCCAAGGGCGGCATCTTCCTGTGGGTCAAACTGCCGGACAATGTCGATACGCTGAAATTGTATCAGGCGGCGCTCGCCGCCGGTGTCGCGATCAACCCCGGTCCGGAGTGGTCGACCGACAAGGCGTATTCCGGCAGCCGGCTGCGGCTGTGCTTTGCCAGCCCCTCGCACGAACAGATCCGCGAGGGCGTCGCCGTGCTCGCCGAGGTCTGCCGCAGGGAGTTCGGCGTGCCGGAGCGCATCGCCAACGTCGGGAAGCGGGCGTAGACGTTGATCGGCTGACGTGGGGAATGACGCCCGGGCGCTGACAGGAATCGTGGAATGGCCGGGGCGCTATCGCAGCATCGCAAGGGAATAGCCCTTGTCGTCGCCGCGGCGATCGCGTGGAGCACTGCGCCGTTCTTCACGCGGCTGCTGCCGTTCGATTCCTGGACCATCCTGTTCTGGCGCGGGCTGTTCGGCGCGGCCATGATCGCAGCCATTCTGACGATGACGCAAGGCGCCGCCGGCCTGCGGGACTTCACCCGGATGGACCGGACCGGCTGGCTGGTCGCGTCGCTGTCGACGGTGGGGATGGTGTGCTTCATCCCATCGCTGCAGATGACCGACGTTTCCAATGTTGCGATCATCATCGCGACCGGCCCGTTCGTCACCGCGGCGCTGGCCTGGGTCTGGCTTCGCGAGGTACCGCGGCTGCGGACCACGCTGGCGAGCCTCGTGGCGCTCTGTGGCATCTCCATCATCGTCGGCGGCGCGCGTCTCGGTTCCGACATTCTCGGGATCGCACTGGCCGTCATCATGACGATTGCGATCGCGGCGATGACGGTGATCGTCCGGCAGCATCGCAACACATCGATGGTCGCTGCCGCTGCGCTGTCGAATATCCTGGGCAGCGCCGTCAGCGTTCCCTTTGCGCAAGGGATCGCCGGCGTCACCGCGCACGATCTGTTTGTTTTCGCACTATTCGGATTCTGCCAGGTCGCGCTCGGCCTCTCCTTCTACATGCTCGGCTCACGGCTGCTGCCATCGGGTCAGGCCGCGCTGATCTCCACGCTGGAGACGCCGCTGATGCCGTTCTGGATATGGCTGGCGTTCCAGGAGGTGCCCGCGTCCCGCACATTGCTTGGCGGCGCGCTGGTGATGGGCGCTGTGATCGCCGACATCGCCGGCGATATCAGCCAGCAGAAGCAGCCGCTTTGATCACCCGCCGACGTGAAACTCGACGTTGACCTGACCGCTGCCGCTGGATGGGAAATACTCGCAGAGCTGCTCCGCGGCGCCGTCGAAAGTGTCCCAGCCGAGCGCGGCAAACAACATGATGGTATCGGCCATACCGCCTTCGCCGTTGCACTTGACGGCGTAGTCCGGCAGCATTTCGGTGAATTCGCGATAGCGGCGCTGCTGCCACAGTTCGAGCACGCGGAGATCGACCTGGCGGTTGAATTCGCTCGCGATCGAGGTCCAGGCCTCCGGACCGAGTTTCCGGTTGGGCCAGAGCCGATGCGACAACGATCCGGAGGCGAGGATCGCCACCCGGCCCGGATGACGCGCGATTGCACGCCGCGTCGCTTCACCGAGGATGCGGCTCTCCTCCAGCGAGGTGAACAGCGGGGTCGCGACCGAAACCACCTTGGCCCAGCCATCTCCATTCATGAAATGCATCGGGACGATGGTGCCGTATTCGAGGCCGAGGCTGGAAACCGTGTGGGCGATGACGTTGAGGCCGGCGCCGGCGGCTTCGGCTGCAATCGCCTCGCCGAGACCGGTATCTCCCGGCAGGTCGTAGTGCAGATCCTGGATCATCTGCGGCGCTTCGTGGCTGGTGAACGAGCCGCGATGATGGGGATTGGCGTTGATATGGTAGCCGAAATTGGACAGCCAGTGGGTGTCGAACACGACGAAGGTCGAGACCCCGCGCTCCCTGGCGCGACGGCCGAGTTCACGCAGCGCGCGGATCGGGCCTTCCCTCGCGTCCTTGAGCGGACTGCCGGGAATTTCCGACAGCATCAGGGACGGCACATGGCTGACCTTGGCGGCGAGAACGAGTTCTCCCATCGGGTTCTCTGTCCTTTGGAAATCTACGCGCAGCGAAAAACCACGGCGATGCGCAGCAACAGCACGATCGAGACGTTACCTTTGCCGGCCTCGATCTGCGCCACGTAGCGCTCGGACATGCCCGACCGGCGCGCCAGCTCCCGACGCGACATACCGTAGACCGCGCGCAACTCGCGGACGCGGCCACCGAGCTGGATCAGGAATTCGCTCTCGTAGGGCAGACGTCCGTCATCGTCAGGCGCAAACATCCCGACCGGAGGGGCCGACGACGGCGCTTCGGCGCCGGATATGTTCTCGCTGTGGGCCACGCTCCACCCTTTCGTCCGGCATTGTCGCCAAACGAAGGAGCGTCCGCATTGATCGGGATCAAATCGCCCCGCGCCCCGCGCAGAGCGGGTTCCCGTCCCGGCGCTACCTCACCGCAAACGGCGATTGATACGGCCGGCCGAACGGCACACCGTTGATCACGGTCTGCACCGGCTTCAGCGCCACCTTCCCGTCGCGCTTGTTGTTACGGGTGTCGAGGAACGAGACCGGCCCCTCGACCAGGTCCATGATGGCGACGTCGGCGGGCGCGCCGAGCTGCAGCGTGCCGATTTTGGGGGCGCGGTTGATGATCTTGGCCGGCGCCGTGGTTGCCATCGTCACCACCTGCTCCAGCGTAAAGCCCAGCGTCATGAACTTGCTCATCACGTTCGGCAGATAGGGCATGCCGGGCGAATTACCGGAGAACACGTGGATGTCGGACGAGATCGTGTCCGGCGTGCAGCCGCCGGGGATCGCGACCTCCGCCACCGTGAAATCGAAACTGCCGCCGCCATGACCGACATCGAAAATGACGCCGCGCTGCTTGGCGGCCAATGCCGCCGGCAGCAGCTTGCCGTCCTGCACGATGTTGGTAAAGACACCGCCATTGTTCGGCGCGCCCGAATAGGCATGGGTCAAGACGTCACCCGGCCGCAACAGATCGAGGATCTGCGACATCAGCTCCTTGGTCTCGACGCCGCCGATATGCACCATCATCTTGGCCGGCCATCCGCACATCTCGCAAGCCTGGATGCCGCGCTTCAGCGGCTCGAGGCCGTGCTTGTAGATGACGTTCTCCGACATCCGCACCTTGACCCCGATCAGGAAGTCCTGGTTTTCGGCCAGCGCCATCGCGCAGGCTTCGACCTGGGCGTTGTCGATGTTGTAGAGCTCGGCGACCGGAAATGCCGACAAGCCGTTGTTGGCAATGTGCACGAAGGCGTAAATCCGCGCCCGCGACTGCGCGACGATATAACGGCGCAACGCCGCGAGATTGTTGACCCCGGCATCGCCCGCCGAGACGACCGTCGTCGTGCCCTGAAACTGCACCAGCTCGTCGGCCGGAATGCCGATCGCCGAGCCGTAGGGATAGACATGACAGTGCAGGTCGATCAGTCCGGGTGTCACCAGTTTGCCCGTGGCGTCGATGCTCTTGGTGATGCGGGCAGCGGGGATTTCGTTCTCGATCGCCTCGATCACGCCCCAGCGGATGCCGATGTCACGCTTGCCGCGCAGCGACTGGCTGGGGTCGAGCACGTCACCGCCCTTGATCACGAGATCGAACTTGTCGTTCGGACCCATCGCGGCGCTGGCGGGACCGGCCATTGCGGCGACCGCCGCCGATCCACTCAGGCTCAAGAAATCACGGCGTGAAAACCCGGTCATGACGACGCTCCCCTGATATGCTTTTTTATGACGCGATGATGCGCTCCCCGCTCGCCTTCCGCAAGCAGACGCCCGCCGCTGCACCTCAGCCCACGCAAAAATGAATGATCGCGCGGCTGGTTTCCCCTCATGCCTTGCCCTAGGTTTAGCCGTCAAAATCAGGGCCGCAGAGCCCGACGGGAGGCGTCGATGGTTGCAATGAGAGTAGTCGTACTTGCATTTGGCCTGCTCGCCGGCGGAGCCGCATTCGCCGAAGACCCCCTGCCTCGCGCCAAGCCGGAGGACGTCGGCCTCTCCAGCGAACGGCTGGCCCGGATCCCCGCGACGTTGAAAGCCGATATCGACGCGGGCCGGATCCCCGGCGCCGTCATCGCGATTGCGCGCCGCGGCAAGCTCGTCGCCTTCGACGCCTATGGCTGGCGCGACAAGGCCGCCAATATTCCAATGACGACCGACACCATCTTCAACATCGCTTCGATGACCAAGCCGATGACGGCGGTCGGCGGCCTGATGCTGTACGAACAGGGCAAGCTGCTGATCAACGATCCGCTCAGCAAGTACTTTCCGAAATTCACCAATATGCGCGTCGCGGTGCTCGACGGCGACGGCCTGTCAGGCTCGGTGGCCGCCGATCGCCAGATCACGATCCAGGACCTGATGCGGCACACCTCGGGCCTGATCTACGGCGGACGCGGCACCACCGCCGTACACAAGATGTATCCGGCCGGCAGCAGCGATGCGACGCGCGACTATGACGGTGCGGCGTTCATGGACAAGCTCGCCTCGCTGCCGCTGCTCTACCAGCCCGCGACCGTGTGGGACTACGGCTTCGGTCTGGACGTACTCGGCCAGACCATTGAAAAGATCAGCGGGCAATCGCTCGGACAATACCTGCAGGCCAACCTGTTCGCGCCATTGGGGATGACCGATACCGGCTTCTCGATTTCCGCGGACAAGGCCGCGCGCTACGCCAGGCCGCTGCCGGCAGATCCCGACACCGGAAAGCCGCAGGCGCGCAGCCCCGAGCTGACCCAGCCGCTCAAATTCGAATGCGGCGGCGGCTGCGCCGCTTCCACCGCGTCGGACTATCTGCGCTTTGCAATGATGCTGATGAACGGCGGACGCTCCGGCGAAGCCCGCCTGCTCGGTCCCCGCACCGTCGCCTACATGCTGTCGGACCAGTTGGGCGCGAACATCAGGAATCTCGTCGGCAACGCCGATCCGACTCGCGCCGATTACGGCTTCGGTCTCGGCCTTGCGGTGCGCACGCAGCCCGGCGTTGTCAGGATGATGGGATCGGTCGGACAGTTCTCCTGGCCCGGCGCCAGCGGCACCGACTGGTGGGTCGATCCCAAGGAAGAACTCGCGGTGGTATATCTCTCCGCAGCGCCCGGACCGATCCGCTGGCACTACCGGCAGAAGATCAACGCGCTGGTCTATCAGGCGATCATGGATTGATTTCCACCTCGTCATCGCCCGGCTCGACCGGGCGATCCAGTACTCCACGACCGTCGCTGACTACAACGAGCAACGCGGAATACTGGATGCCCCGCCTTCTGTTTAGCCCGGGGACATAGCTGACGCCTGTTCGGACACATCACTGACACTTTTGCCAGCCGTCAAGTCGATCGATCCGACCAGCCAGCTGGCAAAGTAGATTCCGTAGAGGCCTTCGCGCGTGAGC
>Ga0209023_10006081_pt1 | contig 12890 bp, 10 predicted proteins | sample LakOneMetagenome_FD_187468 | JGI IMG/M metagenome (GOLD analysis project Ga0209023, IMG submission 187468) | Freshwater and sediment microbial communities from Lake Erie, Canada (SPAdes) (version 2) | ecosystem: Environmental > Aquatic > Freshwater > Lentic | place: Lake Erie, Canada... | reverse complement strand
TCTCGGGGTCGCCCTCGGCCTGGTCGGCGCCCTCACCGCGATCCTCCACGTGGCCCAGGGGCTCTCCGACTTCACGTTGAGCAGCCCGCCGCTGCTGGTGCTGCAGACGCTGTGCATGGGCCTCGTTCTCCTCACGCCGCTGCACCTGCCCAAGGAATCCCCGCTCGGCCTCGATCGACTGCCCCCGCAGCAGCAGGTGCGCGAGTACGGGCTGCTGAGCTCGATGCCCGTCGTCCTGCTCGGTGTGCTGTTCGGCGAGCTGCTGGTCGTGCGGGCGTCCGTCCCGTGGGCGACCACCTACTTCTCAGCGGTGGCCTTCCTGCTGCTCAGCCTCGCGACGGTGCGCCACCTCCTCACGACCCGCGAGACCAAGCGGCTGTACGCGCAGGTCGAGGCGGCGGCCGAGGATCGTCGTCACCTGCTCGCTGAGGTGCTGCGCAGCGCCGACCACGATCGCCACCGCGTCGCCGCGCGCCTGCACGAGCAGGCGATCGCGTCGTACTCGGCCTTCGCCTGGTACATGCAGTCGACGACCGGTCCGTCGGGCGGCCGGCCGGCCGGCGCCCTGACCCGGGTCCGCGACGATCTCGCCGCCCAGGCCGAGTCGCTCCGCCAGCTCATGCTCGCGATCCAACCCATCGAGACGGTGCGGCCGACCGCCAAGAGCCTCGGCGTGCCGATCAGCGCCTACGTCGACAGCCTCTACGGGGACGAACCGGCTCCGGCCGTCGACCTGAAGGTGGACGAGGACCTGGCCATGGACTGGACGACCGAGACCATCGCGTTCCGCATCGTCCAGGAGGCGCTGCGCAACGCCTGCACCCACGCCCACCCCCACCGCATCGGCGTGGCGATCACCGCCGTCGACGACGTGATCGAGGTGCGGGTCGAGGACGACGGCGACGGCTTCGACCCGGGCGCTGCGCTGTTCGAATCCGGGATCGCGACGATGCGCTCGTTCGCCGCGCTCAGCGGCGGCCACCTCGAGGTGCACAGCGCCGCCGGCGCCGGAACCGTCGTCGTGGCCCGCCTCGGCGGTGACGAGGACGCAGACCACCCGGCCCCCGAGCCCGTCGACGACATCGATCTCACGGAGCGCCGCGGCGACGCCGACGAGGGGGCGGAGCCCGACGATGCCCGCACCCGCGACAGCGCGAGCCGCCGGCTGCGCCTCGTCTCGGGCGGCCTGATCTCGGGCTGAGTGCCCCACCGGCGACGTCGGCGCCCCTACTCCGGCCCAACTCTGGCCCGACTCCGGCCCGACTCCGGCCTGATTCGCGGCGCCGCCCGCGAACGCAGTCGGTGGCGGCACCGGCTCCGTCGGCCGCCACCCCGGCGTCTCCGCTCCCGGTCCAGTCCGCACTTCTGCCCAGCACCGGGCGAAAACCTCATCCGGATGCTCCCTGGATCCTTCCCAGGTTTCCGACACTCCTGTAGGTTTCGAAGGGTCGGCGCGTCGACCGCGCGCTCCCCCGGTGTCGATGACCTGTCGGCGCTGGTCCGGAGCACAAGGCACTGGGGAGCGACGATGCCATCCAGGACACCCTCACCTGCACCAGCACCCACGACACCGGCCCAGGGCCCCGGCCTCGCGGCCGGCGCGCCCGATGACGCGCCGCCCGACCGGGCCCCCACGGCGACGAACAGCGCCCCACCGAAGGCCCGCGCGAAGCGGCCCCCGGGGCGGCCCCGGGCGATGCCGCTCGACGAGCTCCGGGCCCACATCATCGCCACGGCGACGCGGGTGTTCGCGCAGCAGGACTTCAACGGGGCGACCATCGACGGCATCGCCAAGGAAGCCGGGGTCACGCGGGCGGCGGTGTACGAGCTGTTCAAGAACAAGGAAGACCTCTTCGTCGCCGTGAGCGACGACGCCGGCAAGCGCCTGACCACGGCGATGCACGAAGGCTTCCGCCCGGGCGACGACTTCACGTTCCGCGACTTCGTCCGCATGAACGTCGCCCTGCTCTTCGACTTCATCGAGAACCACCCGGACGAGGCCACGATCATCCGCATCGTCGACCGGGGGACGCTCGGGCTCGCGCACAACGAGTACCTCGTGGCCCGGCATCAGATCGAGGACGACGTGGTGATGCTCTACGAGGGCGGCTGGGCCCGCGCCGGCGGCATCTCGCACGAGGCGGCCCGCCTGCTCGCCCTGATGACGCTCGCCATGGTCCAGGCGGTCGGGTTCCGCCAGACCTCCGAGGAGTCCTGGGGCACGGCCGCGACAATCGACGTCCTCACCGACTTCCTCGTCGGCGGGTTGCTCTCGCTGACCCGCGACCGTTCGTCGCTCGACGCGCTCGACCGCTGATCACACCTCCCGGGGCACGGCGACCGCGGCGCCCGAGCCGCTAACGCGACGCTGTCGCGTGAGAGGATTCTCATCTTTCCCGGACGACGACGTCCGCGGTCATGCCCCACCACCTCCTTCACCTCCACCACCTGACGACACCACCACCTGACGACACCACCACCTGATGACACCACCACCTGAGAGCGCACCCCCGCCGACGCCGAACGACGCGACCGCCACCGAGGCCGCACCCCCGGGGGCCGATGGCAGCCACGACGCCGGGACCGGTCACGGGTCGGGTCACGGCGCCGGCCGGTCCCGCACGGGGCTGCTCGCCCTCGGCGCGCTCGGCATCGTGTTCGGCGACATCGGGACCAGCCCGCTGTACGCCCTGCGCGAGACCTTCCACTCGCACGCCCACGAGCTCGAGATGAACGAGGCGAACATCCTCGGGGTGCTCTCGCTCATCTTCTGGTCGCTGATCGTGGTCATCACGATCAAGTACCTGGCGTTCGTGCTGCGGGCGGACAACCAGGGCGAGGGCGGGATCCTCGCGCTCACGGCGCTCGCCACCCCCGACGACGGGCCCCGACCGCAGCGCGGCGGGCGCTGGGTCCTGATCCTGCTCGGGCTCTTCGGCACCGCCCTGCTCTACGGCGACGGCATGATCACGCCGGCGATCTCGGTGCTGAGCGCGGTCGAGGGAACCACGCTGGCGTCGCCGCGCATGGCCGACTTCGTCGTGCCGCTGTCCATCGTCATCCTCATCGCCCTGTTCGCCTTGCAGCCCCGCGGCACGGGCAAGATCGGCAAGGTCTTCGGGCCGGTCATGCTCGTCTGGTTCATCGTGCTGGCCGTGCTCGGCCTGGGTCACGTCGTGCAGAACCCCGCGGTGCTCGCCGCCCTGAACCCGGGACACGGCGTCGAGTTCTTCCGGGAGAACACGTTCACCGGCTTCCTCGCCCTCGGCTCGATCTTCCTCGTGGTGACCGGCGGTGAGGCGCTCTACGCGGACATGGGCCACTTCGGCAAGCGGCCCATCAAGCTGGGCTGGTACTCGTTGGTGCTGCCCGCGCTGCTGCTGAACTACTTCGGCCAGGGCGCGCTGCTGCTCGAGACACCGGGCGCGATCGACAACCCCTTCTACCGGATGGCACCCGAGTGGGCGCTGTACCCCCTCCTGGTCCTGGCCACCGTGGCGACCGTCATCGCCTCCCAGGCGCTCATCTCCGGCGCCTTCTCGCTGACGATGCAGGCGGTGCAGCTCGGCTACTGCCCCCGGGTCCGCATCCGCCACACCTCCGAGACGGAGATCGGCCAGATCTACGTGCCGGCCATCAACTGGGCGCTCATGGTCGCCTGCATCGGGTTGGTGCTGGGCTTCCGCTCGTCGACCAACCTCGCGGCGGCGTACGGCCTGGCCGTGACGGCGACGATGGCCGTCACCACGACGATCTTCTACTTCGTCGCCCGCGAGCGCCTGCACATGAACCGGTACCTGATCGCCGGCGCGTGCTCCGTGTTCCTGGTGATCGACCTCGCGTTCCTGGGTGCGAACGTGTTCAAGATCCCGAGCGGTGGGTGGTTCCCGCTCCTGATCGGCGGGATCGTCGTCACGATCCTCATGACGTGGTTCACCGGCCGCTTGATCGTGGCGGACCGCATCCAACGCGGGGCGCGCACGCTCGAGGAGTTCGTCGGCGACGTGACCAGCCGACCCCTCACGCGCTCCCCCGGTGCGTCGGTGTACCTCTTCAGCTCGCCGGGGCTCACGCCCCCGGCGCTCGAGGTGAACTACCGGCACAACGACGCGCTGCACGAGCGCGTGATCGTCCTGTCGATGTGCACCTCCGAGACGCCGTACGTGGAGCGGTCCCAGCGCATCGAGCGCACCGATCTCGGTGACGGCTTCGTGCAGGTGGTCGCGCACCACGGCTTCCTCGAGGAACCGAACGTCCTGCGGGTCCTCGGCGAACCGGCGCTCGCCGATCTGTTGGTGGACCTGGACGAGGTCAGCTACTTCCTCGGGCGTGAGGCACTGGTCGTCACCAAGCGCCCCGGCATGGCGATGTGGCGCGAGCACCTGTTCGCCTTCCTGTCCCGCAACGCGACACCCGCCGCCCGGTCGTTCTCGCTCCCGGTCGAGCAGGTGCTCGAGCTCGGCGTCGTCGTGGAGCTCTGAGGTCGAACCGGCCGGAGCGGGTGGGCGGCGCCGGCGGCTTGTCCCGTGCTCGTGCTGGAACATCGCCGGCTGTGGCGGATGACCACCGGCCGACGAGCCGATGTGTCCTGCGCAGGGGCTGAACGCACGCGACGCAGGGGTAGGAAGGACGCATGGCTTCGACCCTCGGATCGTCCACCGCCCCCGTGACCGCCCCGGTGACCGCCGCTCCTCCCACCGAGCGGGAGCCGCGTGCATCCCTCGCCTCCGACCCCGCGCCGAAACGTCGCCGCGCGGCGCGCACGTCGTCCAGCTCGCTGGGCCGGGCGCGACGGTTCGCTCGTCGCGTGCACGCCGTGGAGCCGGCGGCCCCGGTGCCGCCGCCGCTACCGGCCGGCCACATCATCAACGTCCCCGGCATCGGCGAGGTGTTCGCCCGCGTGTCCGACCCCGTGCCCGGGGCCGTGCCCGTGCTGCTGCTGCACGGCTGGACCGTCAGCGCCGATCTCAACTGGTTCCGGGTGTACGAGGACCTCGCGGCCACGCGCCAGGTGATCGCGATCGACCACCAGGGCCACGGGCGCGGCATCCGATCGGAGCAGCCCTTCTCGCTCGAGCGCTGCGCCGACGCGGCGGACGGTGTGCTCGAGCAGCTGGGCATCGAACGCGCCATCGTCGCGGGGTACTCGATGGGCGGGCCCATCAGCCTGCTGCTGGCCCACCGGCACCCCACGCGCGTCGCCGGTCTCGTGCTGGGCGCGACCTCGCTCGAGTGGCGCGCCGGCCGCCTCGAGCGGCTGCAGTGGCGCTTCCTACCGCTGCTCGAGCTGCTCTCGCGGTTCACCACCGGCAAGGGCATCGCCCAGCGCGTCGTGCGCCAGGCGATGGAGGACGACCCCACGCTCGAGGTGTGGCGCCCCTGGCTCGTCGCCGAGATGCAGCGGGGCCACGTCCCCGATGTGCTCAACGCGGGACGGGCCCTGTCCCGCTATGACGCGCGCCCGTGGGTGGACGACATCGAAGCGCCCGCCTCGGTGGTGCTCACCACGCAGGACCGGCTGGTGCGCCCCCGCAAGCAACGCCAGCTCGCCAAGCGGCTGCACGCGACGACGCATGAGATCCCGGCGGACCACGATGCGCCGCTCGTGCTGGCCGACCACTTCGGCCCGGCCCTGCGTCAGGCCATCGACGATGTGGCGCTCCACGAGTGGGCCGCCAAGACGCACCTGCAGTCGATCCGCTGACGGACCGTACCCGGGCGCCGTCCCGGAACGCCGCCGCCCTCCGCTGGTCCCGCGCCAGGGCGCCGGAGCCGTCGCTGATCAGCGTGCGGTGCGCCGCCGGATCTCGTAGCTGCAGGAGTGGCCGCCCGACACCATGTGGGTGAGCCGTTCGACGTCGGCGTCGGGCAACGCGGCGCGGATGAACTCGATCTCGCTCGCGCACGCGTGGGGGTGCTCCGATGCGACGGTGAGGATCGCGCAGTTGTGCTCCGTCACCAGGAACGTGTCGCGGGTGACCTGCTCGAACGACGCCAGGTACCCGTCCTCGTCCAGGATCGTCGCCAGCTCGCGCACGCGGCCGGCGAAGCCCCGGTGTCGCTCCATGCGGGTGCGCGCCGCCGCGATGCGGTCGTCGCGACGGTGCGCGAACACCGACGCCAACGCATCGTCGGGCAGGTAGCCGAGGAGCTGGTTCGTGAGCTCCCCGTACGCCTTCGGGAAGAGCGGGTCCGCCGCGGCCGTCACGTGGTGGGTCTTCTCGGGGCGCCCCTTGCGACCTGCCGGGCGCGGCGCATCAGCCGACGCGACGAGGCCGGCATCGGTCAGCGTCGCCAGGTGCTGGCGGACGCCCGAGACGGTCATGCCGAGGCTCTCGGCCAACTGCTCGACGGTGATCTCGCCGCGCCGACGGATCGCGTACAGCACCGCCCGCTGCGCCTCGGTCACGGCGGGCGGCGACGCGACGACGATGCCAGGACCCTTGGCAGGGCCTTTGCCAGGACTCTTCCCGGGACCTTTGACAGGACGCTTGGCACGACCCTTGGCAGGACCTTTGCCAGGACCCTTGCCAACGGTCACCGGGACCTCCCGGGGGGTCGACAGCAGGGATGCCGGCGCTGCCGGCGTGCCGTGCGACTTCGACGCTGCCACCATGGCCTTCACCCTCTCACGTGCCACGACCGGGCCGGCACGATGCGACGTCGGCGATGGTCAACGGTGGTCGCTCCCGGTGCGGTCGGGCAGGAGCAGGTGGCTGTCACCGAACTCGTGCCAGCGGTAGCCCGCCGCGATCGCCGCGGGGTAGGCCAGCTCGAGAGGGGCGCGCCCGGCGACGGCTTCGAGCATCTGGAGGTGCGTGGCCTCGGGCTCGTGCCAGCCGGTGAGCAGACCATCCACGGCGCGGACCGGGCGGGCCGGCGAGATGATGAGCTCGGTCCAGCCTTCGCCGGGGTGCGTGATGCCCTCATCGTCGGTGACGGTCTCGAGGGCCCGAACGACCGTGGTGCCGATCGCGACGACGCGATGACCGGCGTCGTGGGTGGCGTTGATGCGGCGGGCGGTCTCGATCGGCACCCGGTAGCGCTCGGGGTAGGGCATCTCGTGCCCCTCGAGCGACGCCACACCGGTGTGCAGGACGAGCGGGGTCACGTCGATGCCACGGGCGACGAGCGAGGCGATCACCTCGCTCGTGACCGGCCGGCCGGCGGAGGGCATCTCGGCCGAGCCCGGCTCGTTGGCGTAGGCGTTGCGGTACGCATCGATCGGCCAGGTCGCCGGCACGTACCGGTAGCGGATCGGCTTGCCCCACCGCTCGAGGTACTCGACGATCGAGGTCCCGGGCGCCCCCGCCGCCCCGAGCTCGACCTCGGTGACCCACAGGCGGATCGAGCCGGGCATGCGTCCGAGGACGCGGACGGTGGCGTGATCCGGCAGGCGCAGCTCCGCACCGCGGAAGTCGCCGTCGTGGGGCAGCGTGGGGGACCCGTCCACCGGGCGGCGGATCTCGACGAGCCAGAGCCCGGTGGGCAGCTCGGTCGAGAGGTGCACCACGACGAACTCACCGTGAGGCGCCACGGCATCGACGGCGGCGGGCACGGTGGCGGAGGTGTTGACGACCACGAGGTCCCCGGGATCCAGGTAGGTCGCGAGGTCCGAGGCGCGGGCGTGGACGGGCGTCTGCTCGCCGCGCGACACCATCAGGCGCACGGCGTCGCGACGCCCGAGGGTGAGCTCGGGCGGCTGGGAGGCCTCCAGCGCCGGAGGGAGGTCGAAGCGCAGCGGATCCGAGAAGCCGGCGGCCGCCCCGCGCTGCGTGCCCGGGACCGTGACCGGCACGGTGGGAGACGGGGTTGCAGGCGTGGTCACCGGAGCGATGCGGTGCAGTCGGGTCGTCGGGCTCATGCAGGCACCGCCTCTCGGGCTCGGTAGCGACCGGAGGGTTCATCGCCCTCGACCAGGGCCAGCACCCCGGGGACGCTCGTCGCGGGGGCGGGTCGGTCGGAGATGTCCTCGCCGGGAAAAGCGGCCTGGTGCATCTGGGTGTTCATGTCGCCCGGGTCGATCGTGAGCACCCGCCACTCGGGGTGCTCTGCCGCGAGGACCGCACCCACATGATCGAGCGCGGCCTTGGTGGCGCCGTACACGCCCCACCCCTCGTAGGCCTCGACAGAGGCGTCGGAGGTGATGTCGACGATCACCGCGCCCGGCTCGAGGTGCGGCGCGGCGACCTGGATGAGCCCGAGCGGCGCGGCCACGTTCGTCTCGAACAACGCGGTCAGCTCGTCGAGGTCGACCGTCGCCAGGTCGGGCAACGGTGACGGGCCCAGTCCACCGGCGTTGTTGACGACCAGACTCAGCGGGCCGACGCCGGTCGCGGCGAGCACCAGGGCGTGGCGGTGGTGCTCGTCCGTGATGTCGCCCGGGACGAGCGTGACGGCGTCGCCGTGCTCGCCGAGCGCGTCGCTCAGCGCCTGCCCGTCGCGGGCGTCGGCGACGACGTGCCACCCGTGCTCGACGAGCGCCGTGGCCAGGGCGCGGCCGAGGCCTCGAGAGGCGCCGGTGACGATGGCGGCCCGCCGCCGGCCGGGAAGGGCACCGGCGTCCTGGCGGGTCGCGGCGGTCGTTTCGATCCTTGCTCCACTCATGGTGAGCCCCTTTCGGTTGCGCTCAACTTACAACAGCTATCACTGTTTCAATAGCCTTTGGCGAGAGCAATGTCCGATCGAACCGATAGGCCGCGTCGATCGTCTCCGTCCCCGGGCTGAGTCGGCGCGCTGCCTGATCGACGGGGCCGCCGGATACCGTGCTGACGCGGGATCGACCATCACCGGCGCGTGCGGCGCCAGTCGTCCCATTGGGGGAAGCAGCTCATGCCCGTCAGGACCCGTCCGATCCGCGCTCCGTTCGCGCTCGCCCTTGCCGTGCTGCTGGTGAGCGCCGCCTGCTCCAAGGCACCCGACGCGACCACGACCGCCGACGGCGCCACCGCCACCACGGCACCCTCCCCGGCCGCCGCGGGCGCGACCGCGGGCTCGGGTCCCACCACGACCGCGCCCGGCTCCCCCACGAGCTCGCCTGGTGGCTCGCCCACCAGCAGCGCACCGGCGAAGGCCACCGGCGCCGCCCGGCCCTCGGCCGGGTGCGCGACCCCGGGCACCGGCACGGTCACTCCGGGCCAGGGCGTCGATCAGCAGATCACGACCGGGACAGAGACCAACACCTACCGGATCTACGTGCCGCCCACGTTGACCCCGGGCACCCCCGTCCCCCTCGTCCTCGACCTCCACGGCCTCGGCCAGCCACACGCGTCGCAGGCGCTCGTGAGCGGGTGGGAGCAGCTGGCTGACCAGGAGCACCTGATCGTGCTGACACCCCAGGGCGGGCAGACCCTGCCGAACTGGCGCTCCACGACCGCGGCGGACAACCCCGACACCGCCTACCTGCGCGCGCTCATCGAGCAGACCCAACGCGACTACTGCGTCGACGAGTCCCGCACCTACTCGAACGGCATCTCGAACGGCGGGCTCGAGTCCTCGATCCTCTCGTGCAAGCTCTCCGACAAGATCGCCGCCGTCGGCCTCGTCTCGGGCATCGTCGTACCCGACGAGTGCAAGAGCGTGCCCAAGCCCGTGATCATCTTCTGGGGCAAGCGTGACTGCACGCTCCCCTACTACGGCGGCCTCGGCTACTGCCTCGTCGGGCCGAAGAACGGGACGATCCCGACCGCCGACGCCCCCGCCTCGGGCGAGGTCCCACCGGTCGAGCAGAACGTCGCCGCGTGGGCGGCCCGCAACGGGTGCGCCGCGACGCCGACCGTCACGCAGGTGAGCGAGCACGTCGAGAAGCGCACGTTCACCGGCTGCCGTGACGACGACGCGGTCGACTTCTACGTGGTCGCGAACGGTGGGCACACCTGGCCGGGCAGCAAGGCGGCCGCCACCCGGGACAAGGACCCCGACGCCCCGAAGGGCATCACCACGATGGAGATCGACGCCACCAAGCTCATCTGGGCGTTCTTCCAGCAGCACCAGTTGCCGTAGCCGAACGCCGCTCGGTCGTCTCGGTCGTCTCGGTCGTCTGGGTCACTCGATGGTGGTGTTGACGCTCTGGATCGGGCCGCTGCCGAGGTAGAAGATGCCCGGGAACCCGGCCGTCTGGAACCCGTCGTTCGGGTTGCGGCGCAGCGTCGACCCTTCGAGGCGCAACGTGCCGGTGCGGTCGTTGCTGACGAAGAAGATGGCGCCGCCGCCTTCGTTCGCGTGGTTGTCCTCGATGATCGTGCCGGCCACGCGCAAGGTGAACGTGTTGCCGTCGTTGTAGATCCCGGCGCCGCTGCCGCCGCCGGGCGTGCCCGCCCGGGCCGGGTTGGCGCCGGTGCCGATCGCGCGGTTGTGGCTGATGACGCTGTTGAGCACGACCCACGACACGCCGATGCTGCTGAGCGCGCCGCCGTTCGAGCAGGTGTTGCCGTCGTTGGCCGACCCGCCGAAGGTGCTGCTGGTGACGTACACCGGCAGGCCCTGGGACTGGCTGAGCACGCGCAGCGCCGCGCCCCCGACATCGGGTCCGGTCGCGTCGCAGACGTTGCGCGTGAAGCGCGAGCTCACCACCTTGACCCGGCCGCCGCGCACGAACATGGCTCCTCCGCCCCCGCCGTCAGTGGTCTCCCCGGTCGAGTTGCCGTTCGTGAACGTGAGGTTCTGGATGGTGAGCCGAGGGTGGTCCTGGTCCTGGCAGTGGCTCGTCGTCCACACCTGGGCCTGGTCGCAGGTGTTCATGTAGAGGATGCGGCGCTGGCCCATGCCGCTGAGCGTGACCTTGCCGCCGCCGTCGATAACGATCTCGGGACCGGTGTTGTTCACGATCTTCGCCGTCGCCGCCATGTTGATGACGATCGAATCCGGTCCGCAGTTGAACGTGATGATGCCGCCGAGCTTGACGGTGGCGACCACTGCGGCGGACGTGCAGCTCGCCGGCGTCCCGGTCCCGATGACGTGGGTCGGGTGCGACGTGTCCACGGCGCGGGCCTCGGCCGGGACCGTGGCGGTGCCGTTGGGGTTGCCGGGCACGATCGGCACGCCGCAGCCGGCAGCGAGCACGACGAGCAGCGGTGCGAACGCGATCGCGACCGCCCCCGCTCGGGTCGTGCCGCGCCTCGGCGCTCGGCGGCGGGTGGGCGTGCGCATCCCCATGGTGAGGTCCCCCTCTGCGGTCACCGGCGTCCCTGCGGACAGCTGGTACTCGGTCGCGGTGGGCCGTATGGCCCATGCAGATCCTTCGGCATCGGCGAGCGTGCCCTGAACCTGCGATGTGATCCCGGCCCGGGCGGCTCCGGCGGGCGTCGGACTGCGGGAGCGGTCAGCGCGAGACGGGGTGCTGGGCCTCGTCGATCACGGCGAAGCTCTCCCGCAGGGCACTGAGGCCGGCCTCGTCCTCGGGGAAGGGCACGGTGTGGGTCGTGAGCTCGCCGCCCCCCTGCACCCCGTGCTTGGCCAGCCAGTCGGCCAGCTGCTCCGACAGCTTGGTCGTGAACGTGCGGGCGCCCTCGGGGCCGGTCTCGGGCAGCACGACGACGATGCGGTGCGCGTCCGCGGTGGGCACGTGGGCGGCCCGATCCACGGTGCGCACGCTGGCGGTCAGCAGGGCGCCGAGCTCGCGCAGCGACTTCTCGCGCTGGCGGCGGGGCAACGAGTCGAACCAGGCCGTGGGGATGTCGACGACGCTGACGGCGAAGACGCTCTCGTAGCGCTGGGAGCGGGCCTGCTCGAGGTCGGTGGTCTGCAGGAGGAACCGGGCGTTGTAGAGACCGGTCTCGTCATCGATCTGGTCGTACAGGTCGAGCTTGTCGAGTGAACCGCGCAGCTGCTTGTTCGCCCACCCGCCGATGACGCCGAACGCGATGAAGCCGAACGCCCGTGAGGTGACCAGGCCGGCGAACGGACCGAAGCCGACCTGCTCGATGGCCGGGTACCGCATCGCGACGTACACCAACGACGCCAGGACGCCCGCGATCGCGCCGCCGACGATGTCCCACTTCAACAGCGCGGCGAACACCGGGAGGAAGAGCAGGACGGCCACGACCTCGACGGTCTCGACCCGGCGGGCGTACAGCAGCGCCACGATGACCCCGATGATGACGACGCCGACGACGAGGGCGAGCGCCCGCGCACTCGCGTAGCTCATTCCCTTGGCCCGGGTCTGCGTCTGCGCCGCTGCCGCCATCGGCGGAATCCTACAGCGTCAGGGCGAACGCCCGGGAGGTCGCGTCCACCGAGCCCGGGTCGCGCTCGCCCGGGGCGGGCGCGCACCTGACGAGGACCGGGTGCGACCGGACGCAAAAAGGTGCGACACTGGCCGTCATGGTGTCGAGCACCCGTGCCCGAATCGCGCTGGCCGCGCTCCTCGGCATCTTCCTCATCCCGCTGCTGACCTCATCGCTGAGCGGGTTGACCCACGTGCTGACCTGCGAGTCCGAGACGGCGTCGGCGTTCTCCATCGAGGCCGGCAGCGTCGGCCCGCCCGTGGTCATGAGCGCCACCTCCGTGACGCGCGACGAGGAAGTGGGGCTCTGCGGCGGGCTCACCCTCGACATGGGGGTGGGCCCGGCCGAGCCCGGCAAGGTCAAGATCGTCATCCCGATCACGAACAACACCCGTTACCCGTGGCGGGGTTCGGTCAAGCTCGTGCTCGACGGCGCGTCGGTGCCGCTCAACATCGGCGAGATCCAGCCCGGCGGCACCGAGACCGGCTCGGTCGTGATCCCGGTGGGCGACGGCAAGCACGAGATCGACGGCACCCTCCTCATCGGCCCGTAGCGCGCACGAGGCCGGCCCGCTCGCCCTTGGCGCGGATGCGGCTCGCCATCTTGCGCGACGCCTCGTCGATCATCTCGCCGCGCAGCGCCACCGCTCCTCGGCCGTCGTCACCG
>Ga0209023_10006080_pt1 | contig 12892 bp, 8 predicted proteins | sample LakOneMetagenome_FD_187468 | JGI IMG/M metagenome (GOLD analysis project Ga0209023, IMG submission 187468) | Freshwater and sediment microbial communities from Lake Erie, Canada (SPAdes) (version 2) | ecosystem: Environmental > Aquatic > Freshwater > Lentic | place: Lake Erie, Canada | collected... | reverse complement strand
CGCCAAACGCGTGGTGCGTCACAGAGCCGTTCGCCGCAACAACAATGCCGGGGCAGCGGCCATTTTCGGCATGTTCGGCACCTTGCTCGGAGCTGCCATCGCGAATGATCGCTATGATGATTACTCGTACTATTCCTATGGTTATACAAACGGTTACGGCTATGCACCCGGCTACTCGCAGGCGCCTGTTTATCGTGGAAATGTCCGCGGTTATTATGGGCAGCAGCCCGGCCGCAACGGTTATGGCGGGCATCGTGGAACGATCGGCGGCGCGGGCCCGGGTCTGCATCGCTAAAGATCAGTCCGCGTAAAGCGCTGACACAATACAATATTCAAAAGATCACGACCTCGGTTTGCGCGCGCAAACCGGGGTCGATTCGTCAGCGAACAAGCCACCGATCAACCGTTGAAAAGGGTTCGAAAATGACCCGCCCGTGGCGTGGCGAACGGCTGGGACTCGCGCCCAGATGGTTTTTAACCCGCCCTGCCCGGCCCTTTTCCAGAGCGCAACGCACGGAAATTACACACTTTTCCAAGTGCCTTCGCGAATTCCACAATGTCAGGATGTGGCTGGGGCGGGAGGATTCGAACCTCCGCATGGCGGAATCAAAATCCGCTGCCTTACCGCTTGGCGACGCCCCAAAACCTAAAGCGCTGCGGCGCGTCACACCTCAGCGGTGCGGAACATAGTTCGAGCGCGCCAAGATCGCAACCGATTCTCATCATTTCCGCCATGGATGGTTTCAGCTTGTGAAATACTACGCTGCCCCCAAGCCGAATTGAATACGCCCGAAGAGAAAGCACACCCACCCTCTCAATTTATAAAGCTAGCAATAACAATAAAATAGACGGGATTAGCGCCAAAACAAGCACCCAAAAACATCGCACCAACCAAATCGCGTTACCCCCTTGCCCATATGAACATCGGGGTCTATAAGACGCGCACTTGAGCGGTGACGAACCGCATGTCGGAGTGTAGCGCAGCCTGGTAGCGCACCTCGTTCGGGACGAGGGGGTCGTAGGTTCGAATCCTATCACTCCGACCATTATCTCGCAAAATCAAAGCACTAAACCGGCGCGTAAGCGCCGGTTTGCCTTTGGGCGTCTCAAAATCCTCACAAAATCAGTACGACCGATCCATCTTCAGCACATGCTCGGCGATGAAGGAGAGAATCAGGTTCGTCGAAATCGGCGCGACTTGATACAGTCGTGTTTCACGAAATTTCCGCTCGACATCGTATTCCTCAGCAAAGCCGAAGCCGCCATGGGTCTGCACACAAGCATTCGCTGCTTCCCATGAGGCATCAGCCGCCAGCATTTTCGCCATATTAGCCTCAGCCCCGCAATCTTCCCCCAGCTCATACTTGCGGATGGCCTCTTTCACCATGAGTTCAGCCGCCCGCATCGCAGCATAAGACTTGGCGATGGGAAACTGGATGCCCTGATTCTTGCCAATCGGACGACCAAACACTTGCCGCTCTTTCGCGTAAGCCGTTGATTTTTCAATGAACCATTTGGCATCGCCCACACATTCGGCAGCGATCAGAATGCGCTCGGCATTCATCCCGGAGAGGATATAGCGGAAGCCTTTGCCCTCTTCGCCGACCAAATTCTCCGCCGGAATTTTCACATTATCAAAGAACACTTCCGTCGTGGAATGGTTCATCATGGTGCGGATCGGGCGAATGGTAAGACCTGCCTTCTTCGCCTCACGCATATCAAGTATAAACACCGAAAGACCTTCGGTCTTTTTCGTTACCTGATCTTTGGGTGTTGTGCGTGCCAGCAGCAGCATCAAGTCTGAATATTCGGCGCGGCTGGTCCAAACCTTCTGGCCATTGACGATATAATGATCGCCTTCTTTGCGGGCAAAGGTCTTGATGGAGGTTGTGTCAGTGCCGCTGCCGGGCTCGGTCACGCCAAAAGCTTGCAGGCGCAAATCACCCGAAGCAATGCCGGGTAGATATTTGGCCTTTTGTTCGGCATTTCCGTGGCGCAGCAAGGTTCCCATAATATACATTTGCGCATGGCAGGCGCCGCCATTGCAGCCAGACTTTTGAATCTCTTCAAGAATCGCTGCAGCGCCCGAGAGCTTCAGCCCCGCCCCGCCATATTCTTCCGGAATAAGAACAGAGAGATAGCCGTTATCGGTCAGGGCTTTGACGAATTCGGCCGGATAAGCCATCTCGCGATCCAGTTTGCGCCAGTATTCGCCGGGAAACTGCTTGCAAAGCGCGCTCACCGCATCGCGGATCTGATTGATTTCACTAGCATCATGATGGGTTTGCGTCGCCATACGGAATGTCCTGAACCTTACATCTTAAAAACGTCCAGACCCTAGCATCATTGCCGCGGGCCTTCCAGAAGAATGAAGCGACGTTTCATTTCTAAAAACGTCAGTGCACATCACACCGTCGCTGCCAAACTCTGCGCTTTATGACGTCAGCCACCACCGCTTCCCCCGCTGGACAACCGCGCAGAGGTGATGAAAAGATGAGGCCATCGGGATGGGGAGCACCCGCATGAAAATTGATCTCAATTGCGACATGGGCGAAGGCTTTGGCCCCTGGGTCATGGGCCATGATTCCGACCTGCTGGAATGTGTCACCTCGGCTAATATCGCCTGTGGCTTTCACGCGGGCGATCCGATGATCATGTTGGAAACCTGCCGCCGCGCGGTCAAGCATGGGGTCGCCATTGGCGCGCATCCGGGTTTTGACGACAAGCAGGGGTTTGGCCGCCGCCGCATTCTGGGCCTCAGCTCGCGTGAGGTGGAAACCTTGGTCGCCTATCAGATTGGCGCGCTGCAAGCTGTGGCGCGGCTGGCCGGTGGCAGCGTCACCCATGTGAAGGCCCATGGCGCGCTCTCCAACATGGCCTGCGAGGATGAGCGCATGGCCAGCGCCATTGCCCGCGCCATTCATCAGGTGGATCGTGAACTGGTCTTCGTCGTCATGCCCTTCACCGAGCTGGAAACGGCGGGCAAGGTCAGCGGCCTCACCCTCGTGCGCGAAGTGTTTGCTGATCGTGGCTATGAGGACAACGGCCTGCTGATGCCGCGCCATGAGCCGGGCGCCGTGTTGCAGGATGAAGATGAAATTGCCGATCGCGTGCTGGAAATGGTGCGCACACAATCCATTCCCACGCGCTCGGGCCGCACGCTTCGCACACCCATTGATACGATCTGCCTGCACGGCGACACGCCGGGCGCACTCACCATCGCCCACACCATTCGCTCCCTCTGCCGCGAGGCAGGCGTGGCGGTAAAGGCGTTTGTGTGATGAGCCAAGCGCAGACCTAAGCCACCACACAACAAAAAAGCCCGGCGAGAAACTCACCGGGCTTTTGTTTTTTACAACCGAAAACTTACTTCGACAGGCGCAGGTTCGAAATGCCACGTGCGATGCCCGCAAAGGCCGAGTTCAGTGCCGCACCATCGGCTGCCGTATAGGCATAGTCCGTCTTGGTGGCGCAGCTCTTCAGAAGCGCCTTGGTGGCGGCATCGGTTTCGCGGAACAACACGGTGTAGATCGTGATGCCCTTGGCCTTGATGGCCGCGCAGGCTTTCAGCATGCGATCATTCAGATAGAGCGTGGCTTCATCAAAGGTCTGCACAGCATTGCCCGAGCCGTCCAGCTTCTTCATACGGCCCTGAGAAAGGTAGCCATAGGCGGAATAATCCGAAACATGCGGGCCCCATGCCGTGTTGGTGGCAAGGCCGTTCTTGCCATCGGTCATCAGCACAATCACCTTCTGCGTGGTCGCAGCATAGGGCTTGGCCGTGGCGTAGGGCTTGTTGGGCGACAAAGTGCGCCAGGCCCACATCAGGCCTTCGGACGAAATCGTGCCACCACCATTCCAATAGGACAGGCCCGAGATTTTCGACAGCACGCTCGACTTGGTGTTGGTCAACGGCAGCACTTCATCCGGGCAGCTCGCATTCGGACCTTTGGTCGAGGGCGGCGTTTCGACAATATTCGCCGACTGACCGGCATTCTTGTTGTACATAAACAAGGCATGGGCCTGGAACCAGTCATCGGAATTATAGCGTGTCGCATCCCAACCCGTCGGCAACGTGCCTTTCTGGGTCATGTAGGAATTGTGATAGCGCGGCACGCCCGAATCCATCGTGGCAGGTTCATCCGGCCAGAAGTAAGGCACATAGAGTGAGCCAGACACAGCGGCACTCGGCGCGACTTCGGAAATGTCATACGGATCGGGACGCGCTTCCACACAGCCCTTCCATGTGGCGCCCGGAATGCGATTGAACAGATCGAACACATTCACGACCGAGGGGTTGTATAGCCAGCTGCAACCGCCACCCGTGGTGATGCCAAAACCCGTGGGCGTCAGATAATTCCTGCCGCTGATACGGGTCGTTGTGCCGGAATAGGTCGGCGCATTGTTCGGCGTTTCATTCAGCGCATGCGCGGCTTTCACGCCAAACAGCTCATTGAAGATGTAAGCAAAATGCGAGCTGGGCTTGGTTTCAACCGCACCATGCACGTCGCCCGTGCCGGTGCCCGGATCAACCCATGTGCCGCCACCACCGCCCCAGTTTTCCGTGCAGCTCTGCTGCTTGGACACCCACTGCCAACGGAACCACTCGCCGTTCTGATAATAAGACGCGGTGTAATCCATCGCCTCATAATTATTGGCGGACATCACCGCCTTGCCCGGATTCACCGCCGCGACATAAGGCACAACCGACATGCGGAAATTCGGGTTGTTGCCCGCAGAGGTGAAAAGCTGGTTGGCAAGATTGGTCGCCGCCGAGCGCAGCGACGTCATGTCATTATACATGGAGCCGGTGTTGTCGAGCGCCAGCGCCACTTCCACCACGCCGCCGCTAAACGCCGTGGCTTCCGCCGTCACATTCACGGTTTTGGTCTGAACGCCGGTAATCTTCATAAACGTCATCGGCACGGAATAGCTCGCCACAACGCGCGTCACGCCCGGCCGGTCGGTCGGCTGCGTCACGGTGACGGTCGCGCCCGTTCCGAAATTGGCGATGAAAGCATTGGCCGCAACCGTCTGCACTTCGGAGAGATTGCCCGTGGTCGATGCGCCCGTCAGCGCCGCAGAATCGGCTGCGATCTGCATCTTGCCGCGATATTTGATCATATTCGAGAAATCGATCGCCGCGCCGGACGCGATAATCAGCGGAACCGCCGCAATCGCAAAGGTGACCGCTGTCGCCCCGCGCTTGTCGCGCTTAAAGGCACGATAGAGAGTTCCAAAAGTCTTCAACATGGACGAATACCGGTTGCACGAAGAAAATACGAATGCCCTAACCTAAGGCCATCCCGTAAATTTCGCGCTAACCGGGCAATTTGCGAAAAATGAATCGGCGCTAACCACGCCCAGTTGCAGGAAAATATGTGTTCATCAACATTTTCAAGAGCATAGGCAAGGCGCTTTTGAAATGCCCCGCCCATCTCCCATGCAACCGGGTTAAACTGTAACCCTCTCGCGGCGTGCGCCTTAACGTCCCGTAAAGCATGGCTTGCGTTTGCCAAGAAAAGCCGCGACGCCTTCATCAAAATCTTCGCTGGAAAACGCCAGCACCTGCGCATTGGCTTCGGCATCAAAAAATGCGGCCAGGTCCGTCTCAAAGGCTTTACGCATCAGGCTTTTTGTCAGGCCCAACGACACGCTTGGCCCGCTCGCAAGCTGCTTGGCGAGCTTCATCCCCTCCTCCATAAGGCTCGTGGAGGGCAAGAGTCTGGAGACAAGTCCGATTGACAAAGCCTCCGCCGCCAAAACCTCGCGGTTGGAGAGCAGAATATCCTTGGCGCGCGGCACACCCACAGCGCGCGGCAGCGTCCAGATCGCCCCCAGATCCGGCACAGCGCCAAGCCCCGGAAAGCCCGCCCGGAATTTCGCGTCATCCGCGCAGAGGATAATGTCGCCGATCAAAGCCAGTGACAGCCCGGCTCCCGCCGCGACACCATTGACGATGGTAATCACCGGCTTCTCGCCCAGCATCAGGAGTTCCAGCCAATCATGGCTGGTGCGCATCCGCTCACGCACCGCGAGGGGCCGACGATCCGCCATGTTGCGAATATCACCGCCCGCGCAAAACGCCTTGCCCGTGCCGGTGATGACAATGGCGCGCACGGTTTCGTCCGCCACCACCTTGGGCACCAGTTCAATCATGCCTTGCTTGATGGTCGCGGAAAGCGCGTTCATCGAGCCCGGCTCATTTAAGCGCAACACGGCCACGCCATCGGAAATGCTCAATACGACGGGATCAGTTTCTTGATGTGTCATTTTCTTGTCCTCCCAGACAGTTTATCTTAGCAAACATCAGATCGAGCCGTCTTTGGAAAAATTTCGCTTTTGCCCACGGGGGTCTGGCGTATAGGCTAGCCCCAAGCAAACGCGTTGCGGAACGCGAATGTCGCCACGCCTCAGGCTGGAACGAACGGCAAAAAGAAACGGATAAGAAAATGCAGAATGTCGCCACGCCCCTTGAAAACTTTGGCATCGGCCAGCCGGTTCGCCGCTCGGAAGACCCCATTCTGGTGCAGGGTCAGGGCCGCTACACCGATGATGTGAATGTCGAGGGACAGGCCTATGCCTTCATCGTCCGCTCGCCTTACGCCCACGGCATTCTGAACAATGTTGATCTGGACGCCGCCCGCGACATGCCGGGCGTGCTCGCGGCTTTCGAAGGCCAGGAACTGATTGATGCGGGCTATGGCCTGCTGCGCTGCCGTTTCAATTTCCCCAACCGCGATGGCTCCCCCATGGCCTCGCCCAAGCGCTACGCTCTGGCGCATGAGAAAGTGCGCTTTGTCGGCGACCCCGTCGCCTGCATCATTGCCGAAACCTATCTTCAAGCCAAAGACGCTGCCGAAGTCGTCGGCCTAGACATCGAGCAGCTGCCCGCCGTGATTCTGGCGAGCGAAGGCGCCGCCGAAGGCGCGCCGCTCGTGTTCGACGATGTGCCCGGCAACATCCAGCTCGATTACAGCTTTGGCGACAGCGCGCTGGTCGAAGAAGCCTTTGCGGGCGCCGCCCATGTCACCCGCCTGCCCCTGCTCAACCAGCGCCTTGTGGTCAATGCCATCGAGCCGCGCTCGGCCCTCGCCGAATTTGGCGATGAGGAGGGCTACACGCTTCACGTCTGTTCGCAGGGCGTCAACAATCTGCGCAACCAATTGCTCGGCGACATTCTGCCCAAGGGTGAAAAGGCCCGCGTCATCACCGGTCAGGTCGGTGGCTCGTTCGGCATGAAGTTTTCGATCTATCCCGAATACATCTGCCTGATGCATGGCGCGCGCATTCTTGGCCGCCCGGTGAAATGGACGGATGAGCGCTCCTCCGCCTTCATGTCGGACCAGCATGGCCGCGACCATGAAATCGACGCGGAACTGGCGCTTGATGCCGAAGGCCATTTTCTCGCTGTGCGCGTCACCGGCTATTCCAACATCGGCGGTTATCTCACCACCGTTGGCCCGCTCATGGGCACGCGCGGTTTGGTCAACAATCTGCCGAGCCTCTATCAGACGCCGCTCATCGAAGTCGCCACCAAATGCGTGTTTACCAACACAACGCCGATTGGCGCCTATCGCGGCGCGGGCCGCCCGGAAGCTAATTATTTCATGGAGCGCCTGGTCGATCAGGCCGCGCTTGAAATGGGCATCGATAAAATCGAACTGCGCCGCAAGAACCTTATTTCCAAAGATCAACTGCCTTTCACCTCGGCAGGCGGCATGGTCTATGATTCCGGCGACTTTGAAGGCCTGCTCGACCGCGCGTTGAAGGAAGCCGATTGGGACGGGTTCCCCGCCCGCAAAGAGACAAGCGCCAAAAAAGGCCTGTTGCGCGGGCGTGGCATTGGCTGCTTTTTGGAGGCCACCGCAGGCCCGATGCCGGAACAGGCGAACCTGCGCTTTGAGGAAGACGGCACCGTCACCATTCTCACCGGCACGCTCGATTACGGGCAGGGCCACGCGGCAACTTTTGCGCAAATCCTCACCTCGCGCCTTGGTGTTCCCTTCGACAAAATCCGCCTTGTGCAGGGCGATACGAATGAAGTGAAAATGGGCTCGGGCTCGGGCGGCTCGCGCTCCACCATGAACAGCGGTGCTTACATTGTGGAAGCCGCCGACATTGCCATTGAACGTGGTAAGCTCATCGCCTCGCATTTGTTGGAAGCAGCAACAGCCGATATCGAATTCGTGCGCGGACGCTTTGCGATTGTCGGCACGGATCGCGGCCTCGACATTATGGACATGGCGGAAAAACTCCGCAGCGGCGTGAAACTGCCCGAAGGCGTGCCGACCACGCTCAATGTCGAACATTCCGGCAAAGGCGTCGCCGCCGTCTTCCCCAATGGCTGCCACATTGCCGAAGTCGAAATCGACCCCGACACCGGCACCACAAAAGTCGTTTCCTATTACAACCTCAACGACTTTGGCACCGTCATCAACCCGATGCTGGTCGAAGGCCAATTGCACGGCGGCATCGTCCAGAGCATCGGCCAGTGCCTGATGGAGCGCACGGTGTATGATTCCGAGGGGCAATTGCTCACCGGCTCGTTCATGGATTACGCCATGCCGCGCGCCAGCGACGTGCCCTCGTTCAGCTATGGCAGCCACCCTTCGCCCGCCACCACCAACGTTCTTGGGGTCAAGGGCTGCGGCGAAGCCGGTTGCGCAGGCGGCATGACCTCGGTGATGAACGCGGTGCACGATGCGCTCGCCGATGTCGGCGTCAAGCATATCGAAATGCCCGCCACCCCGCTGGCCGTGTGGAACGCCATTCAGGAGGCGCGGGGCTGAGGCGCAAACCTCAGCCACCTTCCCGGACGACAGAAGCGAAAGCGGATGGCGTCGCATCATCCGACAAAGTTGCAGACTTTGGCGAGAAAGATGATGCGCAGATAATGTCGAACCAGCGCAACAAAGTCGCGAAGCACACCTTGAAAGAACGTATGGATGCCGGATCGCCTAGGGCGTCCGGCAAAGCGGCAGAGGTTGGCGCAGGTGGTTACGCCAACACGCTTGGCCCGCCCCCGCTAACTTTCCACGGCTGGTCGTTCACACCCATCACCCGCCAGCGATAGCGGGACTGCATGCCGCCCAAAAAGTCGAGCCGGGTGATCGAGCAATTCTCGGTTGAGAAGGCGAGGCTCGCTTCCGGGTCAATATCCAGCGCAATGCACAAAGCCGCGCGGATCGTGCCGCCATGCGCCACGACCACAATGTCCTTGCCCGCATGGTTGCTGAGCAAATCCTCGACGCCCGCCCGCACCCGGTCGACAACGGCATGAAAACTTTCGCCCCCGGGAGGGCATTCATCCGCCGGGCAATACCAGAAACGATGCGGATCATGCGCACGCGCCGCAAAAAACTCGGTGCGCTTCACGCCCTGCCACGTGCCAAAATCCTGCTCAGCAAAACGCGGCTCGGTGACATAGGCCTGCGGCTCATGCCGAGCCGCCAGATGCACCGCATCCGCCGTCTGCACCGTGCGTTGCAAATGGCTGGTCACCCAAAGGGCATCAAACGGAATGACGCGCGCCACGCCCTCAAACACCGGTGTCGCACTGGTGTTGCAGGGCAAATCCGCCTGCCCATAGATGCAACCGCCGTCTTCCGTGACCGGCGCATGACGCACCCACCAGAACCGCGTGACCTGATCGCGCAAACCAAACCAGCTCGGTGTGCTCATATTCCGCCCCTTTTTAACCGAACCACGAACAATGGGTTCGTTGAATCACTCAGACACTATTGACGACGACGCGGAAATTGGGAAGTCTCTTGGCTGAAAGAGCCGCTTCATAAGGCCTTCACGGAGACGCCACGCATGCGCATGACACCGAAATTTGCTCTCGCCGGACTTTTCGCTCTCGCTCTCACGGGCAGCGCCTTCGCGCAATCCGCCCAGCCTGCGACGCCCGCCAAGCCCGTAGCCCCTCCGCCAGCCGCTGCGGCCCCGGCCAAACCAGCGGTAACGCCAGCCCCGGCTGCAGCACCCGCCGCCAAAGCCACCCCGGCCGCCGCGCTCATCGATATCAACACCGCCAGCGCAGCTGATCTTGAAGCACTGAAAGGCATCGGCAAAGCCCGCGCCGAAGCCATCATCAAAGGCCGTCCTTACAAGGGCAAGGATGAGCTGACGCAGAAGAACATCATTCCTGATGCCGTCTATGCCGACATCAAGGACAAGATCATCGCCAAGCAGAAGTAAGTTCTGCCAGGGCCAGAAAAAGAAAAGAGCAGGATGGTTTTCCACCCTGCTCTTTTTATTTTAGTGCTTCATGCCGCCGTGCCCACCGTGGCCGCCCATCGGAGCCGCCGCCGGCGCCGCAGGCGAACCCACGGGTGAGGCGACAAACTCGACATTCACCGTGCCGCCCTTTTCAAACACGAGCGTGCCCTTGATCGTGTCGCCGTCCTTCACGCCCTGCTTCAAATCCATGAACATCACGTGATAGGAACCCGGCTTCAACTCCACCGTTTCACCCGGCTTGATTTCGAGCCCCTGAGCGAGCTGCCGCATTTTCATAATGCCGTCCTCGGTCTTCATTTCATGAATCTCAAAGCGCCCGGCAATCTCCGCCGAGCCGCCGATCAGACGATCCACTTCCGTACCCGTATTGGTCAGGCGCAAGAAGCCACCCGCGACTTTTGCGCCGCCCGGCGTTGCGCGCGTCCACGGCTGCTCGATGCGGATCTTGCCCGCCATCAGTGCAGCCGGGGCCATTCCGCCATCCATCTTGGTCGCGGGAGCCGCCTGCGCGACGCGTACAAACGGCGCGGGTTCTTTCAAGTCAGAAGCCGACTGGCCAGGCCTGGGAATCTGCACCCAGTTCAGCACACCCTGCTCACATTCCTGCACCACCGGCACATAGAGCTGCGTGCCAACGGCGACATCCTTGTTCACATAAGCGCGGAACTGAAACTCGTCGTAAAAATCATTGGGCAGCTTGCCGCCATCCCAAACGATTTCCTTCACGCCTTCCGTCAGCTTGCCATGGAAAAATTCCACGGGCTGCGCGTAAGCGGCTTTGGTGACGGAGACCGTCCAGCCCGCTTTCGGCACGGGTTTTACGGCAATAAGCCCGTCCGGAATCGTCACGCGCACTTTGGTGGTCGTGGAGCCTTTGCAGCCATGGCCAACGCCGACAACGCCTTTATAGGCCGCCCCGGCCGTGGCTTCTTTCACATCCAGCACCGCATGGGCCGAAGCCGATGCGGCCAAGCCGCAAATGACAACGGACGAGAGCAAAAGAGGAGAGAGTTTCATCATGATTTTTTCCTCAACGAAAAAGTTTTGGCCCCCACGGACCGTTTGGTTTTACTGGCTCGGGTATAGCCCGCTTTGCTGAGGCGGATGGCGTATCTTTTTAAGAACCGGAGCGCAGCGGACTTAGAGGTCCGTGAGCACCGGAAGCTTGAAAAAGATGCGTTAGACGCCCAGCAAAGCGGGCTAGACGTCAGAACTTGGCCTTCACGCCGCCATAAACAGCCCGTCCCTCGCCCGTGTAAAAGGCGCTGGAAGCGGCGGTGAACTGCACCATCGGGCTCATGTCGCTGACATAACGCTTGTTGCCAAGGTTACGCGCATCCACATAAACCGAGACGCCGTTCTTGAACTCCATCCCGGACTTGAAGCCATAGGTGGAATAGCCCGGCACGCGCTGGGTGTTCTTGTAATCGGCGAACGCGCCCATCGGCACCCACACGAATTCCGGCGCGATATAAAAACCGCTCTGGTGCGTATAGGTGAGCGTGGTGCGCAGCAGATGCTGCGGAATGCCCGGAATTCGATTGTTGCCGTAAATCGCATCATTGCGGAAACGGAAGTCCGAATAGTTCCACATCTGACGCAGGTTGAGCTTGTCACCGACATTGCCGAAGAGGTCACGCGCCAGATCGACATTACCGGCAAATTCCACGCCCTGATGCACCGTGCGCGGCGCATTGAAGGTGGAAACCGGAATCACCGGCGACGTCGTGAACGACAGCAATTCGTCACGCAGTTGCGAACGATAGGCCGTCACGTCCCAGCCAAAGCGCTCATAAGTGCCGCGTGTGCCGATTTCACCCGTCCAGACTTTTTGCGTCTTGATGGGGGCGAGGAACGGCTTGCCCGGCGCGCTCAACACGCCCAGCGGATTGGTGGAGCGCACAAAGCCCTGACCAAGATCGGTGAAATCCGGGACGTCCATGCTGCGGGTCAGGTTTGCAAAAACCTGCACGTTTTTAATCGGCTCCCACAACACGCCAACCTTCGGCGTTGCGCCGTAGAAGGTGCGCGTCACATCACGATACGTGGGGTTGGCCACTGTCGTGCCCTTGTCGATAAACTCGCGGCTCTGTGCCAGCAGCTTCACGCCGCTTACCAGCGCGAAGGTCGGGGTCGCCCAGAATTTGTTGTCAACAAACAGTTCGGCGTTCGGTGCTTTCTGAACCGCGTTCAGATCCTGCGTGCCAATCGGGATGCTGGTGTAGTTGAACTGGCGGGCATTGTTGGTGCCGGTGTAAAGCCGCGCGCCCAGCACCAGATCATCGCGGTAATCCCCCAGCTTGAGCTTGCCCGTATAGGTGGGGGCAATGCCAAAGGTCCAGCCATCCTGCTTGATGTAGGATGAGCCGGTGGGATGGTCGAGATTTTTGTGAATCGCCCAGGTGGCAATATCAATCCGGCCCGTTTCCAGCCCGATCGTCGTGATATTGGCAAGGCGCTCCACATGCGTGTTGCGCGCGGTGCGGAACTGCGTGGCGCTGGCCGAGGCCATTTTCGGCGTGGACAAAGCCTGCGTGAGCGTCAACGAGCCGGGCAGCAATTGATCGGTGTAATAGGCCCCGAAGAAGAAGCGCGTCTCGATGTTGGGCGAAACGCGATAGCCGACATTGGCGTTGAAATGCTCGCC
>Ga0209023_10006079_pt1 | contig 12892 bp, 11 predicted proteins | sample LakOneMetagenome_FD_187468 | JGI IMG/M metagenome (GOLD analysis project Ga0209023, IMG submission 187468) | Freshwater and sediment microbial communities from Lake Erie, Canada (SPAdes) (version 2) | ecosystem: Environmental > Aquatic > Freshwater > Lentic | place: Lake Erie, Canada... | reverse complement strand
TCGACCCGGCGGGGCGCACGCGCCCGCCGTTGGCGGTGCAGCTGCAAGGCGGAGACCCAAACGCACCGACGACGCCTTCAATTGCGCCGACGCCTGCATTCGCCGTTCTCGATCTTCCGCTTTTGCCGGGCGCTGAGGACGACGAGCGTCCACTTGCCGCTGTGTTCGCCGCGCCGTGGCTCGGCGCCCACGACCTGTATGCCGGTTCCGCGACCACGCAGAGGGCGCGCGTGGCGCAGCCGGCGATCATGGGCGAGCTGCTGTGGGCGCTTTGGCCCGGACCTCTGGATCGCTGGGACGACGGCAACGCCGTCCGCATCAAGCTCTACGGCGGCGCGCTCGCAAGCGCGTCCGGAGACGCAGTGCTGAATGGCGCTAACGTGTTCGCAATCGAGAACGAGGGCGAGTGGGAATTATTTCAAGCGCGCACGTGCGAACTCGTCGCGCCGAACGAATACGTGCTTTCCGGCTTTCTGCGTGGCGTACTTGGCAGCGGTCACGCGATGGGCGCGCCGCATGCAGTAGGCGCGCGCATTATCAAACTGGATACGCGCCTCGTGCGCGCTGACGTCGGTGCGCACGAATGGGGCGAGGCGGTGACTTTCATCGTGCCGCCCGCGCTTGCGCTTTCGACGGACGTGCGTGCGGCCACGGCGGTGCTCACGCTTCCGCACGCGGCGTCGCGACCCTGGGCCCCGGCGCACCTCGCGGCCAAACGCGTGACCGGCGGCGACGTCTCAGTGTCATGGATTCGGTGTGCGCGGACCGGCGGAGACGCTTGGGGTCCGGGTGAGCCGCCCTTGGGGGAATCCACGGAAAGCTACCAACTCGACATCTTCGACGGGACGGCGCTGAAGCGCAGTGTCATCTGTGCCGCCGCAGCTTTCACTTACACGGCGGCCATGCAGACGGCCGATTTCGGGTCTTTGCCTACTTCGTTGCGCCTCCAGGTCTCCCAAATCGCGGGCAGCGGCGCCACAGGCTTGAAGAAGGAGTTAACCATACCACTATAGGCGCGAGCCAGAAGGCTGCTCCGGCTGATTCCGACCTTTGGAATGGCCCCCGGCGCTGCCAAGGTCGGGAAGCATGAGTCGGACACTTTGAGTTGGGACCCGTACGCCACGCTCGGCCTAAGCCGAAGCGCGACCGCTGACGAAATTCGCAGCGCGTACCGCAAGCTCGCCAAGGAGCTGCACCCCGACGTGCGCCCGGGCGATAAAGCCGCGGAAGAACGCTTCAAGCGCGCCACGGCTGCATTCAATCTTCTCTCAGAGGCCGCCACCAAGTCGCGCTTCGATCGCGGCGAGATCGATGCTGACGGCAATGAACAAATGGCGTTTGGCGGCGGCCGCGCGCGACAGGGTGCGCGGGCGCATGCAGGCGCGGGCGCTGCGCCTGGTGCGGGCGGTGCGCAGGACGCATTCGATCTGGGCGACATCTTTTCCGATCTCTTTGGACCCGGCTTCGGAGGCGGCCGCAGCTACACGCGCATGCGTGGCCGCGACATTCGCTTCACGCTGGAAGTCGATTTCCTCGATGCGGTGAACGGTGTGCGCCGCCGGGTTTCGTTGTCAGAGGGCCGCACGCTCGATGTTGCGATTCCTGCTGGCGTTGAGACCGGGCAAGTCATGCGCCTCAAGGGTCAGGGCGCTGCGGGTGTGCAAGGCGGGCCGGCGGGCGATGCGTTGGTAGAACTGTCGGTGCGCACGCACCCGTTCTTCCGCCGCGAAGGCCAAGACATCCACATGGATATGAACGTCTCGCTGACCGAGGCCGTCGAAGGCGCGCGTGTGCAGGCGCCGACGCCGACAGGGCCGGTGACGCTGACGATCCCGGCCGGTTCCAACACCGGCAAGACGCTGCGCCTCAAAGGTAAAGGTGTCGCAGGCCAGGGCGACCAGTTCGTGCGTTTGCAGGTGGTGTTGCCGGACGTGGTTGATGAAGACCTGAAGAAATTCGTGAAGAAATGGCCGAAACGCGACTATCAACCGCCTCGCCCAGGCGGTTGACGCGAAGCCAACGTTACATTCAGCGGGTATTCACGGCCGGTTTCGTATTTGGAGGGGGTCATGTGGGCAAAGTCGCTCCTCCTCTCCGCGATCGTCGCGTCTGGCGTTTTCACCGCACCGGTGAATGCGGACCCACGCCCACAGTTTCTGCAACCATCGCCGCTTATCGCCATCCAGGATCGCCGTGATCGTGGTTTGCGGCAGTTGCCTGAGATCATTAGTGATCTTCAGTCGCGATATGGCGGCCAATACCTCGGCTATCGCCTTGAGGACGGCTCCCCGCCAATTTATGTGATCCGGTGGCGAATGCCGGATGGCGAAGTGCGCGATTTCCGCGTCTCCGCCCGGTAGGGAAAGTCTTGCATGCGGGTGCTGGTGGTTGAGGACGATAAGAACCTGCGTGAGCAGTTGGCCGGCGCGCTGGGCGATGCTGGCTACACGGTAGATACTGCTGACAACGGCGAAGACGGCCAGTTCCTTGGTGAAACCGAGCCCTACGATCTCGCAATCCTCGACCTCGGCTTGCCTAAGGTGGATGGCCTCACCGTGCTGAAGGCGTGGCGCAAGGACGGGCGCTCGATGCCGGTGCTCATTCTCTCTGCACGCGATCGCTGGAGCGAAAAGGTTGAAGGCCTCGATCTCGGCGCCAACGATTACGTCACCAAGCCATTCAACATGGCTGAGCTACTGGCGCGCGTCCGCGCCAATGTCCGCCGTCAGACGGATCACCAATCTTCGGTGCTTGAGGTCGGCGATCTGCGGCTGAACGCTGCGACGGGGCAAGTCACGGTCAATGGCGCGCCGGTGAAGTTGACGGCCTACCAATACAAGGTGCTCGACTATTTGATGCACCACGCCGGGCGCATCGTATCGCGCAGCGAGCTGACCGAGAAGATTTACAGCCAGGATCACGAGCGCGACTCGAACACAATTGAAGTGTTCGTCGGTATTTTGCGCCGGAAGATCGGCACCAACCGCATCATCACGGAGAAGGGCCTGGGCTACAGGCTCATCGATCCAGCGGAACAGCAGTGACCGACAGCGCCGAAGCGCCGGCGCCGCCGCCGCGCCCTGGCTTGATCCAGCGCTTTCGCGCCCTCATCCGCCGCTCGCTCGCAGCCCGCTTCATCACCATCGCAATGGTGAGTGTGCTCAGCTTGGTGGCGATGGGTTGGATCGCGCACGCGCAATTTAACCGGCAGATGCTGCGGCTGCTGATCGATCCAGAAATTGACGCGGTGCTCGACACGCTCGTCGCCAACGCGGCTCCGGGTCTGCAGGGCGAGCTCGCGCTGCAGGATCTGCCTTATGACCCGCGCTATCTGCAGGGCCTGAGCGGGCACTATTACGAGATCGCCCACATCCGCGACGACGGCACTCTCGAAGTGCAGGTGCGTTCGCCCTCCCTGTTTCGCGAGTCGATTGCGCTGCAACAGCGCGAAATCAGCAGCATCATCGCCGAGCCGCCGCCGCACGCCGCGCACTTCTTTGACGAAAAAACGTCGATCGCCGGTGAGATAGAGCCGCTGCGTGTTGTTGCGCGAGTTTCCAATGTGCCACAGCTGCACGGAAATTATGTATTCCTCGTGGCCGTTGCGCCGCGCGCGGTTCTTGAACCGGCGGCCAATATTGTCGGCCTTGCGTTCGCGATCTTCGTGGCCTTCTGCGCGCTCATGGTCGGCGCGGTGACGCTGCTACAAATCCGCGTCGGGCTTGAACCGTTACGCGCATTGGAGCGCGATATCGCCAAAGTGCGGCGCGGTGACTCCGATCATCTCACCGGCGACTATCCGGCCGAGATTCAGCCCGTCACGCACGAGCTGAATGCGCTGGTCGATCACAACCGCGAGGTCGTGGAGCGCGCGCGTCGGCACGTCGGCAATCTCGCGCACGCCCTGAAAACACCCATCGCGGTGTTGAAGAACGCAGCTGACGACGGCAACGGCGGCGCTGTGGTCAAGCAATCGATCGAAGAAATGGAAGCGTTCGTTGAGCGCCAACTGCGGCGCGCGCGCGTGGCCGCCCGCGCCGAGGCCCGCGCCGGACCACAAGCGCCAACCATCGCCTACCGCACGCCGGTGCTCCAAAATCTCGAAGATCTCGTCTTCATGATGGAGCAGAAATACGATCACCAGAAAGCGATCGACATTTCCGTCAAGGCGGAGGGCGACGCGACGTTCCGTGGCGAGCGCGAAGACTTGCTCGAGATGGTCGCCAACCTCGTCGATAACGCCTGCAAGTATGGCCGCAGCCAAGTCGTGGTGCGCCTCAATCCGCCGCAGCAGCGCGACGGCATGTTACAAATCTTGGTCGAGGATGACGGTCCGGGCCTGTCGGAGAGCGAGTTGCAACTCGCGATGGCGCGCGGCTCGCGGCTGGATGAGGCGGCGCCCGGCCAAGGCCTGGGTCTCTCCATACTTAAGGAGACCGTAGACCTCTATGCCGGTGAGTTGGTGTTCGGACGTAGCGAAAGCTTGGGCGGCCTCCGAGCATGCCTGCGCTTGCCGGCGACGGATTAGGCAGAGCCTGCGGCGATCCAGGCGTTTCGCGGCCGCGCAAAGCACGCTAGTCAGCCTCTCGTGTGGACATCGCTTGCCGTCTTCGTCGTCGCCGCCGTCCTCTGCGCCGCGATGGGATTCTGGGTGCTGCGCGCTTATCGGCGCGCAGGCGGTGGCGCCCAGTCGCCGCGACCGGCGTTGATGGTGAGCGGCGCGGTGGCGCTTTTGGCGTTGGGAACGTACCTAGCGATCGGCCGTCCTGAACTTCCGGACGCACCCTACCAGCAGCGCATTGACGCGCTCATCGCGGCGCTGCGCAGTTCTCATCCGCCGCCTATCACACCCGAGCAGCAGCTCGCGATCTGGATGCATTTGGCGCGCGAACACCCTCGAGCGCTCACACCGCATCTGGAAGCAGCGAACACGCTCTTTTCCCTGGGTCGCGCGCGCGAAGCCTCGCTTGAGTTCGCTGAGGCCTTGCGCATCGATCCAACCTCATCCGACGCGATGCTGGGGATGGGCCGTTCGATCGCCGTGCTCAACAACGGGGTGACGCCGGAAGCGCTGACGTTTTTTGTGCAAGCAGGCGAGCACGGCAACGATCCAGCGCCTTGGATCTATCAAGCCATGGCGGCAATGCAGGATGGGCGCACCGTGGACGCACAGCGCCTTTGGGGCGAAGCGGCGCGACGTATGTCGGCGGACGATCCCCGCCGCGCGATGGCTGAACAAATGAGCCGCGAGGCGCGACCATGAGACGGCGTAACCAACGCTTGGCGATCATCGGCATTGCCGGCGCTGTGCTGGTCTTGGCCGCAGCGCTGACGTTCGCGGGACTGCGTGACTCCGTTGTGTATTTCGTTGCGCCATCCGAGTTGGCGACGAAGGCGCGGCAAGGACATCGCTTGCGCCTTGGTGGTCTGGTTGTTGAGGGCACGCGGCGCACTACGCCGGATGGCGTCACGAGCTTCGCCGTCACTGACGGCGCGACGCAAGTGCAGGTGCGTTACGCGGGTATCCTCCCGGATCTTTTCCGCGAGGGCCAAGGCGTTGTCGCAGAAGGCACGTGGTCGCCGGGGCGGCCTTTCGAGGCTGAGCGCGTGCTGGCCAAGCACGACGAGACTTATATGCCGCGCGAAGTGGTCGAAGCGCTGAAACAGCGCGGCGAATGGAAGGGCGGCCAGCCGAATGATCGCTGAGATCGGCGCGTTCTCCGCGGCGCTGGCGCTCGCGCTGTGTTTTGCACAAGCCGCGCTGGGCTTCGCCGCTGGACGCCGCGACTCCCGCCAACAAGCCACAACCGCCGTCGCGCAAGCGGCGGCTGCGTGCGTGATGTTGGCTTTCGTGTGCTTGATCGCCGTGTTTGTGCGCTCGGATTTTTCGGTGGCGGTGGTCGCCGCCAACTCGCACACCGACAAGCCGCTGCTCTACAAAATCGCCGGCGCATGGGGAAACCACGAAGGCTCGATGCTGCTGTGGTGCTTGGTGTCATCCGTGTTCGGCGCCATTCTCGCGTCAACACGAGGCAATCAGAGCGTCAGCCTTTGGTCGCGCGCCGTTGGCGTGCAGGGGCTCGTGACGGCGGGTGCGCTCATCTACACCCTGTTTTTGTCCAACCCATTCGCGCGCCTCGATCCAGCGCCGATGCAGGGCAACGGGTTGAACCCGCTGCTGCAGGACCCTGCGCTCGCTGCGCACCCGCCGATGCTCTACCTCGGGTATGTCGGCATGAGCGTGCCGTTTTCACTGGCGCTGTCAGCGTTGATCTCGGGACGCGCCGATGAAGCGTGGGCGAAAGCGCTGCGGCCGTGGACGCTGTTGGCATGGACCTGCCTCACCTTTGGCATCGGTCTCGGCGCCTACTGGGCCTACTACGAACTCGGCTGGGGCGGTTGGTGGTTCTGGGATCCAGTCGAGAACGCGAGCTTCATGCCGTGGCTAGTCGCGTGCGCGCTCGTGCATTCTGCGATTGTCACCGAGCGGCGAGGTTCGCTCGCGAGTTGGACGATCCTGCTCGCCATTCTCGGCTTCGGTTTGGCGTTGCTCGGGACATTCTTGGTGCGCTCTGGCGTGCTCACCTCGGTGCACGCGTTCGCTGTCGATCCGCGCCGTGGCATCGCGGTGCTGGTGTTGTTGGTCATTGCGCTCGGCGCGGGCTTTGGACTTTACGCTTGGCGTGCGCCGAAACTGGCGAAGGCGTCGGGCTTCGCGTTGGTCAGCCGCGAGAGTCTGCTGGTCTGGAACAATTTCGGCCTGGCGGTTGCCGCCGGTGTGGTTCTCATCGGCACGCTCTATCCCATGCTCGTCGAAGCCATTGGTGGCGGACTGATTTCGGTAGGGCCGCCGTTCTTCAACCTGACCGTCGCGCCTTTGCTGGGCGCACTTTTTCTACTGCTTCCGTTCGGGCCGATGCTGACATGGCGTGTCGGCAATTTCGGCGACACGGCGCGACGTCTCGCGCCGGCGGGTGCGCTGGCCTTGCTGACGCTGTGCATTGCGCTGGCGATGAGTGCTTGGCGCGCAGTGCCGGCGATCGGTCTGGCGCTCGGTGTGTGGCTGATCGCGGGCGGTCTCCTCTATTTGTGGACGCGCATTCAGCGCGGCGACGGCGCGACGTTGGCGAAGGCCGCGGTGTTGCCGCTTGCCGTCTGGTCGATGACACTCGCGCACATCGGCGCGGGCGTGCTTACGATCGGCGCCATTGCTGAAACCTCGTTCCGGTCCGAGCGCGCTCTGGCGCTGGCGCCGGGTCAGGGCGTGGATTTCGCAGGGCGGCGCATCACGCTGGTCTCGGTCGATGAAGTCGAGGGGCCGAACTACACGGCGATGCACGGCGCGTTTCGTGTGGACGATGGCGGCGGCGCTCACGTGATGTCGGCCGAACGCCGCTCGTATCCGACCTCGCCGATGCCGACGACGGAGGTCGGCATCCAGAGCGGGTTGGACGGCGATATCTACATCGCGCTGGGCGAACCCGTGCGTGAAAGTCCGGGCGCGTTCGCGGTGCGCCTTTATCATAACCCGATGCTCTACTGCATTTTCCTCGGCGTCCTGATGATGGGGCTTGGCGGCGTGCTTTCACTGATTGCGTTGGCGCGGCGGCGAAAGGCGCAGGCATGAGGCTGTTGGTGATGCTCGTCGCGGCGATCGCCCCCGCTGTGCTCGGCGATCCGTCGCAAGAGGCGCGTGCGCAAGCGCTCGATGCGGAAATCCGCTGCGTGCAGTGTCAGAACGAGCCGATCGCACAATCAACCGCCGACATCGCCAGCGATATGCGGCGGCTGGTCCGCGAACGGATCGCAGCCGGCGATAGCGACGACCAGATCCGCGGCTTCTTTCGCCGACGCTATGGCGACTTTGTCCTTTTCCGGCCGCCGCTCGATGCGCGGACCATCGCCCTATGGACATCGCCGGCAATTCTTCTGCTGCTCGGCGCGGGTGCTCTTTGGGCCTCACGCCGCAGGCCAGACGACACGGAAGCACTGGCGCCTGAAGAGGGCGATCGGTAATCGTCGTATTGACCACGTCATTCGTCGCGCCCCGCGACCGCGTGTCTCAAAAAAGCCGCCGCGTTCTGCCCCATTTGATCCCAACTTCGCCCAAAACGGCCCTTACGGGACCGGTCATGTCGCGTAAGTTGGGGGTTGCAACCGGTCAGGGCCGGGCCTCCTATCCGAGCGTCCCAATTGAGGTTTTCCATGCTTGAAGCCGTGCCGATGAAATTTGTCCGCCGCACCCTGATCGCCAGCGCTGCCGCCGCTGGTTTGTTCACAGCCTTCGCAGTGAGCCCTGTGTTGTTCTCGCGATCGGCGAGCGCGCAGGAGATCAACCCCGGCGCAGTGGCCGCGCCTAACGGCGCGCCGATGAGCTTCGCCGATTTGATCGAGCATGTGCGGCCGGCCGTTGTGTCCATCTCGGTGCGCCAACGTCCTGATGCGCAGACCGAACAGGGCCCTGAAGGTCTGCCGCCAGGCTTCGAAGAGTTTTTCCGCGGCCGCCCTGGTCGTCCGGGTCCAGCGCCGACCTCACTCGGTTCAGGCTTCTTCATCGACGGCCAAGGCACGATCGTCACCAACCACCACGTCATCGACGGCGCTGAAGACGGTGGCATCACCATTCGCACCAGCGATGGCCGCGATCTGCAAGCGGACATTATCGGCTCCGACGAACAAACCGACTTGGCCGTACTGCGCATCCACGGCGGCGGTCATTTCCAATACGTGACCTTCGACGACAACACGCATGTGCGCGTCGGCGATTGGGTCGTCGCGGTCGGCAACCCGTTCGGCCTTGACGGCACGGCAACTGCGGGCATCGTCTCGGCCATGGGCCGCCGTGATGCGGGTTCGTCGGCCTACGTCGACTACATGCAGATCGACGCGCCGATCAATCGCGGCAACTCGGGTGGTCCGACCTTCGATCTTCGCGGCAATGTCATTGGCGTGAACAGCGCCATCTTCTCCCCGACTGGCGGCAATGTCGGCATCGGCTTTGCCATTCCGGCGAACACGGCGAGCGCCGTCGTGCAGCAATTGATGCGCACCGGTCACGTCACGCGCGGCTGGATCGGCGTTTCGATCCAACCGCTCGATGACGACATCGCGCGCAGCCTTGGTCTCGATGGTCACCATGGCGCACTGATCGCCAGCGTGGTGCCGGACGGCCCAGCGGCGCGCGCAGGCCTGCAACAAGGCGACGTGATCCTCACGTTCGACGGCGCCAACATTCAAGACAGCCGCGATCTGACACAACGCGTCGGCGCAACCGCGATTGGCGCGACCTCGCACGTCGAGATCTTACGCAATGGCCAGCACCGCACGCTGAACTTGCGTCTGGCGCAACGTCCGCCCGAGCAGCAGCTCGCCAGCGCGACGCCGACGCCGAACGTGCTGCCTCCGACGGAGCCGGGCGTTGCGCGCGGCGTTCTGGGCTTGGCGGTTCGTCCCGTCACCTCAGACGATCGCACACGCTACTCGCTAAACGCTGGTGACAACGGCCTCGTTATCACCGCGGTCGATCCCGGCAGTGACTTGGCGCAAAAGGGTGTGCAGCCGGGCGACGTGATCCTGCAAGCGGGAGGCCACGTCGTGCGCACGCAGCAAGAGCTCGATGCCGCCGCTTCTGCTGCACGCACGGCGAGCCGTCCGTTGTTGCTGCAGGTCGCTACTCGTGGCGGGCGCCGCTTCGTCGCCGCCGACGTCTCGGGAGGCTAAGGGGTGCAGAGCATGAAAGTACTGCTCGTTGAGGACGACGCGGATATGGCCGAGACGCTGCGCGCCTCGCTGACCGCCGACGATCACGAAGTCGATCACGCCGGCGACGGCGAGACCGGCGAGAACATGGCGCTTGCAGGCGGCTACGACGTGATCGTTCTCGATCGCATGCTGCCGAAGAAGCTGGGCATTTCGATCGTAAGGGATTTGCGCGGCAAAGGCGTTTCGACGCCGGTGTTGATCCTGTCGGCGCTACACGATGAGGACCATCGCATCGAGGGTCTGAACGCTGGCGCGAACGATTATCTCGGAAAGCCGTTCTCGACTCGCGAGCTGCTCGCCCGTGTGCGTTCGCTCTGGCACGGCCGTGATCGCGGTCCGCAAACCCAGCTCAAGGTTGGTGATCTGGAGATGGATCTCTTGGCGCGGACCGTGAAGCGGGACGGCAAGAAGCTCGACCTTCAGCCGCGTGAGTTCCGCCTGCTCGAGTATCTCATGCGCCACGCCGGTCAGACGGTCACCCGCAAGATGCTGCTCGAAAACGTCTGGGATTATCACTTCGACCCCCAAACGAACGTGATCGACGTGCATATCTCGCGTCTGCGTTCGAAGATCGACCGCGACTTTGCACAAACGCTACTGCACACGGTGCGCGGTTCAGGCTATCGCCTGGAGGGATGAGGCCCCGCCTCGACGCACTCCTTCGCACGACAACGTTCCGACTTGCCTTGGTGCAAGCCGGGGTCGTTCTCCTCTTCGTCGTGGCCATGTTGGTCTACGTCTACTTCGCGACGGTGGGCCAGCTCGTGCGCGACTCTCAAGTGCTGGCGGACCAAGAGTACGCTACGCTTGAGCGCGCCTACGCCGAGGGTGGCTTGCGGCGACTCAATCAGGAAATCGTGGAACGCTCGGCGCGGCAGGGCCCGTTCCTTTACGCGCTTGCGGAAAGCAACGGGGCCAACGTTACCGGAGACTTCCAACAATTGCCCGCGCATCCCGGCGAAACCGCCGAGCGCGTGGATTTCAATTTCGAACGCACCGACGATAACGGCCAGCCCGTGCGTGGTCGCGCCAGCGGACGCATTGGCCGTCTGATCAACGGACCAATCCTGTTGGTGGCGCGCGATCTCGGCGACAGCGCCGTCATTGCCGGGCGCATCACGCAGACGCTTTGGATTGTCGCCATTCTTGGCGTGGTCGTTTCAGTGATCAGTGGATTGCTCGCCGCGGGACAAGCCGCGCGGCGTGCGGAGGCGCTTGCCAACACGGCGCGCGAAGTCATGGCCGGAGACCTATCTCGGCGTGCGCCGATGCGTGGCGCTGGCGATGAGTTCGACGAACTCGCCGGCGCTATGAATGGCATGCTCGACCGCCTGCAAGCGCTGATGCACACCACGCGCACGGCCGGAGACGCCATAGCGCACGATCTGCGTTCGCCGCTGACGCGCTTCCGGCAGAAGCTTGAAGCCGCACTCGAAGCGCCTCCAAGTTCTGAGGCCGACCGCGAAGCGTTACGCAAAGCCTTGGACGAAGCCGATCGTCTGCACGACATGTTCTCAGCGGTGCTGAAGCTCGCGCGCGTGGAGGCCGCGGGCAATTGGCGCATGGATCGCGTGGACGCGTCGCAAATTCTAAGAGAGCTCGTGGAGTTCTACGAGCCCGTCGCTGAAGAGCAAAATCTCAAACTCACCGGCGTCATCGCTGATGGCCTCGCCGTGCGTGGCGAGAACGGGCTCTTCACGCAGGCTGTTTCCAACCTGATCGAGAACGCGCTGAAATACACGCCGGGCGGCGGCAATGTGGAAGTCCGCGCTGTGCGCCGGCCGGATGGGCGCATCGAGATCGATGTGATGGACGATGGCCCCGGCGTGCCGCCGGTCGAGCGCGATCGCGTATTGGAGCGCTTCGTGCGTCTGGAAACGGCGCGAACGACACCGGGGGTTGGTTTGGGCTTGAGCCTCGTTGCGGCTGTCGCCCGTCTGCACCAAGGCGGTTTGCATTTGCGCGACGGTTTGAGCAACGGAGACCGTAAAGGTCTCGGCGCGGCGCTGGTATTGCCGGCCTTGGCGACGCCGTGAGTGCGCGCGTCACACCGGCGCTCGGGCGTGGTGATACGCCTGCCGCCTTCGCCGGATCGCCTTGGGAGGGCGCCGCGGCCGCGGCCACGGCGCATGCGCCCTATCTCAAACGGCTCATCGAGCGGCGGCCAGACATTCTGGAAACTCCCGATGAAAGTTGGCCGCATAGGACGCTTGCGCATGCGTTGACCACAGCCCGTGCGATCGCTGCCGATCCGCCCGACATGCATGCCGGCATGGTGGCGCTACGGCGTGCCAAGGACGAAGTACATCTCGCCACAGCGCTTGCTGATCTCGCAGGCGCGTGGCCGTTGCAGCGGATCACTGGTGCGCTGACCGAGTTCGCTGACGCGGCGTTGCGTGCCGCTGTGGCGTTAGGCGTGCGGGAACGCGCCGAGCGTGGCGATATCACCGCATCCGAATGGGACGCGCTCAGCGGACCGGCGCCCGGCTTCGCGTTGATCGCCATGGGCAAGATGGGCGCGGGAGAGCTCAACTATTCTAGCGACATCGATTTCTCGGTGTTCTTCGATCCGCAAATCCTGCGCACCGCCAACGCGAGAGAGCCGCGCGTGGCGGCGGTGCGCCTGGTTGCGCCGATCGTGCGGGCGCTCGAAGAGGTGACGGTCGAGGGTTACGTTTTTCGCACTGATCTACGTTTGCGGCCTGATCCAGGATCGACGCCGGTGGCCGTCTCCATTCCTTCTGCGGAGCATTATTACCAGAGCCTTGGTCAGAATTGGGAGCGGGCGGCCTTCATCAAGGCACGCGCCGTTGCGGGTGATTGCACATGCGGCGAACAGTTTCTACGCGATTTGGACGGCTTCATCTGGCGCAAGCATCTCGACTTCGCGGCCGTCGCAGATGTGCATTCGATCAAGCGCCAAATTCTCTCCGCGCATAAGAGCGCCGAACTGGACGATCCAGTCTTTGACGTAAAGCTCGGGCGTGGCGGCATTCGCGACATCGAGCTGTTCGCGCAAACACAGCAACTCATACTCGGCGGCCGCAACACGAAGCTGCGCGCGCCCACAACACTGGGCGCCCTCGCTGCGCTGGCGGCGTCGGGCGCGATCGCAGACCACGTTCGCGAA
>Ga0209023_10006078_pt1 | contig 12895 bp, 12 predicted proteins | sample LakOneMetagenome_FD_187468 | JGI IMG/M metagenome (GOLD analysis project Ga0209023, IMG submission 187468) | Freshwater and sediment microbial communities from Lake Erie, Canada (SPAdes) (version 2) | ecosystem: Environmental > Aquatic > Freshwater > Lentic | place: Lake Erie, Canada... | reverse complement strand
CACCCATCGCACCGGGGAGAACGGTTGGCACCGGTGGAGCCGCTTCGTGCAGCGACACCCGGTGGTGTGCGCCGCGACCGGGCTGGGTCTGCTGGGAGCGCTGGTGGTGCCGTCGTTCGCGATGCGTTTCGCCACCGCCGACGCCGGCAACGACCCGCGCGGCAGCACGACCCGGACGGCGTACGACGAGCTGGCCGAGGGCTTCGGGCCCGGCTACAACGGACCGCTCCTCATCGTCACCCGGCTGGATGGTGACGCATCGGCGGCGGAGCGGGTCGCGTCTGCGGTTGCGGCGGACCGAGGCGTTGCAGCGATTGCCGGCGTGCAGACTGCCGCATCGGGCACCGTCGCTGTCGTCACAGTGATCCCGACAACGGGTCCGCAGGACGCGACGACGGCAACGCTCGTGCACCGCTTGCGCGATGACGTGATCCCGGCGACCGGCGTCACCGCCTACGTCGGCGGCCAGACGGCGGGCGACGTGGACTTCTCGCAGCAGATGTCCTCGCGGCTGCCGATCTTCATCGGCGCAGTGTTGGTGCTCAGCTTCCTGTTGCTGATGGTTGTGTTCCGCTCGCTGCTGGTGCCGCTGAAGGCGGTGCTGCTCAACCTGCTCTCGATCGGTGCGGCGTATGGCGTGCTCGTCGCCGTGTTCCAGTGGGGCTGGCTCGGTGGCTTGATCGGCGTGGAAGAGGGCGCGCCGATCGAACCGTGGGCGCCGATGATGCTGTTCGCGATCGTGTTCGGCCTGTCGATGGACTACGAGGTGTTCCTGCTGTCGTCGGTGAAGGAGCGTGTGCAGCGCGGTGAGCCGAACAGTCACGCCGTGGTCGAAGGCCTGGCCTCGACGGCGCGAGTGATCACCGCCGCCGCTGCCATCATGGTGTGCGTGTTCGGAACCTTCGTGCTCGGCGACGAGCGAGCGATCAAGCTGATCGGCCTCGGGCTGGCCGTCGCCGTCCTGCTGGACGCGACCGTTGTCCGCATGGTGCTGGTGCCGGCCACGATGGAGTTGCTCGGCGACCGCAACTGGTGGCTGCCGCGACGGCTGGCGCGCCTGTTGCCGAACATCAACGTCGACGGCCACGGTCACGCTGCGCCAATGCCGCCGGTCCGCCCGGCGCTCGCTGATCGCGAACTGGTGGAGGTGGGATCATGAAGGCCCGCTTGCGCCAGTGGTTCGGCCCGTATCTGCGGCCGCCGGTGTGGAAGGAAAGTGCCCACCTGCTGCTCGACCTTGGCGTCGGCATCGCCCTGTTCACGATCGTGATCACGATGCTCTCGCTGAGCGCCGGGCTGATGGTCACTCTCATCGGACTCCCACTGCTGGTCGCCACGGTGCTCGGAGGCCGGTGGATCGGTGCGGCAGAACGAGTTCGGGTTCGCACCCTGCTGGACACCGACCTGCCCGGCTTCGCCCCGATCGTGTGGGCCGGCGGTTGGTGGCCGAGGGCGAAGCAGGCGTTCGTCGATCGGCCGGGGTGGCAGGGACTGGCGTACGGCGTGTTGATGCTGCCGTGGGGCGTGTTCACGTTCACGGTCGCCGTCGTCGCCTGGACGGTCGCGTGGACGACCGTCACCATCCCGCTGTGGGGCTGGATCAGCGAGCCGCCACCCGCGTTCACGGTCAACGGCATCCGGTTCCACATCCACGGCTGGTCGCTGGTCGCAGCGACAGCACTTGCCTTCGTGCTGGGTGCCGTCATGGTGGCCGTGCTGCCGCGGCTGATCCACGCTCTGGCTCGCGCCGACGCTGCGCTGGCGAAGGCCCTGCTGTCACCCAACAACGAACAGCTGCTGGAAATGCGCGTGAGCGAGCTGGAGGGCAGCCGGGAAGCCTCTGTGGAGTCGTCGGCCAGTGAGCTGCGGCGTATCGAGCGCGACCTGCACGACGGGGCGCAACAACGACTGGTCAGTCTCGCGATGAACCTGGGGCTCGCCAAGGAACGCCTGAAGGACAGCGAGGACCAGCGAGCGAAGGAAATGGTCAGCGCGGCACACGACGACGCCAAGCAGGCCATCGCCGAACTGCGCGACCTCGTGCGCGGCATCCACCCGGCAGTGCTCACCGATCGGGGCCTGGATGCCGCGGTGTCCGCGCTGGTCGCCCGCTGCCCCGTGCCGGTCGCGTTGCACAGTGATCTGCCGCGACGCCTGTCGCCAGCGATCGAGGCGACCGCCTACTTCGTGGTCGCGGAGGCGCTCACGAACATCGCCAAGCACAGCCGGGCCGCGAGCGCATCGATCCGAATGACCGAGGCCAACAGCCGGCTGACGATCGAGATTCATGACGACGGCGTGGGCGGCGCATTGGTCGGTGGCGCAGGTGGGTTGCACGGGTTGGAGGACCGGGTGCGGGCTGTCGAGGGCCGCCTGCGGATCGCCAGCCCGGTCGGTGGACCTACGCTCGTGCTGGTGGAGCTGCCATGCGGATCGTGATTGCAGAGGACTCCGTGCTGTTGCGCGAAGGCATCACGCGCCTGTTGGCCGAGTACCAGCACGAGGTCGTCGCTGCGCTCGGTGACGCCGGCGGTCTGCTGTCCGCCGTGCAGTCGACCGAGCCCGATCTGGTGATCGTCGACGTGCGCATGCCGCCCACCCATACGGACGAAGGCTTGCGCGCCGCGGTGGAGCTGCGCACCGTACGACCGGCCACGCCGGTGCTGGTCCTGTCGCAGTACGTCGAGGAGCGGTACGCGACGGATCTGCTGGCGATGGGTACCGTCGGGGTCGGGTACCTGCTGAAGGAACGCGTCGCTGACGTCGGAGAGTTCGTGGCCGCAGCCGAGCGAGTTGCCGCGGGTGGCACCGCGCTGGACCCGGAGGTGGTTGCGCAGCTCCTCGTCCGCAGCCGGCGGCGCGAACCATTGGCTGCGCTCAGCGCGCGTGAGCGCGAGGTGCTGGGCCTGATGGCCGAAGGACTGTCGAACGTGGCGATCGCCGGCCGCCTGGTGGTCAGTGGGGGAGCGGTGGAGAAGCACATCTCCTCGATCTTCACCAAGCTGGACCTGCCGCCCTCCGAGCACGAGCACCGGCGCGTGCTGGCCGTGTTGCGCTACGTGTCGGGCGCCTGAGCGTCTCGTTGTCGTTGTCGTTGTTGTTGCGGCTGGTGCCGTGGTTCAGCAGTTGCTCACGGCCTTCACGTAGGGGTAGGGGTTGACCGCCGCCCCTCCGCCGGGGTGCACCTCGAAGTGAAGGTGGGGGACGGGGGCATTACCCGTCTTGCCGACGTAGCCGATGACGTCGCCGGCCTTGACCTTCGAGCCCGGGCCGATGCCGTTCGCGAAGCCCTTGAGATGTGCGTAGAAGTAGTAGGTGCCGTCTGCAGTCGTCAGCCAGAGGGCATTGCCGGCGAGCGAGCCCTGATAGTTGTGCTGCTGCTTGCTGATCGTGCCGGAGCGGACGGCATACATGATGGTGCCGCTGGCGGCGAAGATGTCGACGCCCTGATGCCGCCGACCTCCACTCCGCGGCGCGCCCCAGGTGTCCCAGAACCGGCAGGTGGCCGGCAGCGGGAAGGTGGCGAGATTGGCGCCGGTCACCTGGTCGGAGGGTGACGGCGAGGGTGACGGTGAGGGTGTGGGGGAGGGTGACGGTGAAGGTGAGGTCGAGGGTGTGCCGCCGGCAAGGTGGGCCAGGATCGCCGCCGTCGCCGCGTCGACATTGCCTGTTGCCGGCAGGCCGCGCGCTGTTTGGAAGGCACGGACGGCTGCTGTCGTCCCTGAGCCGTACGAGCCGTCCACTCCGCCGCGAACCGTGATCCCGAGGTTCACCAGTTGCTGCTGCACGGCGGAGACGGCGGGTCCACTGGCGCCCTTTGACAACAGCGGAGTGGCCGGGACCAGGCCCATCACGATCGCGGTCGGGGTGTCGACCACGCCGTTCTGGGGCAGGTGCCAGTTGCCCTGGTACTGCGTGACTGCCCGCTCGGTGCCACGCCCGTAGGCGCCGTCGACACCGCCCGGCAAGGGGATGCCGGCGGCCAGCAGGATCTGCTGGATCCGCGCCACGAGCAGCGAGAAGTCGCCGCGTTGGGCCACGACCCCTGCGGCCCGGACGTGCGCGACCGCCGGCGCGGCCGCGGTGACGCCGAGCGTGACCGGTGACAGGACCAACATCATGGACAGGGAGGTGATGACTGCTATGCGCCGTGTGCGCCGAACGCGATGGAGCATTCCTGCTCTCCTTCGTGACGGCCCGCTGAGTGGCAACTCTACGACGTCGAGCCGCCGGCATCCAAGCAGTTCGTCATCAAACTGTAATGATTTCGTACTGACTGGGAGGCTGGCACAATGGCGGCTCGAGCATCCAGGAGGCGGAACATGGACGTGAACGACATCACCGGCGAACTGCTGGGCGGGCTGGACGTGAAGAAGATCGCCAGCGTGATCGACTCGATCTGGGATCACAAGGACGAGCTCGCCCACATGGCGCAGCACCTGCCGACCCTGCTGGGAGAGGCCGGCGGTCACATGCAGGCGGCGGGGGAGGGCGCTCAGCGGGCCAGTGCCTTCCTCGCCGGCGATGTACGCGAGCTGGCAGGGCACGCCGCGGACATGCTGGAGTCGTCGAAGCAGCAGCTGCGCTCCGTGCTCCACGCGCTCGACGGCATCGGCAAGGTGCTGAAGAACATCCCGCTGATCGGCGACCTGGGCAGCTCATTGGGCGAGGGGCTGACCGCGCTCGGCGGAGTCGCCGACAACCTCGATGTGGTCGGGCAGAAGGTCCGTGGGCTCGGCGACCGCCTGGGCGACGTCGGCGGCGACCTGGATGCGATGGGGAAGTCGCTGGTCGGCGGCGGAGCGGCCCTCGTCGGCTTCATCGGCCCAACCACGAGGGCCGCGGTCCCGACCTTCGCCGGCCTCGGGTTCGCCACGGTGCCGGCGGCTGGTGTCTCCAAGAAGGCCGCAGCGCCTGCGAAGAAGGCCGCGCCCGCGAAGAAGGCCGCGCCCGCGAAGAAGGCCGCGCCCGCGAAGAAGGCCGGGCCCGCGAAGAAGGCGGCGCCCGCCACGAAGCGGTCGGCAGGCGGCTCTTGATCCGGCGTTGAACGTTGCCGGGCGCGCTGGTCCCAAACCTGATGGGCGCTTGATCGCAGGCAGAAGGAGCGCAGGCACGATCGGAGGCACTCAACCCCCATCAGTACCGAGGTACCTCCAGTATGCGATCCATCCGAACACTCACACGCGCCGCGTTGCTCACGCTCGGGCTGCTCGTGGCAGGCGGGGCGGTGCCGATGCCCGCCAACGCCGGCACGGTGTTGCCCGCCCCGGCTGGCGTGACGGCCACCCGCGTCCCCGCCAGCGTCAAGGACTTCGTGGTCTCCTGGAAGCCAGTCGTCGGCGCGCTCGACCACTACAACGTGTCGGTCTTCTACGCCGGCCAGGACCACATCACGACGGTGGCCGCCAACACCACCCAGCTGGCAGTCACGGGAGTCGACTTCGTCACCCAGTACCGCATCACCGTCTCGACCCGCGACGTTGCCGGCGTCGGCACCACCTCGCCGGTGTTCGTCCTCGAGCCGGCGGTGCCCGGCCCGGTGCGCGCGCTCACCGCAGTCCGCGACGCAGCCGCGACCACGCTCACCATGGCCTGGACCGCACCGACCTGGCTCGGCCACCAGCCGCTGACCAGCTACGACGTGCTGGTCACCCGCCTTGCCGACGGCGTGGTCGTGTCGAACCAGAGCGTGGCCACTCCGACGGCCACGGTGCCCGGCCTGGACCCGACCAAGCAGTACTCGGCGAAGGTGACGGCGCGCAACGCCTTCGGCACCGGCACGGTCGCGACGGCGCTGGTCGGTAACGACCGTCCTGCGACGTCGACCGGCCTGGTCGCAACTCGTGACGACAAGAGCCCGAGCGTGGTGCACGTGACGTGGAAGGCGCCGGCGCAGGTCGGTTCCGGCCCGATCACCTACTACCAGTTCATGTCCGGTGTCGGCATGTTGAAGGACACGCTGACCGTGACGACCACCAGCGCCGACGTCGCGCTCGACTCCACCCGCACCGGCTATGTCGCTGTGCGCGCCTGCAACGATGCCGGCTGCGGCCTGCTGACACCGGCACTCACCGTGCTGTCGAGCGCGGCGCAGGCGGCTGCCGCTGCCGTGACCAGCAACCCGTTCGTGATGGTGAGCAACACCGGTGGCTTCGTCACCGTCGAGACCCGTGGCTACATCGGTGCCACCAGCGTGTACCCGCGCCTGGTGTTCCGGGTGTTCCCGACGATGGGCAACGCCGGCTACACCGACACCCAGATCGGTCAGAACGGCGCCCGCATCATCACCTACACCACCGTGCCCACCGGCACGTACACGGTGATGGTCAGCGGCCTGTCCGCGACCAACGTCGAGACGGAGATCGCTCGCAAGGTCATCATCGTCAACGGTGACGGCATGCTCACCGCTCAGCAGTGGGAAGTCATCAAGGGCTCCGCGAAGATCTCGGGATCGGTCGTCGACCTCCCGGTGGCGGGGGAGAACCGAGTGCTCTCCACCAAGCCGCTGGCGTCGCCCGACATGGTGTTCTCCACCGACGCCACCCTGAAGACGGGTTCGGGCTACGGCGTGTGGTTCCGGGCCGGCCTGGACGACCTCAAGCGGATCAACGGCTTCACGTTCCAGTACGACCCGCTCTACGGCAACGCGTTCATCATCCGCCACTGGTACCAGGGCACGGAGTGCAGCACGCCGATCGCCAAGTCCGCCTTCCCGGCAGGTTTCGCCATCAACGCCAAGCACCGCCTGATCGTGGTGGTCCAGGGCGACACGATCTGGGCGAGCGTGGACGGTGTGGAGATGTTCCGTGTGGCCAGCCTGAAGGCAGCCGCTGCGGCATCACCGTGCAAGTACCCGCTGCCCACCGGCACCCGCATCGGGTTCCGCACATGGAACACCAGCCCTGCAACGTTCGAGAACACGACGCTGCGCTGAGTTCGACGTGAACTGAACGGCCGAGGCGCCGGTGGTGGGGTCGCTCACCGCCGGCGCATTCGTCGCGCACGGGTTCCGTCATGACGAAAGTCGCGGAGCGTGAGGTGACGTCGCCGACGAGGGGGAGTGGGGCGAGCGGGGCCTGTCTCATCGAGCGGCGGGTGGGCCGCTCGCCCCGGCAGGATCCATCAATGGGGGCCAACCGCGCTTGGTCGCTACCGACCGGGCGAGGGTTCCGATGCTCGATGCCGTCATGGCCAACGTCTCGTGAGCCCGTTCAGCGGGGCAGGAGTCGTCGGTGCGGTCCTTGAGGATCAACCTGACATAACGATGATTATGGGCGTTGTGCTCACGATGTCCGTGTCAGGCTCTTGGCCGAGCCTCCCGCCGTCTGGGCATGACATGGACGCTTCTGGTCCGCGCTCTGGTGCGCTCGAGCGGAAATCCTGCGTTCGCCGACGGCGTCATTCGTTCGCCGTGTCGGGCCTCGACCGGGCTTGCCGCAGTCGGCGCATGACATGGTCGCTGTGAGTCGAAGGTTCGCACTCCTTCGCCGTGTCGGCCAATGACTGTGCCTGCCGCGGTCGGGGCATGACACGGACGTCGTCGGATTCCACCCCGAACCGGACCGCCGCCCTCTTTGGAGTACCGTCTTCAGCGGCAGCTTTCGTCATGACGAAAGTCCGGATGGTATGACGGGTGCGGGCGATTCCTAGCTCGGCGGCGTCAACTCGCGGTCGCGCAGCGGCCGTGCCGCATCCAGCAGCCATTCGACGATCTCCTGCAGCTCGCGAGCGCTCGGCTTCGCTCCAGCGGCCTCGAGGTCCCGCTCGGCGTCGTTGACGGCGCACGCGAGGATGTACAGCTCGTCGTGCAGCCGGTCCAGTTCCTCCTTGGTGACGATCAGCTCCGTCTCGCTCAGCTGGAGCTCGTTGGCCCGCTGCTTGCCGACCCAGTGCCACTGGCGGCATGCCTGTGAGCAGAACGACCGTGGCCGGCCCATCTTCTGCGGCGGCAGTACCCGCCGGCACCACTTGCACCGCGACCGCTGCTCCGCCCCTTCGTCTGCGACTTTCGTCATGACGAAAGACTAGATGGTCCGGCGGTCAGCGGTCGGTCAATGCGCCGCCGGCCTGCCAGGCGCTCTCCGCCCGGTCGAGGCGTTCGGTGGCTTCCTTGCGCAGGCGATCCGCCACGCCGGCGACCAGCACGTTCAACAGGGCGAGCGTGCCGACATGGCTGTCGAACGGGCCGCCGCCGCCGGCAGCGACGGTGAACGTGCGATCGGCCAGTGCCGCCAAGGGTGAGAGCAGGCTGTCGGTGATGGCGGCGCACCACACTCCCCTGGCTCGGCCGGCCTTTGCAGCCTCGACCAGCCAGCGGTCGTACCGCCGCAGGTCGATCAACAGCAGCACATCGGACTCGCGCAGGAGGGCAACCGTGCGTCGTACCGCGACATCGTTGCCCTCGATCAGCTGCACCCCGTCGCGCAGCGCCTGCAGCTCGCCGACGACCTGGTGTGCGACACCCAGCGAGGCGTCGCCGGACAGGACGAACACGCGACGATCGGCTGCGGCGAGCTGGTCGACCACATCTGCGAGTGCCGGGCCTTCCAGGGCACGAAGGGTGGTGGTGACGTTGTCGACCTCCAACTGCAGGTGCCGGCCGATGGCGTCGGTGGCCGCTGGCTCGCGGATGCGCTCGGCGGCGGGCCGCAGCTGCCCCGCCAGGGCGTGCTGTACCGACGCCTGCAGCCCGGTGAACCCGTCGTAGCCCAGCTTGCCGGCCAGTCGAACGACCGTGGCTGCACCCGATGCGGCGGCCTCCGCCAGGTCGGCGACCGTGCCGAACGCGACCAGTTGCGGCCGATCGAGCACCACCTCGGCAACTCGTCGCTCTGCCGGCGTCAACGTCGTGTTCGCCCGTCCGATGCGCTCTGCGACTTCCACGTGGTCAGCGTACTTGTCGCCACTGGTGCGGTGCAGACCTTCCATTCGAGCGATACAGTTGGAACACCTGTTCCACACTCGAAAGAGGCGATTCCCGTGACGACGCTCACCGACCATGTGCTGCCCACCATCATCCAGTCGCCCCAGTGGGCGCCGGTGACCGTGCCGGCGTGCAACATCGGCGACGAAGCGTTCGTCCGTGCGGCCGGCCACGCCGCGCGTCTGATGCCGTCGATCGTGCACGACGCGCTGGTCGACTTCACGGACGCGCCGCCGCAGGCCGGTGCCATCGTGCTGCGTGGGCTGCCGGTGGGCGAGCTGCCGTGCACTCCCCCGTCACCGACTGCGACGACGATCAAGGATCGCGTCAGCGAGTTCACGCTGCTGACGGTCGCCCGACGCCTGGGTCAGCCGGTCGGCTACCTGCCCGAGCACGGCGGCGACCTGATCCAGAACCTGGTGCCCACGCAGGCCAACGCCGACCGTCAGGTGAGCACGTCGTCGAAGGTCGAGCTGATGTTCCACACCGAGGCCGCCTTCCACCCGCACCGCCCGAAGTACCTGATGCTGCTGTGCCTGCGTGGCGACGAGAGTGCAGTCACCACCCTGTCGTCAATCTTCGAGGTGTTGCCGCGGCTGCCCGAGCGCGTCGTCGAGACACTCTTCCAGCCGCGCTTCCGGACGGCCGTCGACGAGAGCTACCTGCACGGCCGCAGCAATGTGCTGGGCGCTCCGATGCCCGTGCTCAGCGGCGAGCGCGACCGGCCGACCATGGTGTTCGATGCCGACCTGATGGTCGGCACCGACCAGGAAGCCGACGACGCGCTGCGCGCGCTGTCGGCCGTGGTCGAGCAGCACCACACCGGCCTCGCGCTCCAGGCCGGCGACCTGCTGGTGGTCGACAACAATGTCGCTGTTCACGGCCGGTCGCCGTACCAGCCGCGCTTCGACGGGTACGACCGCTGGCTGCAGCGCTCGATGGCCGTCACCGACCTCGCTGCCAGCGCCGGCGAGCGCAACGGCCGCGTGATCGTCACCCACTTCGGGGCCTGACCACGGCGCCGCGCCCCGGCGGACGACCCTGTCACCGGGACAGCGGACCGTTAGGGTGCCCCGAATGTCGACACTGCTGGCCCGTCTCTGGTTGAAGCTGTGGCGTTGGCGGGCCGTGGACAACGGCGAGCCGGTGCCGGCGAAGTGCGTGATCATCGCCGCACCCCACACCACGAACTGGGACTTCCCGATCATGCTGGCGCTCACCACCGTGCTGGGCTGTCGCGTCTCGTATCTGGGCAAGCAGTCGCTGTTCAAGGGTCCGATGGGCCCGGTGATGCGCCGCCTCGGTGGCGTCGCCATCGACCGCACTGCGCCAGGCGGAATGGTCGCGTCGTTGGCGGGCGAGTTCGCCGGCCGCGATCGCCTCGCCCTGATGGTCCCCGCGGAGGGCACGCGTTCGAAGACCGAGTACTGGAAGTCCGGGTTCTATCGCATCGCCGAACAGGCCCAGGTGCCGATCGTGCTGGCGTTCGTGGACCGCACCACGCGCACCGGCGGTTTCGGCCCGGCGATCATGCCGTCCGGTGACATCGTGGCCGACATGGACAAGATCCGGGCCTTCTACACCGGCAAGGAAGGCCTCAAGCGAGGCCGCTTCGGCCCCATCCGCCTGAAGGAAGAAGCCGTCGAGCCGCCGGCGGCCTGACGGTCACGCACCACCGAGTGCGAGCCATTCCGCAACTACGTCCTGGTCGCCGCTGAGGGAGATCGAGCCCTCGGGCACAGGGCGGCCCCACAGCCGCAACAGCACGTCGACCGCGCTGCCCCTCAACTGCGCCGCAGGCTCGACACCCTCGGCAACCAGCTGCACACGCCCGCTGCGACCGTCGATGATCCAGCTCCTGCCCGTGTCGGACAACTCGACACCGAGCACCGAGGACGGGACGGTCAGCGACTCGCGCGACACCAGCCTGGGCAGCATCACCGTCCAGTACTCGTCGACACCGTCGTCGGCAAATGGGGCGTCGATCGTCGGCGACAGCCCGATGGCCCGTTCGGCGTCCCACCGGTGCACCGAGGCCTCCTGTGCCTGGCGACGGCGCCACAGGCCCGCCACCTTCGGCTCCACCGGGAAGGGATGCCACGTCGGCGCCGCCGGGTCCAGGTCGCCCAGGGTCGTGAGCAGCCGGTCCGCGCCGGCGCGTACCCATTCGGCAACGGCAGCCTGGTCGGTCGGCGCTGGATCGGATGGGTCCTGCTGCGGCACGGCACCGGTGACGATCGCGCCACGCGCCCAACGATGCACCACGCCGAGGTGCACGCCCAGGTCGACCAGCGTCCAGCCCGGGCAGCCGGTGATCGGTGCGTCGGCCGGCCCGGAGGCGATTGCGGCGATGAACCGGTCCACGTCGTCGGACAGCAGGCTGAGGAAATCGAGGCTCATGGCGGGGAGCGTAGGCGCATGATCACGGCCGACCCGGCAGAATTGCCGGCGATGATCTCCGACCGCGTTGCCACCATGCCCCCGGCCCCCCAGCGCGCCTTTGCCAGCGACAACGCTGCCGGCGCGCACCCCGCCGTCATGGACGCACTGGTGGCCGCGAACGACGGTCACGCCCTCGCCTACGGCAGCGATCGCTGGACGGAGGAGGCACAGGGACGATTCCGGGACCTGTTCGGGCCGACCAGCGAGGCCTTCCTGGTGTGGAACGGCACGGGCGCGAATGTGATGGCACTGGCCTCGATGGTGCAGCCGGCCGATTGCATCGTGTGCACCGAGTGGGCGCACATCGCGGTCGACGAGGCGGGCGCGCCAGAGCGGGTGATCGGGTCGAAGCTGCTCACTCAGTCCACGCCGACGGCGAAGCTGGTGCCCGAACAGTTGGAGCACCTCGCCCACTTCCAGGGCGTGCAGCATCACGCGCAGCCGGGCGTGGTCAGCATCACCCAGAGCACGGAGCTGGGCACCTTGTACACGGCCGACGAGGTCGCCGCGCTCTGCGACACGGCCCACCGCATGGGCATGGTCGTGCACCTCGATGGCGCCCGCATCGCGAATGCGACGGCTGCCCTCGGTGGCACCGTCGCGGCCCTGCGCAGCTTCACGGTGGATGCCGGTGTCGACGTGGTGAGCTTCGGCGGCACCAAGGCCGGCCTCGTCGGCGGTGAGGCCGTCGTCTACCTCAACCCAGCGTTGGCCAAGCGGGCCGTGTTCGTCCGCAAGATGGTCAACCAGTTGCCGTCGAAGATGCGGTTCGTGGCCGCCCAGTTCAACGCGCTGCTCACCGACGAGCTGTGGATCCGCGCCGCCCGCCACTCGAACGAGATGGCCACCCTGCTCTACGAGGCCACCAAGGACATTCCTGGCGTCGAATTCGACCATGCACCGGCCGTGAACAGCCTGTTCCCGACGTTGCCGGCCGAGGCGATCCAGCCGCTGTGCGACTGGTGCTTCTTCTGGGACTGGGACGTCAGCCGCAACCAGGTGCGCTGGATGACCGCCTGGGACACCACCGAGAGCGACGTGCAGCGGTTCGCCGCAGGCGTTCGGCACCTGCTCGGCTGAAATTCCTCAGAGAGGTCTTTACGGGAACGTTTCGATCGCGTATCCTGTCGGTACTTGCTCAGTGCAAGTACTTCGCCGGCATGAACAGGGGGTTCCATGGCAGCGGTCGATCTTTTCGTGCAGCGCGTCATCACCGACGACCGATGGATGAACGATGCAGCCTGTCGCGGGCTGACGCATCTCTTCTTTCCACCACCGGCCGAACGACCGCAGGCACGCGAACGTCGTGAGGCCACGGCCCGCGATGTGTGCGGCAGCTGTCAGGTCAACGGCACGTGCCGCGAGTTCGCCCGCACGAACCATGAGTACGGCTACTGGGGTGGCGAGAGCGAAGACGAGCGCCACGCCGCCGGCTTCCGCCTGATCGCGCCGATCGGCGTGCGGGCGCGTAACGCGGTCTGAGGTCCACCCGGCCCGTTCGTACCCGTCGCGGCGTCTCCGCTCGAGTGC
>Ga0209023_10006077_pt1 | contig 12896 bp, 8 predicted proteins | sample LakOneMetagenome_FD_187468 | JGI IMG/M metagenome (GOLD analysis project Ga0209023, IMG submission 187468) | Freshwater and sediment microbial communities from Lake Erie, Canada (SPAdes) (version 2) | ecosystem: Environmental > Aquatic > Freshwater > Lentic | place: Lake Erie, Canada | collected... | reverse complement strand
ACAGCAGCCAATCCGGTTAATACCACAAACACCATGAAGAATTCGAAAAGATTGTGAATTTCAAATCCGGCAAAAATCGGATTATGATCGGTGATTTGGTTCTTAGCTAACAGCGCCGTCTGCTCCGGAGTTAGCGTTACTGTTTTGTCTAAAACCGCTTGCAAGTCGATTCCTAATTCTTTTGCTTTTACAAATTTATCTCCTGTTGCTGGCATAATCGATCCTAAAGTTCCCGCTAAAGCATATCCAGAAGCATTCGATAAAAAGAACACTCCGTATAACAAAGAGGAGAAACGTTTTGGAGATAATTTACCTACTAAGGACAATCCAATTGGCGACAAGCACAACTCGGCACAAGTTTGAATTAAATACAAAAGGATTAACCATTTGATCGCCAACAAACCGCTATTTCCCAAATCTTTTACGTTGTGTGCTATAATGAAATAACTCAAGGCAATCAATGCCAAACCTATCGATTGTTTCATTGGAGAAATTGGCTCTCTTCCTTTACTTCTCAAATAATCCCACAACATACTGAACGGAACCGCAAAAGCCACTACGAACAATCCGTTAAAAATTTGAACCATTGAAGGTGGCATGTTCCAACCGAAGAAGTTTCTGTCGGTTTGATTGTCGGCAATAAAAGTCAACGATGAACCTGCTTGTTCGAAAGCCGCCCAGAAGAAAATGATAAAAAAGGCCACGATATAAATTACAAAAATTCGATCACGTTCTACTTTGGTTAATGATGAATCAGAAACAATCAATCCAGCTAAGGTCAAACCACTAGAATAAATCAAGGTATAAATTAAATTTTGATCAAACACAAAGTGAATGATAACGCCCAAAGTCAAAAAGGCAATGGCGGCACCAATTAGTGCTTTTTGAGAAAACACCGCTTTTTGAGATTCGCCTTCTTCAAAATCCGAGGCTTCGTTTTTCGACGGTAATCCACCCAATGGTCGGCCTTCTGGAGTTACTACATATTTGTTTTTAAGCACATAGAAAACAGCAGTTCCGATCAACATCGCAATCGAAGCAGCTAAGAATCCCCATTTAAACGCGTGGATATCACGAATTCCGTTAGCATCTTTTACATCTCCAATAATTGGGCAAATCAACTGTCCTAAGAAAGCTCCTAAGTTGATTCCCATGTAGAAGATTGTAAACGCCGTATCCAATTTGCTTTTTTCTTGTTTTGGATACAAGCTTCCCACCATACTAGAAATGTTTGGCTTGAAGAATCCGTTTCCAAAAATAATGATTCCCAAAGCGGTCCACATTAAAGTATTGGCCAATCCGATATTGGTTCCAAAAACACTAGCGCTAGTAAACAACAAAAATTGTCCGATAGCCATCATCAAGCCACCCAATAAAATACAATTTCTGTTACCAAAAAAACGATCGGCCACAAAGCCTCCCAACATTGGGGTTAGATAACAAAGTCCTAAGAATCCTCCGTAAATTAAGGAAGCGTCTTCTTCTTTCATCATCAATGAATTTACAAGGAATAATGTCAGGATGGCTCGCATTCCGTAGAAATTGAAACGTTCCCACATTTCGGTTCCAAATAATACCCAAAGTCCTTTTGGATGTCCTGTTTTTACTTGCGTTTCTGTCATTTTAATCTGGTTTTAGTTTGAGAGTTAATTATAAATTTTCTTTGATGAAATTCGTCATTTTAGTGTACAATTGAATTCGGGTTTTACCGCCGTAAATTCCGTGGTTTTTATCCGGATAAATTTGCGAATCGAATTGCTTGTTGGCTTGAATCAATGCTTCCATCATTTGCATGGAGTTTTGAACGTGCACATTATCATCCCCTGAACCGTGAATCAATAGGAATTTTCCTTTCAGTTTTGAAACGTGATTGATCGGTGAATTCTCATCATATCCGCTAGCATTTTCTTGTGGCGTTTGCATATAACGTTCGGTATAAATGCTGTCATAAAAACGCCAATTGGTCACTGGAGCAACTGCGATGGCCATCTTGAAAACATCGGCGCCTTTCATAATGCAATTGGAAGCCATAAAACCACCGTAACTCCAACCCCAAATTCCGATTCTGTTTTTGTCCACATAAGGATAATTTCCGAGTACTTTGGCGGCATCGATTTGATCTTCCACCTCGAATTTACCCAATTCTTTTTGAGTACATTTTTTGAAATCAGCTCCTTTAAAACCCGTCCCTCTTCCGTCAACGCAAGCAACAATATAGCCTTGTTGCGCTAACATCATGAACCAATAATCATCGGCTGCGTTCCAATCATTGTTCACTTGTTGTGAACCTGGACCTGAATATTGGTACATAAAAACTGGATATTTTTTAGAAGGATCAAAATCTTTGGGTTTCAAAATCCAAGCGTTTAACGAATTGCCTTTCTCCGTTTTTAAAACAAAGAATTCTTTGGAGGGCAAATTGTAAGCTTTCAACTTGGTTGCTAACGCTTCGTTATTCTCAATTACCTGAACTTGTTTTCCGGATTTCGACTCGTTTAAAGTATACACTGGCGGTTGTGTTACACTAGAATACGAGTTGATGAAGTATTGAAAATTCGGGCTAAAGGTAGCGTTATTCGTTCCAGTTAAAGATGTCAAACGCACTTTATTCTTTCCATCTAAATTGATTTTATAAACGTCTCTATTAATCGACCCATTTTCTACAGATTGGAAGTAAACCGTTTTGGTTTTCTCGTCAAAACCATAATAATTGGTCACTTCCCATGGCCCTTTGGTTACTTGATTTTTCAGTTTTCCGGTTTTGTCATACATGTAAATGTGATTAAAACCGTCTTTTTCGCTAGTCCAAATAAAACTGTTGTCTTTTAAAAATGTGAGGTTGTCCGTTACATCCACGTAAGCTTTGTCTTTTTCATTCAAAACCACTTTAGAACTTCCTGTCGCTCCGTCTATAAACAATAAGTCTAAATTGTCTTGATGGCGGTTTAAGACTTGAGCACACAACACCGTTGCATCGTTGGTCCATTTAATTCGAGCAATATAAAAATCAGAATAATTTCCCAAAGCCACCGTTTTAGTGACCGACGAAGCTACATCAAAAAGATGCAACGAAACCAACGAGTTCTTTTCGCCCGCTTTAGGATATTTGAAGGTTTCTATGGTTGGATACAAATCCTTGTGAAAAATCGACATCGAAAATTCTGGAACTTCACTTTCATCAAAGCGAATGTAAGCTAGTTTTTTACTATCGGCAGACCAATCGAAAGCTCTTACAAAAGCAAATTCTTCTTCGTAAACCCAATCCGTAATTCCGTTGATGACGGCATTTTTCTTACCGTCAGTAGTAATCGCTGTCGATTTTTGAGTTGACAAATCGTAGACATACAAATTGTTCTCTTTGGCATAAGCTATCTTCTTCCCATCTGGAGAAAAGGTCGGCTCTTGCACTTGATCGAAAAGTTTGGTAAGCGTTTTAGTCGTGGTGTTGTAAAGGTAGAAATCAGCCGTAAAAGAATGCCGGAAAATTTGATTCGAATTCGTCGCCAATAAAATCATTTTTTCATCCGCACTAAAGGTATAACTATCGATTCCATCCATCAATTCTTTGAAGTTTTTCGTATCAATCAACGTCGCAACTTTTTTCAAAGTGGCAAAGTCATACAAGTCAATCTGCATGGTTTTCGAAGGCCGATCAAAGTTCAGCACTGTATACTGGTTGGTGTTTTTTAAGGATTGCAATTCGTCCATTCCTTTAGCGCGATAGACTCCGGTATAAATGTCTTCGACAGTAATTTTTTGTTGGGAAACAGCTGATAAACACAGCAAAAGGAAAATCGCGAGAAAGTGATTCGATTTCATAAATGTACTTGAATATAAAAACTGTCAATTTTAGTGAAAAATTTACAATTAACGGCATTTTTTTATGTTAAATGCAGTTTTGATACCCTTTTTTTCTACTTCAAAGTAGCGTAGTTTGTAGTAAATAAATGTTTGAAACTGTATCTTTACACCTTATTTGATTCAAACCAATCACTCATGAACGAAGCCATCTCCGGATTTTCCAAACTCTCGAAAGAAGAAAAAATCAATTGGATTGCCCAAAAGTATTTCTCTAATCCCACCGAGACCGTTGCTCTTTTGAAAACCTATTGGAATTCAAACGAACAACTTCAAAAATTACATGATGAATTCATTGAAAATACCATTACCAATTTCTATTTACCGCTAGGAGTTGCTCCCAACTTTCTCATCAACGGAAAAAACTACACCGTGCCGATGGCTATCGAAGAAAGTTCTGTAGTCGCCGCCGCCGCGAAATCGGCTAAGTTTTGGTCCACTAGAGGCGGATTCAAAGCCACCGTTTGGAACACCGAAAAAATTGGCCAAGTACATTTCATTTACGATGGAGAGGTTCAAAAACTAGAAACTTTTTTCATCGCACTAAAACCTAAATTGCTCTCTGCCACCGAAAGTATTACCAAAAATATGCAAAAACGTGGCGGCGGCATATTAAATATTGAGCTCCGAAATCAAACCCAAAAACTTGCGAATTACTTTCAATTGCACGTGACTTTCGAAACGAAAGATTCGATGGGCGCCAATTTCATCAATTCCTGTTTAGAACAAATTGCCAGCACTTTAAAAGAAGAAGCCCAAACGTTCGATGCCTTTTCAGAAAGCGAAAAGAACATCCAAGTGGTCATGAGCATTTTGTCGAATTACGTCCCAAACTGCTTGGTTCGTGCCGAAGTTTCCTGTAAAGTGGAAGAGTTGGCCGACAAAAAAATAGAAAACCCACAAGAGTTCGCAGAGAAATTTATTCGAGCGGTCAACATCGCCGAAGTAGAACCCTTTCGTGCCGTGACGCACAATAAAGGCATCATGAACGGAATTGACGCCGTAGTATTGGCGACAGGGAATGATTTCCGAGCCGTAGAAGCCGGCGTGCATGCGTATGCTTCTCGAAACGGACACTATTCCAGCTTGTCGCACGCCAGCATTGAAAACGGTATTTTTAAATTCTGGATCGAAGTGCCGCTAGCTTTAGGAACCGTGGGTGGATTGACCTCACTGCATCCATTGGTGAAATTTGCTTTGGAGTTATTAGAAAAACCTTCGGCTCAAGAATTAATGCAGGTGGTGGCTGTGGCCGGATTGGCACAAAATTTTGCCGCTTTGCGTTCGCTCACAACGACCGGAATTCAGGAAGGCCACATGAAAATGCATTTGAACAACATCTTAAATCAGTTTCAAGCCACCGCCGAAGAACGCCATGCCGTTAAAAATCATTTTAAAGACCAAGTCGTTTCGCATTCGAGTGCCGTAGCGTTTATAGAAAATTTGAGGAAGAATCTCTAGGAGCTATTCCCGCTTTCCGCAGTATCTCTACGAGGATACTTGCTGCAATCGGGGCTAGGCATATCGGTTTCCAAATCCAAATCTTCCTTATGAAATACAACCCATGAAAAAAGCATTTTATAGCAACGGAAAATTATTACTAACCGGCGAATATCTCGTTTTGGATGGCGCTTTGGCTTTGGCTTTGCCCACCAAATTTGGTCAAGATTTAATCGTAGAAACTGGGGATTCGCAAGAAATTCATTGGACGAGTTACGATGCCGACGGCAGCATTTGGTTTGAAGACACCTTTCTGTTTTCAGAAATCGAAAAGAAAATTTCATTCTCTGAACAACCGGTAAAAAGCACCTTAGTAGAAATTCTCCACGAAGCTTGGCTTTTGAATCCGACTTTTTTAAAACAGAACGAAGGCTATCGCGTCAGTACCCATTTGACGTTTCCTAAATTTTGGGGTTTGGGCACTTCTTCTACACTAATCAATAACATAGCGCAATGGCTCGAAATAGACGCTTTTGCGCTACTCAAAAACAGTTTTGGTGGAAGCGGCTACGATATTGCTTGTGCACAAAACGATACGCCCATTTTATACCGCTTAGATTCTGGAAAACCTGTAATAAAACCTGTAGCTTTTGAATCAGAATGCCGCCATCATTTGTATTTTGTTTATCTAAATCAAAAACAAAGTAGCAAAAGTGCCATCGCCTCGTACAAACAAAAAAGAACAGCTTTAGAAATCATAATTCCAAAAACGGATAAAATAACGACCGCTTTGCTTCAAACCAATGACGGATTGAGTTTTCAGTCGCTTCTGCAAGAACACGAACAAATTTTAAGTGCGCTTCTAGAATTGCCCACAGTAAAAGAAAACTTATTTCCCGATTTTAAAGGAACGCTAAAAAGTCTTGGTGCTTGGGGTGGCGATTTTATCCTAGCCTATTCTAAAGAAAATCCGACAGTGTATTTCCAAGAAAAAGGTTTCTATACTGTGATTCCTTATGCTGACATGATTCTATAAAAAAACCCGACTGTTGAGTCGGGTTTTTTTATTTCTGAATTCAATATTCTTAGTAATTGAATTTGGTTCTGTTGTCTTCGATTTCTGCTTCTTCTTTCAAAGCTGGAATCACTCTACCAGAATATCCTGCTACTTGTGATTTTACTTTGGCAACATAGTCGGTATACTTTGGTAAGGCTGGAGCTTTAGTCACTACAGTTGGTTTTACTACATACACTCCCGAAATTCCTTCGATTGGAGCTGATACTTTATTTACGCCAACAGCGAACGCTGCACCCACTACTTTTCTTTCGAATCCTGCATTTGGAATGTTTGCGTTTTCGACTGTCAAATCAACCGCTTGTTGTACCGCTACTCCAGAAGCTTTTGCAATCGCATCTAAAGAAGTTCCCTTCATTTTTGCTGTAATGGTGGCCGCCTTTTTCTTATTTTTCAAAAGTGGCTCTACGCTTGGACGAGCATCATCGATTGCCATCAATCCTTTTTCGTTTACTTTTTTCAATTTGGCAATTACATTTCCTAAGTTCACCACTTCGAAACGTTTTACATCACCTACATTGGTTTCTTTATCAAATGCCCATCTTACGATTTGTCTTTGGTTACCAGTAGCTCCGAAATTTTCATCCATTGCTTTAACTTTTACGGATGGATTCACTTGCAATTTGGAATCTTTAGCTACTTTTTCGAAATCTTTTTCGTTAGCGTCCATTTCAAATTTCACGGCTTGTGTGTACAATTTGTCAGAAGTTGCTTCTGATGGTTCAATTTTTTGAGCAATGGTTGCTAAACGAACGGCATCTTGTTTATCTGTTACATTAATAATGTGAAATCCGAAATCGGTTTCTACCAAACCAATTTTTCCAACCGGATTACTAAAAACAAAATCATTGAACGGTTTCACCATTTGACCTTGACTGAAATAACCTAAATCACCGCCTTGTTGTGAAGAAGAATCATCTGAATTCATCATGGCTAACATCATAAAGCTAGATGGATTGGCTTGTACTTGAGCTAACAATTGTTCCGCTTTAGCCTTCGCTTGTTCTTTGGTTCTTTTCTCTTTTTTATTAGGCACTTGCGTTCCTTCGTAGCTAATTAAAATGTGACTCGCTTTCGCATTCACACCCGCTTTTTTACCCATAGATTTAGAAATGCAGTAGTAAGCGCCTCTCATGTATGGTCCGTAAACTTCCCCTTGTGGCAAATTGAATAATGCTTCTGCTACATCTGCTGGCAAATCTTTTTTGGCTACATAAGTAGAATCGTAAGGAATATCAGAATTAGCATTCACGAATTCAACCGTATTAGCCGCTCCTTTGAATCCTGGAATAGTATCGTTTTTTGCAGTAGTTTGATTGTAAACCACACGTTGATTCAACAACGCATTAACATTGGTTTTCACTTCATTTTCGTCTTCAGCAGACGCTTTGTCTTGAATTAAAACGTATTCTACTTCACGGGTTTCTTCCGCTTTGTATTTCTTTTCGTTTTTCTTCATGTATTCGGTGATTTCAGCATCTGTGATTTTCACATCAGCATCTTTGATAGAGGAGTACAAAACAGCAACATAATCAAAGTTCACTTTGTTAGATTCCATTTCATATTTTAACTTTCCTTCACTTTCTGTTGTATACATTCCGCCTTTTACCAAAGTATTGTATACTTGATATTTCGCATTCAAATCAGCGTCTTTTTCTCTGTCTTTCAACAGTTGCGCTTGCTCTGGATTGGATTTGAAGTATTCTTTAAATTTGGCAATATCAAAAGCACCATTGGTTTGAAAAGCTGGATTTTGACCAATATTTTGATCTGCTTTGAAGATTTCCAAAATGCTTTTTTCGCAAGAACGAATTCCTAATTTATCAAATTCTGCAGATAACAAAGCGATGGAAACTTCTTGATCCCAAACACGATTTACCGCTTGAGTCGGAGTCATTCCTTGTTGTCCACTTTTTTCAACGTTGCTTACTTTTACTCGAAAGTCTTCAAAAGCAATGTCTTTCCCGTTAACGGTTCCTACATATTTTGAGGTCTCGTTAAAACCGCCTTTTCTATATAAATCTTGCACAATAAATGCTAATAATGAAAAACCAATAACGAGTATTAGAAGTAACGAACGTTGTCTAATTTTTTGTAAAACTGCCATTTTTAGTATTGTTAATTTTTAATTCAGTTTGCGAAAATACAATTATCTATTTAATAACCATAGTTGTGTGGTTATAATTTACACGATTTTTGATTTTTTTTTGAAATTTTATTCTTGAACTTCCAATTTCACCAATTCGATCTTCTTATTCGTGGCTTCTTCGATGGTAAAATGAAATTTATCAATCGTGATTTGTTCTCCTTTTTGCGGGATTTCCTTGGTATAATTTACTATGAATCCACCCAAAGTTCCATAAGAATCACTTTCCGGAATGTTGAGTTTAAAAGTTTGATTGATATATTCGACATCCAATCGAGTGGAGAACAAATAGGCATCTTCCGAAAGTTGTTTTTCAATTAACGTTTCTACTTCATCGTGCTCGTCTTCAATTTCTCCAAAAAGTTCTTCGACGATATCTTCTATGGTTATTATTCCAGAAGTTCCACCGTATTCATCCAAAACTATGGCGACGCTTTTTCTTTTTTTAGTCAATAAATCCAATACTTCTTTGATGAAAATAGTTTCTGGCACAAACTCGACCGGAATCAAAATCGATTTAATGCTTCGTGGTTTTTTAAACAATTCGAAGGAATGCACGTAACCAAGAATATCGTCTAACGAATTTTGATACACCAATATTTTGGAATAGCCCGTTTCGATGAATTTGTTTTTCAATTCGGTGACCGAGTCGTGAATTTCAACGGCAGAAATCTCCGTGCGAGGCGTCATGATGTCGCGCGCTTTAACTCCGGAAAACTCTAACGCATTTTGAAAAATTTGAATTTCCGAATCCATGTTTTCGTGATCTTCCACGGTACTCATTTGTTCCGTAATGTAGTTACCCAATTCGATTTTACTAAAAAACAATGGAATTTGATCGCCTTCGGTTTTAAAAAATTTTCTCAAAATAAAATCGGAAATCCACAAAATAAAAGTAGAAATGTAATAAAACAGTACGTAAAAGAAATACGCCGGCAACGCAAAAAACTTGATAAAACTGTTGGCGTAAATTTGGAAGAACACTTTTGGCAAGAACTCTGATGTAATCAGGACCAGTAAAGTGGAGAGCGTAGTTTGGATTAGAATGTTGGACAAATTGGTAAAATTAAATCCCAAATGTTCAATCCATCGCATTAGTAATTCGCCCATAAAAAACCCATAGATTACCAAAACAATGGTGTTTCCAATCAGCATAGAAGCGATGAATTTAGAAGGTTTTTCGGTAAGCTTGGTAAGGATTTGTGAGATGAAATTTTGTTGTTTCTTTTCAATCTCAAGGTAAATTTTGTTAGAGGAAACAAAAGCAATTTCCATTCCCGAGAAAAGTGCGGCTAGTATTAGGCATAAAATGATAATACTAATCTCCATGGTTTAGGCGTTTTTGTTTCGGTCTTGAAATTTCTTGGCAAAACTTCTTCGGAAGAAAAACATGAAGACGCAAACTCCTGCAATCATAAAAGACAGCCAAGGCGATTGCTCCGAATTCCATTTGGTGGCTCCATCATAAATGAAAAAGGCGCTAAAAACTAGATAAACGTACTGGGTATATTTTAAGTAATTCATAAGTTATTTTTTAATCCGCTTGATCAATTTCTCCATTGATACGTTGTGAATTTACGATTTTAAAATCCTTACTAAAATCGATGCCTTCGCCGTAGGAAACGCCTTTTGGATCGGTAAATTTAAACTTTTTATCTGTAAAAAACCATTCGTTTTTTTGATCAAAATAGAGTTGTTCCGTTTCGAGCATTTGACCCGTTTCATTGGTGATTTTCACATCTTTCTGCAAATCGATTAGATTAGTTCCTTTGAAAGTCACCGCATATTTTGATGATATGAATGTTTTTTTTCCTTGGTTGTCGAACATGGTTACATGAACGCCATCTGGAAATTCGGTAAAAGGGAAAGAAACGCTCGAATAATCTAGCATTCTCGGGCTAACTAAGATCGATTTGATGCGCCCAGAATCGGTGTATTTTAAATTGAAATTTTCTGCCTCACCACTCGGAATAAATTCGGAGTAATTGATTTTTTGAACCTCTTTGAAATTACTTTCACAAGACACAAAGCACTGTACTGTCAATGCAGTCAGTAGTGCCATCGCAATTGTTTTGAGGTCTTTCATGCTGTTCTTTTTTAGAATAAACGAGCTGTTTCGGTTTACTCGTATTTTCGTTTTACGAACCAACGGTCATTCATCGACAAACTGATCACGACATTGGTGTAATCTTCTTGAACCAACAGGGCTTTTGCTGTTCCTCTTCTTCCGTATTCTAAACCTAAATTTAAGTTAGAGAACGCTCCGCCTAGAGGTAATCCGAAACCTGCCGTTAAAGCATAATCTCGAATCGATTCAGAATTGATAACCATACCAGTAGTTTCATACCGGAAACCTGCGCGATAGGTTACTTTGTCAATATAGCTAGAAAAAGAAGTGTAGTTCGGAATGTAATACCCGCCAAAGCTATATTTGACAGCATTTTTATACGTTACATTGGTAAGGTCGTTATAGCGATTCCCGAATTTGCTGTATTGTTGCAAGGTGATTTCGGTTCCAACCATCCATTTCTTATTTTGTCCGATTCCGGCTCCGAAGGAAAATTTACTTGGTGATTTTAAAGTGGTTTGGTACAGTAATTCACCCATACGATCTTTTTCCGAGGTCAAGAAATCAGTATAAACTACTGAAGAAACAATTCTGGAGTTCTTAGATTTCAAACTAGTTTCAGGAGAATACGTTAAACTACCGTAGACATCCAATTTGGTGTTTATTTTTCTTTGGAATTGCAATCCCAGATTTAAGGTAATTCCCGACAACTCAGAAGTGTTTAATTCTTTGGTTCCGTATTGGGCAATAGCAAGTTTTTTGGTGTTTGTTGTTTCAATTTTTCCAAAGTTATATTGCAAATCCGCTCCAATACTAAAGTTCTTGCGGATTTTATAACCATAGCCTACGAATACTTTGTTTAATCCACCGGAGCCTTCGTAGCGATGTTTTGTTTGATCGGCATCTACATTTCCAATTCGGTATCCCACTGCAGAAAAAGGAATCAACCCAAATCCAAGTCCCGATTTTCCTAAAGGAATACCAATTACCATGTAATCTAGAGTTGACCGTTGTGCTTTTTCGTTTTTAGAGGCTGTTTTTAATTTCGTCGCATTAAATGAGCCTCCGACAGTATAAGTTGTCAACAACAAACTGGCGTAAGAGGCTGGATTTTGAACATTGACATGGATACTATCCGGAAAAACGGAAACACCTCCCATTAATCTGTTTTCCGCGGTTCCTTTAAATCGAACATCTCCTATTCCGTAGTATGAATAAGGTGATGAAGTTGCTTGTTGCGCTTGAGAAGTTAGTGCTAAAAGGAAGAAAAAGGGAAGTATGAATTTCTTAATCATGTTTGATTTTATATTGAAAAGTTTGGTTCAAGCTTTCTAGAAGAAAATTTGAATTGGCAAATATGGTATTTTTTAATTGGTTAGCCAAAAAATTGGCGTCTCCACCCGTTAAAATTATTATAATTTTTGAATACTGTTGATGATATTGGTCGATGAAACCATCTATTTCGTGAAGCATGCCTTGTACTACACCAGCGTGCATAGCTTCTTCGGTAGTATTCCCAATAAAATGCTGGGGTATCCTTTTTGTCAACAAAGGCAATTTCGAAGTATACTGATGCATCGCTTCATAACGTAGTCTAATCCCCGGGGCAATAGCACCCCCAAGATATTGATCTTCATCGGTAATGAAATCATAAGTAATGCAGGTTCCTGCATCGATCACCAATCGATTTTGCTTTGGATACTGCAGGACAGCTCCTGAAGCCAACACTATTCTGTCGATTCCCAAAGTATTGGGTGTGCCGTACAAATTATGAAATGGAAACCGATCTGTACGGGAAATAAAATGTACTGTCAGTCGATTTTCAAATGCTGAAAGCTGCTCTTTCGAGATATTTCCTACACTTGCCACCATTAAATCGGTGCATTTTGGGTATTTATTTAAAAAAGATATCATGGCCGATTGCCAATCTATCTCCAAAAAAGAAACCACCTCCACAAGGGTATTGTGTTCAAAGACAGCGGCTTTAATTCGTGTATTCCCAATATCAAGAGCTAGAAGCATGTGTAGTGGTTTGAAGTCGCGAAGTTACGAATAGATTTTTTTTAATATTTGTTTTGTATAAATTAAAAATCATTCTATATTTGCAACCGCTTTAAGAAAGGTACCTTAGCTCAGATGGTAGAGCAATGGACTGAAAATCCATGTGTCCCTGGTTCGATCCCTGGAGGTACCACGAAAAACCCGAATAATACTATTCGGGTTTTTTTATTGTTTAAGAATCACTTTATTTTTTCGCGTTAAGGAACTTTACAAAGACGATTCCTAGTAGTGCCCCGATGCAATTTAAC
>Ga0209023_10006076_pt1 | contig 12899 bp, 21 predicted proteins | sample LakOneMetagenome_FD_187468 | JGI IMG/M metagenome (GOLD analysis project Ga0209023, IMG submission 187468) | Freshwater and sediment microbial communities from Lake Erie, Canada (SPAdes) (version 2) | ecosystem: Environmental > Aquatic > Freshwater > Lentic | place: Lake Erie, Canada... | reverse complement strand
GGTTCGATCGCCGGGTCGTGGAGATGTTCGCCCGTGATGTCGACGGCGCGATCGCCCGTGTGCACCGCGATGGGCGGGAGCCGATGGCCTGGGGTGGCAACGAGTTCGTGAACTATCCGGTCAACGCGCGGGTGGTCATCGAGGCGTTGTCGGTGGCGATCGATGAGCATCGTGATGGTCAACTCACAGATGAACAGCTGTGGGGTCTGCTGGACGTTCTGGGTGTTGATCCGCAGACCGTGCCGACCGACACTCTGGTGCCCGAGGATGCGCGCCGGCGGATTCTTGCTGCGGCCCGCGATGGTGAGGCGTTGGAGCTCGGCCGGTGATGGGTTGATGCTGTGGTGGCACGGGATGAGATGGGTTCCCAGGGTGGGCTTTCTGGCCTGGGTTCGGCGGCCAGTACTGGGCTGACGCGGGTGGTCATCGTCAAAGACGATGGCGTCGTGGAGTATTGGGCTGAGTCGTGGCGGGTGTCGATCCAGGATGGCGGCAGAACCCTGAAGCTCTTCGCTCATGGCGATGGTGGTCCTGGTCTGGAATCGCGTAGCGCGGAGCTTGCGGCTGATCTGAGGAAGATCGCCGGGCGGATGGACGTGCGACCGGGGCGCGTTGGTGAGTCCGGGAGGCAGCCCGCGGAATAGTGCGCCGCCGTGAGCTTTGCCGCTTCGGGTGGTGTCGCTTACCTGTGGGCTGGACGTCGGGCTCGTTGGGGAAACGTGTTCGGCGTCAAGAGTTGTCGGTCCCTGGTCGGTGACCGCACGTCGGTGGAGGGCTGGTGGGCGGTCAGTAGGCGCTGCGGACGTAGCGGATCACTGCGAGGGTGTCGCGCTTGGCGGCGTCGATCGCGGTCTGTGCGGCAGCGGTCAGCGCGGCGGCGGCCTCTTCGGCTCCGGGCTTGTCGGAGAACAGGTCCCAGCCGTCGGCGGTCGTGAGGATCTGTGGGTCGTTGCCGTCTGTGAGGGCGTAGAGCAGCGAGGCAAAGACCGCCCGGGGTTCGGTGTCGCATGCTCCGAAACTGGCGTAGCGGTCCTGCGTTGCCTCGAATGCCTTGCGCGCCTGCGTGAAATCGTCCACGTGGGTGGAGCCTTTCTGGAAGTCGCCGGCGTTGTGCGCCTCACGGCTGGCGGATGCCGGCGGGTGGGTAGGTCAAGTGGTCGTGTCTGCGATCCCCCAGTTGTGGGGGTGATCCGATCTTGCTGATGTCTCGGTGGGTGGCGTGCGTCGACACGTTTAGTGGTGGGTGATTGTGCCGGGCATGAGGCAGGCGCGGGTGACTGCTGGGGCCGGCCGGTTTTTCGGGCGTTGAGTTTGTGCCGTCGCGGTGGGGACCGGGTCGTTGTTGTTAGCGTCCGCTCAGATTGGTTGGTGGGTTCGCCGCCGTGCAAGGGAGCGTAGCTGTGGACGCAGGTTTCGGTGAGTGGTTGGCAGAGGTCGACCGCTGGATGGCTCAGGAGGTCGGAGTGACGCACCGTGACGTCGAGGATTGGTCCTGGCGTGAGGCTTACGACGCGCAGACGCACCCGAGGGACGCCGCCCTGGATGCGCTGGACAGCATGGCGGGGGTCTAGGGCGATGCGCACTGAGACAATTACCACCCATGAGATCCGCGTCGGCGACCGGATCGTCAATCACGAAATGATCCTGCTGGTCGATCGCGAGCTGACGCAGACGAACCATCCCGAGAACGGTGGCGGGGTCACCCTCGCGACCGCCGCGGTGATCGAGAACTGGGATGCGTTGGTGGTCAAGGCCGCTCAGGATCGGCATTCCAATGAGCGCTACATCGTCAACCTCGCCGACAAGAGTGATGGCGGTGGTCGCTGGACCATCCAGGGCAACGGCTGGGCGCAGTGGGGCCGCATCGTGGATGACGCCTGATGTTCACCAAGACCTGTGATGGCTGCGCCCAAGAGGAAGAGCGGGTCTTCGTCGACTCTTGGACAGGTCTGGAGTTGTGTACCGGGTGCCTGGGCGCTGTGGTCGACAAGGTGAGCTGCGCCCCGCACTCGGCCGGCGACAACCTCAGGGAGCTGCTCGAGGACCTGTGATCGATTCGCCGGGCAGCAAAGTGATCTGAGAGGAATTCATATGACGGTGTTCTACGAACTGCCGGCGGGGCAGTTGCGCCAGGGAGTGTCGACCGCCGATGCGCAGGACGTGCTTGGGGTCCAGTTCTTCGGCGGCGAGGTCCACGCAACGGTTTACACCCCGCGGCCCGACGACCCCGACGCCGACGAGGAGAACCGCGGATGTCCCGAGAGTCGTATGTATCGGGCGGAGTCGCTCGTGGAGCTGGCCGTCTTCCCTGACACCGCGACGGACCTGTCGCGTCACCCGAAGGCGTGCAACCGCCGGGTCATCGCGTAACGGTCGAAAGCAGTGTCCGAGATTCGGCCTAGCGGGCAGCGGCCCGCGGCGGGCAGGCCGTGATGGCCCAGCGCCTTGAGCCGACTTCGGGGGCCTGTTCCTGCCTGTTCGAGCCCGCCCTTCGGATGAGTGCTGTTGTCTGCGGGGACGATCCTTAGGAGCGATCAGCGCCGGCCCGGCGGGCAGTTCGACGTCCAGTGCGGTGGGCAACAGGGAGACCCAGCCTTGTGATTGTCGAGTAGTTCAAAAAGGCACCGGTTCCACGCCGCTATCCGGCATGCCGTTTCGAATGTGGATTTGCCGAATGCGAATGCTCCAAACTCGGGCGATTGCGTGGCGGCAGCGAGGAGTTGACTCGTGCAACGGGGGCATCGATCTTGGATGTGCGGCCGGAATACTGCTGAATGTCGGTACCGTCCCAGTGGCACCTCGACCTCATCCCCACGATGGTGGTTGCACGTGGGAGTGCGACATTGCTTGCAGAGCAGCTGTGCACCGTAGCCACATTCGCAATAGTCGGCCACTAGGCCCTCCTGGATTGATCGGCAGGCTTTGGCGCCCAGGGAAAGCATCACATAAAGCGACCACCGCGTGGCCGCAGCTTGAGCGCCGAGTTCTCGTCGTCCTCGGGATGGCCGGATCAGCCGTACCCCCGCATGGCGACTATTGTTACCTGGCGCATTGATTATGGCACGAGGGGCACACTGTCTTACTGGGAAGGTTCGACTGAACATGACCACCGTCATATCGGCGGCACTCGTTTGTCAGATCGTATTGTGGAGCCTGCTCGCCAGGTCGGGGGCATTAGGCCAGCTTCCCGTACTGCTAGTGGTCGCTACCGCGTTTGCCACCGCGGGTTGGACCCTTCTGCCAAAGGCGCAACCAATGCCTTGGGCCGAAAAAACTGTGGTGGCGCTACCGTTCTTACTTTCAGATGCGACTGGGGCGAATCGGATATCGACCCTATCAGTGGGATATTCAGTAAAGGAGCCCGACAAGACCCCCGCCATTTCAATCACGGTCGCTTTCGAGCACTCCTTCGCGGCAGGCTCAAGGCTGAATGCATATATGTACCTACCCGCGGTCTCCTGGATCAGTGACTGCTATTTTTATTTCGACTCAGACGACGGCTCTGGCAGATGCGAGTTGCTGCCAATGGGCTCCGCCAGGACATTTCCAGCTGAGCGATTCCCGCCTGGAATACGAGCGCAACCCGCGGTTGCATTGACAATGACGATTCCGGCGGGTGCAAGCGAAGTTACGATTCTCGTCGACGCGTTAAGGGACAATTCTCTCCAGGTTGCCCCTGGTTGGGCGATGGATGCTAATCGAACCTCGGCGGATATCTATCTGCCGGAAATCATCGACATAGGTGACGACAGAGCTTCGGGCGCTGCGGTGCCGGTCAACATTTCTTATAGGTTCGCCTCGGCCGGCCTGTTTGAATGGTCAGACTCGCCGGCGGTCATATATTGGAACGAGGTGACATGGTCGCGTGCTAGCACCGACGATCGTGCATCGCGAATTCGCGGATCGAACAAGGTTGCCCTGGAACGAGATTCAACAAGAACGTTCTTGTCGGGACTGCTTCTTGGCATCGCCGGTGGAGCGGTAATTCCGATAGTGCAAGGGCTGTCAACGCCGGACCGGCCGCGGAGACGTTTGCGTGATCGTCACACGCGTACCTGATTACCGCCCATCCGAGATTCGCCGCCCCCCGCACGGGCTCACCCCAATCGGCGCGTGTAGAACGTTTCGTCGCATTGCAGCAATAGTCGGTGCGCTGACCCGAAGAAATGGGCCTTTGGAGCGGCAGTCCGTCGCCAACTCGACTAAGTCCTTCGGTGTCCGACGCAGGTCCACGCCGGGCAGCGTAGGCCAAGCGCACCACGATCTCACCGAGCCGGTGCCCGTGGTAGGCCAGGCAATTGTCGCCGAACATGCCGCGTCCGCTCTAGTCTAGTGGCCGGTTACGCCGTCGTCGAAGATCGCCTCGAGCTCGGCGAGCTGCTCCTGGGTGGGCTGGGTTTTCATCATTCTCCTTCAAGTGGTGGCGTTGTCGGTGTCGGTGCTCGATGAATCCGATAACTGCTGAGCCAGCGCGTCATCCGATGTATGCGTCGGTGACAATTCCGTTTTCCATCAACAGGTTTAGCCGGTCGCCCCGCGCGTCTGAATTTCTCATCCGTGCGGTTCCGTCGACCCGGACGATCCGAGCGATGTATCCCGCGAGTTCGATCTGCCGGCAGGCCTGCGCCTCGGCCAGGCCGACGACGTGCGGCAGTTTCTGCCTCACCGGCTAGATCAGGTAGACCTCGCGGATGATGATGCGGGCGACATCGTCGTCGACGTACTCCTCCTTGAGGTTGGCGCGGAGCTTGCGGACCGCGGAATTGGCGTCAGCGGCCATGACGTCGTCATGGATGGCCGCGTCGTCGGCCGCGTGCGCCCAGTTCCACGCCACCTGGTATTGGTGCTTCGTGCGTGCCATTGTGGTATCTCCTTTGAATCGGTCTGCGCCAGAACCACTGCCGCCTGGAGTGCAGTGCACCGGGATCGAATCAGCCGGTGGCATAGGCTGATTGGAACCCCGCACACTGAGCCCTGGTGGCGAGGTCGGTGAGCGGCTCTAGTCGGCGAGGATGAAGCCGACCAGCGGCATGTCTTCCTCGGTGTCTGGGTCGATGAGGGTGCCGACCTGCGGCAGGTCGCGGCCGGGCTGGCGGTGGAGCTGCCCGTCGCTGTCTTGGTACACCAACACCAGTTTGTCGATGCTGGTGTAGCAGTTGATGTCCACGTCGTGTGCTCCTGGATCGCCGGGGTCTCCGTTGCAATGACCACCCGCTGTCCGGCGGCCTGCTTTGCATCGGACCACTGCCCCGGTGCTGCCGCGGCGTCCGACGCGAACACCGACCCCAGAATTCGCGATCACCGGAGAAACGGGGGACGCGGTTGTGGCGTCGCACTGGCGCGGACGGAACCGCTGTTAGCGTGCGCGCAGATCGTTTCCTCGTTGCCGAAACGAGGGTGCTGAGGAGGAGTCGAGGTCAGAGCCTGCGCCGTTTGTGTTCGCGACCACGGCGCCACCGGTGCCGTTCGCCGTTGACGCTGACGCCTTCGCGCGGTGGGCCGGCGACCTGGATACCGCGAACCTTCCCAATGACCTGCAGGAGGATCCCGGTGGGAAACTCTCGGATCTGGGAAACTCTCGGATCTGGTGGACAGCGCCGCCGATGCCGGGGTGCTGCGCGGAGATCCCGCCGTAGAGCTGTGGGTGCACGGCAGCGACGACCCGAACGGATCGGGCTTCTACGTGATCCTGGGCAACAAAGGTGGCGCGCAGAACGGGCTCAGACTCACCAGCGGCTGGATTGAGTTGTGGTGGCACGACGAGTACGCGGACAGCGCCTCCCGGGCGTTGGACTACCTGCAGACTATCTGCACTCACGCCGACGCATTGCTGGATAAGCTGACGCCACTGAATTGACCGGGGCAGCAGCCGCGAGTTGGCACTGGCTACGCGCAACACCACAGTGCTGGCCGGATCTGATGTGGCGGAGGCGATTGGTGAGGAACGCGCCGTTCAGCAATGTGAGACTCAGCCACCGACCGGTGACGATCCGCCGGCGCTATGGACCACGATGTACGGATCGTGGGGCAGCATGATGAGTCGGCTCCCGTTGTCCCAGAGCACACCGACTTGCTGGATCAGCTCAGATGTCCACTGCCCCAACCAGTTCACGGTCCCTTCGGTCCCGACCGGGAGAGGATCGGGGTCGTCGAGGATGCCGGTGATGCGCACTCTGTCGCCGACCTGTGGCTTCATGCCGCCTCCACCTGTTGAGTCTGGGTTGGTTGTCTTCGGGAGTGAGGTTTGCACAGTGCTGTCGGTGCCGGCGTCGCCGCCACGATCGAGTGGCCCTGGGATTCGGGCGGCGCCGCCTGGACGCCGATGCCTATCGCGGCCTTTGGGCGGTCTCCGGTGCCGCGCCACCCTCTACTGTTGACCGTGCCGGCCCGGATATCGACGAACGAGTTGAAGGAGTGACATGCCCGCCGCCCGTGTGTACTCACCGGCGCAGCCTTGGTTTCCCCCCGCCACTGCGGTGGAGTTCCCCGAGGGTCGGCTGACGCCGTCCTGGGTGGGCAAGGTGGCGAGGTCGGCGACCGGGGACGTCGTCATCCGTTCGCACCTGGTTCCCCGCCACCCGAAGGACAAGCGCTACATGGGTGCGTTTCGCACGTTCTGGCGTGCGCTGGCGTTCGCTGACCGCAACAACGTCGATGAGATGCTGCAGCGCTGGCTGGCCGCCGCGCAGGCGGAGTTGGACAGTCCGGATCTGGCGGCCGCCGATGCCGCCTACCTGCGGCGTTTCCGTGGCGATGTGGATGGGGCGCTGCAGCGGCTGCGCCGCGCTGACACCGAACCGATGGCCTGGGCGGGCGCTGAATTCTCTAAGTACGCCCCTGAGGAGCGGGTCATGCTTGAGGCGCTCATCGGTGCGATAGTGCTGCACCGTGCCGGCGAGGTGTCTGACAGCGAGCTACACGGCATCCTGGGGTGCCTCGATGTCGACCCCGACGATCGGGAGGCCACGATCAGCGCCGCATCGTTGGAGAAGATCGCCGCTGCGGTGCGTTCGGGGGAGCCGCTGGCGTTGGAGTCGACTTACCGTCGGTCCTGACCGCCGCTGCGCCGAAATGCGGTCTGCTGCGTCGTCGCGCGGTGAGCTTGTCGGATGCCGGCGATACACTTTGTGGTGAGCGCGTTTACCGCCAACAGGGTTTTTGACGGCGGCCACCGGCGGGGTCTGCGGGCCGCGTCACCTACGAGGGGAATGGCGAGATGGGTGATACCGCAACACAATACGTGGGCGCGGCCCAAGAGCGTGAGTGGCTGCGCCGCCGGGTGCGGGTGGAGCAGGGTCGCTCCCCGGCCCAGCGCACCAGCCGCAGCATCAACAAGGCGCGTGCATTCAAGCGTCCGGGGAAGGGGCAGCGCAACGCCTGGCGGGCGGAGGGGTCGCTGTGAGCGGCGGCGGGCCGCAGGACCGTGTGCGTGATGTGATTGCCGCGCATGGCTGGGCGGTTGTCGGGGTGTTTCCCACTGCTGTTGCCGGGGACGGTCCGTCGTTTAGCTACACCGTTGGTTTGACGGGTCGGGATCTGCCTGAATTGGCGGTCTACGGTCTTGATCCGCAGACGGCGGGAACGATTCTCAATGCGCTGGCCGCGATGTTGGTCGGCGGTGGGGAACTGGTGGTCGGTGAGAAAGTTCACGGTGTGATCGGCGGTGGGCTCGCGTTGGTGGCTATTGAGATGACCGATGCGACTGACCTGGCCGCGGTGTGCAGTGTGTATGGCGGTGTGCTGGCTGCTCGGCAGATTGTGTGGCCCGATGCGCAGGGACGGATGCCCTGGGAGGGCGGGGATTTGGGTGGCGTTCAACCGTTGCTTGGGGTGGCGCCGTGGTGAGTGTTCCGGTGGGGGCTGAGCCGATCCTGTTGGGTGGGTATGCCGCCAAACAGTGTCCGGTGCGGACCTTTCACGACTTCGGGCCGCGGCCGATGCGGTGGGAGCCTGGCCCTGAGGATCAGGCCCGCCTCGATGCCGGTATTGAGTTCGAGGCTGAGGTGTTCGCCGCGTTGATTGCGGCGAACCCGTCGGCGGTGTGGGTGGATCCGGGTCTGCGCCGAGATGCCGCGGTCGCGGCGACTGTGGCTGCGATGGATGCGGGTGCGGCGATGATCTTGGGTGGCTGGCTGCCCGACGACGTCGGCGGGGCGCGTAAGGGTCGCCCGGACGTGCTGGTGGCTGTCGGCGGGGGATATCTGCCTGCCGATGTCAAGCATCACCACACGCTGTCGGTGAAGCGGACGACGACAGCTGTTGTTTCCCAAGGCGATTCGGCGTCGGTGCGGGTGTCGGTCGACGGGTGGTCCTCTGCGAATACCCATCGTGTCAGTGACGGGCTGCAGCTGGCTCATTACACGCGGATGCTTGAGGCCTGTGGCCGGCACCCGGGGGTGGGTCATCAGTGGGCCGCGGTGGTGGGCACGAGTCGGGTGCAGCACACGGAGGTGCCGCTGTTCGTGTGGCACGACCTGAATGCGCCGATTGGGTATACGTTTTCGCGGCGCCGCGGCAAGGCGGCGCGAACGTTGCTGGAGCGCTACGACCACGAGCACGGATTCCGGGTGGCCGTCGCGGCGGCGGCACGCAGTGAGGCCGCGCCGGGTGCGGTGAGCGTCGCCCCGGTCGGGCAGCCGGAGTGCCGCAGCTGCCCCTACGCGAGTGTCTGCTCTGACCAGATGGGGCCCCAGAACGCCTCCAATGCGCTCACGGTGGGGTCGCTGGATACCCGTGAATGGTTGGCCCTGCGAAGCCTGGGGGTGGCGACCCTGGCCGAGCTGGCGGCGGTGGACCCCGATGCCGCCGGCTTCGCGCGCCGCTACTACCCCGAGGTCACGCACCGGGGCGCAGACCATGCGCGCCGGCGGCTCGCTGATGCGGTGGAGCGCGCTGGGATGCTTTGTGCTGGAAGGTATCTGCAGCGGCGTATGCCGGTGGCGGGGGAGGTTCCTGTTGCCGATGTTGAGGTTGATATCGACATCGAGTGGGGTGGCGACGGGCGGGTGTATCTGTGGGGTGCGCGGGTGCGCCGCGGTCAGGACGAAGCGAGTGCACGGTTCGAGGCGTTCGCGGACTGGTCGGTGCTGGATGACGGTGGTGAGCGTGCCTTGGCGCAACGGTTCGCTGACTGGTTGCGGGGTTTGCGAGATGACGCTGCCCGGGCTGGTGAGACGGTGCGGGTGTTTCATTGGTCGCCGGCGGAAAGCTCGCGGTTGAGGCGGATTCTCGGTGCGGGTGCCGCGGACCTTCTGGATTCCGGTGTGTTGGTTGATCTGGAGCGCGTGTTCGATGCCCAGTTTCGGTCTGTGCACGGCAACAGCGTCAAGGTTGTCGCGCCGTTGTTCGGGTTTGCGTGGCGGGCCGGTGATGCCGGCGGCGCGTTGTCGCAGACGCGGCTGGAGGAATCCCGGGTGGGGCGGCCCGGGGCGTTGGGGGCCCGTCGGTGGCTGCTGGACTACAACAGTGATGACACCGCAGCGATGGCGGCGGTCCGCGACGGCATGCGAGGGTGAGTTGTTTTGTCCGCCAGGGCTTTTGCGGCGCCGGCGATGCACGGGGCGGCGGTGCGGGTTCATGAGAGAGCGAATTCGGCGAGTATCCCGTCCGTGGTCGACTCACCGGGTGCCTTATCGGCGGATCGATCAAAGGGATTCGGGTGACGGCCCCAGCTCGCCGAGCTGGCAGGGACCGAAGTCACACGTCGTCGATGCTGATGATGCCGTCTTGGGCTGCGCGGGCGAGCAGGGTGGCCTTTGTGTTGGCGGGTCGGCCGGCGGCTGCGTATTTGGCGCGGATGCGCTGGAGGTGGGTGTTGACGGTGCTGGCCGATAGGTAGAGCCGCTTGCTGACGAGTTCCTTGTTTTCGGTTTGGAACCAGGCGAGCAGCACTTCGCGTTCGCGGGCAGTGAGGTCGGGGCGGCCGTTTCGAACGTCGTTGGCTATCGCATTGGCCATCCGGGGGCCGATGTATCCGGTGTCGCGGGCGACGGCGTTGATCGCAGCCATCAGGTGTTCGCGGCCCTCGGTTTTGGCGATGTAGGAGCTGGCTCCGAGGTCCAGGCAGGTCAGAATCACTTCGTCGTGGACGAGGTGGGAGTGTACGAGCACTCGATGCCCCGCCTCGTGGAGTCGCGCGACGGCGGAGAAGTCGGGTTGGCGGCTGGTCAGTTCGAGGTCGAGAACGACAACGTCGACCTCGACACTGGAGTGGGGGTAGTCGGTGAGCAGCGGGTCAACGGTGGAGTAGCTGGCGGCGACCCGGATCGGTGGGTGGGCCTGCGCGCACCACGCTGTCACCCCGGCGTGAATGGCGTCATGGTCGTCGACCACGGCCACTGTCACCTCACGCGAGTTCTCCATTGATTGGTACACACCTGCTTTCCTTCTGATCGTGTCGATACCGAATCAGGAACCATGCCGACTTGTCGCTGGTGACCATATCGACCTCAACCCCAGCGGCGCGGGGTGGTTGGCTGATATCGGTGCCCTCGGGGATATCGCGGCATACGACGCTGACCTCCACGGGTCCGTCCGATTCAGGTGCGCCTATCACGATGCGGGCCGAGGTCGTCGCTTGTGAGAGTGCAGTGTCGACGGCGTCGATCATCGGTGTGAGGTCGTCGGCCTCGTCGATGGCGGGCAGGGTGCCGCTGACCTCTATGGCGGTGTCCACGTGACGTGCTTCGGCATCGTCGAGTAGCGGTCGCAGGGCGCGTAGCACCGGGTGGTCGAAGGTCGCTGCCTGATGGAACAGGGCCCGCAGCCGGCGTGATTGGCTGCGGGCCTGGCGCTGGGTCGCCGTGTCGACGGACCCGGTGTCCTGTAGTCGCTGGAGCAGGGGGACGATGTCGCCGATCAAAGTGGCGTAGCGGCGCGCGTATTCGGCGTGTAGGGCATCGTCGATGCGGTCACGGGAGGCCAGTCGGTGCGCGGCGTCGGCCTCATTCGCGGCGTCGGTGGCTGCATCCCGCAGGAGGTGGTTGAACCACAGCGCAAACAGCTGCACGGCGAGGATGCTGGCGGTGCCGAGCCCGATGTTGAGCAGTGTTTCCACTGACTGGTGGCGCAGGAACCCGGCGATTCCTCCGGTGGACCACAGCGCGACCAGAATCGCTGCGCCCGTCCGGACCGGGATTGCGAGCAGGGCCGGGAATGCACACCAACCGACGGTGTTCTGTGTCCAATTGAATTGCCCGCCAACTGTTTCTGGGGGGAGCAGGGTGGGTTGGAGTGCCGCTACCGCCAGCAGGACGGCGATCACCGCGTACCTTGCGGCGCTGTACTGAACAACCGGCGAGCCTGCGGCTAGTGCACAGATACCTGCTACGGCAAGCAGGGTGATCTCAAGATTCGGGTGCGGGATGTGGGCCAGGATCGGGACGGCGGCGATGACGAGGTTGGCCATCGCGTAGAACGCCATGGCCGCGCGATAACGGCGGCGTGTTCGGGTGATCAATTTCTCGGAATCGAGGGTCGGCTCCGCCGTCGGCGGTGTCGGCGTGGACCACGCCAATTCCACGACCGTGCCGCGGCCGGGAACTGAGTTGACGGTCGCGCTCGCTCCGGCGCGGTGGGTTCGGGCTTGTATTGATTCACGCAATCCGTGACCCGCATGAGCTGTGTGCGAATTGAACCCGACTCCGTCGTCGGCGAGCATGACACGATCCGGATGCACGGTGATGGACAGCGTCCGGGCCCGCGCGTGCCGGTCAACGTTGTTCATGGCCTCTCGTGCGGCTCCGATTACTGCCCGGCCTACCCGGGCGTCGCACCACAGGTGGTCGAGGCCAGCCCACTGTGTCGGTGTAGTCAACAGCAGCGCTTCGGCGCGCAGCGCGCTGACGATCTCGATGGTGTCTTGGTCGTCGGGCAGTCCGAACTCGTCGAGTAATGCGAGATCGCGGCCGGCTTGCGCGGCCAGGCGAGACGGCGGTACTGCGGCGCCGTGGCCCACGATTAGCAACGTCGATGCTGCTGTGTCGTGTAGCAGCGCCAACTGTTCACGGTCGAACTCGCGTACCGCGGCGCTGACCCGTTGTCGCAGCTCAGCAGTTTCGCGAACCTGCCGGGCGGTGTCTACGGCACGGGCAGACCGCAGCAGCATCACGCGGATGGCTGCGGCGGTGACCCACTGCAAGAAGAAGTAGTAGATCGCTACGACGGCGCCGACGTGCGTCCAGCCGATCAGCCCTGCTGCTCCCCATGCGTACGCGGCGGCGATGAGGGCGGTCATGGGCAGGCTCACCGGTATCGGCAAGACCACGGAGAAGCTGACGACCGCGGTGCCGGCGATCACCTGCGGAACGGTGTTATAGGCGGCGAAGTTGGGGTCGGAAAGTAGCTGGGGAATGTTGATGCACACCGCGATGACGGCGATAAAGTCGATCCCGGTTGGCAGTCGAGCGGTGGATCGAGTGGCCAGCCGCAGCGCCGACCATCCGGCTAGTGCGCACAGGAGCGCCACGCCGGACGAGGTGGTCGCTGATGCCGGGTCGGCGAGTGCCACCCCGACGGCAACCAGCGTGACGCTGTGGCGCATCAGCAGGCCGACGGTATCGGCGCGGCGGGTCAATTGTCGTGATGACACCACCGCCGTTGCGGCGGGAGGATTGTTCAACGTGGATGGGTCCATGGGTGTTGAGCAGTTGGTGGGCCGCAGTGTTCTTTGGTCGCGCTGTGCTGTCACAGCGACCGGCGGTCAGGACCGCTCGGTGCGGCTAGGGAAACCGTGGTAGCCGACATGCACCCCCGCAACCTTCCGCGCCCGTTGGTTGTCACCGACCTGATCCGACGCGGCGACGCTACCCGGTTAGTCGGGTTCATGCTGGTGTCGGTTGATCAGATGACTTTGCTGCGTGCGCAGTGCAGCGTTAATTCCGCCCTGGTATATCTCTCAA
>Ga0209023_10006075_pt1 | contig 12901 bp, 6 predicted proteins | sample LakOneMetagenome_FD_187468 | JGI IMG/M metagenome (GOLD analysis project Ga0209023, IMG submission 187468) | Freshwater and sediment microbial communities from Lake Erie, Canada (SPAdes) (version 2) | ecosystem: Environmental > Aquatic > Freshwater > Lentic | place: Lake Erie, Canada | collected... | reverse complement strand
GCCGCGCTGTTCCGCGCGCTCGACCAGCCACTGATCGGCCCCGTCGTCGAACGCGTCTCCGCGCGCCGCATCGAATTCCTCAGCGAAGCCTTCCGCACCGCCGGCTTCGACCCGACCCACGCCGCCAACCGCGCGCGCCTTGCCTACTCGGCGTATGTGGGATTCGTGCAGCTGTCACGCATCGGGCAGCCGCGGATGAGTCATGAGGAGTTCGAGGCTTACATTCGCGACTTTATTGAGACGTTGGTGCCGCGCTGAACGTGCGTACAGCGTCGACCACGTAGGGCGGGCCGAGCCGCACAGCGGCGAGTCCCGCCGCGCGCCGTCCGCGGCCAAACTCAGCACCAACTGCCAGCTCACAGGGGGAAATATGTATAAGCCTGGAGGCACGATATCGGACGCGCTCAGCCGCATCCACAATAAGGTGTATGTGTTACCGGCAATTCAGCGCGAATTTGTCTGGAAGCCAGAGCAAATTGAGCGCTTATTTGACAGCCTTATGCAAGGGTACCCATTCGGCACCTTCCTATTCTGGAAAGTCGAGGCCGCCACCAGCAGTAAATTTAAGTTCTACGACTTTGTTCTTAACTACCATCAGCGCGATGCAGCTCATTGTCCTGAGCTGGGCAAAGTGCACCACCAGAGCGTCACCGCCGTTTTGGACGGCCAGCAGCGCCTCACTGCACTCAATATCGGCCTCCGCGGCTCAATGGCAACAAAGCAGCCAAATAAGTGGTGGAACAACCCGGATGCCTTCCCGGTTCGTACTCTTCACCTCTATCTGCTTAGCACGTCTCAAGCGGACGAGAACGGCCTTGTCTATCGCTTCAGATTTCTCAACGATTCCCCAGAGGCACGCGACGACAGCGCACATTGGTTTCGCGTGCCAGACATTATGGGACTCGAAGATGGGCCGGACATGCTGTCCGCGCTCATGGCCAGAGGCCTGCATGGTGATGCTTTGAAGCAAGCCTATGCCACGCTTGATCGTCTGTATCGCGTCGTCCACACGCAAAATCTCATTAACTTCTATGAAGAAGAAAGCCAAGATGTTGAGCGCGTCCTAAATATATTCATTCGCTTGAACTCGGGCGGCACGGTACTTTCTTATTCCGACTTACTGCTGAGTATCGCTGTCGCGCAATGGAAAAAGATTGACGCTCGAGCAGAGATACACAAGCTTGTCGACGAATTGAACGGCATCGGAACGGGCTTCAATTTAAGCCAAGATTTTGTCCTCAAGGCCGGTCTAATGTTGGCGGACGTGGCATCCGTTGGCTTTAAGGTCGAAAACTTTACGACCGCCAACATGACCGCCCTAGAGGAAAAATGGCAGGGAATTCGGGATGCTCTGGTGCGTACGGTGCAGTTGGCTGCGAGCTTTGGCCTGAACGGGCAAACATTGCGAGCGGATAGCGCCTTACTACCAATCGCCTATTACATCTATAAGCGTGGCGCTCCAGACAACTATGTGACACATAGCCAATACGCCTCTGATCGTCAGACTATTCGCGGATGGCTGATTCGGTCCCTCCTCAAAACCTCTGGCATTTGGGGAAGCGGGCTGGATACCCTACTGACAGTGTTGCGCGAGACGATCCAATCAAGTGAGTCCAGCGCATTCCCCGATGCTCAGTTGCGCCTCGCAATGGCTCAGCGCGGAAAGTCCTTGACGTTCGAAGCGGCCGAGATTGAGGACCTGCTGGGCATGGAATACGGCGACAGACGGATATTTCCATTGTTGTCACTGCTTTTTCCGTTTGTCGACCTCCGCAATCAGTTTCACGTCGACCACGTTTTCCCGATCTCGCGCTTCTCCCGGCCCAAGTTACTAAAGGCAGGCGTTGCAGCAGCGGACTGCGACGCTTTTGCGGAGCGGGCGAACTCCCTCCCGAACCTCCAGCTACTGGAAGGGGCGATCAATAACGAGAAGCGCGCAGCGATGCCTGCATCATGGCTGGCAAAGCTTTGCCCCGATGCTGACGCGCAGCTTCAATACAAGGCCAGGCACGAACTCGGGGCCTTGCCTGATGACCTAACAAGGTTCGACGAATTTTTTCAGGCGCGCCGAAACCGCCTTAGGGCAATATTGACTACCATGCTGTGCGCGCCTCAAGCATAAGTATCTACGTACCAAAGCAATCATAAGGCACCAATGCAGCCCGCTTCGGATCTGACCTGCCGGGCGATTTTCGGACCAGCTGAATCTGAGAGGATGGCTCCCGACAGAGCGAGGAGCCCACGCACAAGTCCCGATTCACCGAAGACCAGATGGTCAAGATCCTCCGCGAGGCCGACAAGGCGCCGATAGCGGAAGTAGCGAAGAAGCACGGCATCAGCGCTCCACTCACACCAGTATCGCGAAAAGCTTTTTCAGATAGCTATTCACGCCATCCTCCATGAACAATACGTTGCGGCTTTCCAGATCGGCCTTTTTCGTCGGGTCGCCCACGTTGAGCAGATCGGCGAACTTGGTTGGCGAAAGCACGAAGGCATTCAAGACAAGCGGCGGTTCGCCTGCCTTAGCCTGTCCTGCCAGGGTCGCCTCCAGCGTCTTCACTTCTTTGTAGAGGCCCAGCTTGGGGTGCGAGAGATCGAGATTGCGCAGACCCTTGGGATCGACGAAGGTCAGCCACTGCTTGCCACTGGCGTCGTCCACCAACCACAGCAGGAAGTCCGGGTAGAAGTTGCCCGCCAGCGCAAAGCCCAAACCCTTCTCTTCCCGATCCGCATTGCGCAGCAGATAGAGACTGCGCTGGCCGATGGCCTGCTTGCCGTCGGTCGAGTTGTAAAACGCCTCCAAATCGCGAACGAACTCGACTTCGCTCGGCGCATCAAAAGCCAGCGGGCGCAGTTTCAGCGGTACGGCGTCTTTGTCCTCCAACGCAAGCAGCGGGTAGTACAGGTGCCGGTCGAAGCTGATGGCCACCATGTGCGGCGCGTTCCATTGGCTGGCCTCGCCGATCTTGCCGTCCGCCACCAGCTTCTTCAGCACTTCCAGCTTCTTCTGGTACTCCAGGCCGTCGTCCGTGTTCTCGATCTCGAACTGGTAGAGCTTGAGCATCGATCCGTGCTCTTCGTCCATGTGGACAATGTCGTAGAACTGACCCTCGTAGCCCGTCTTCAGCGCCTTGTAGAAGCGATCGGTGTAGTCGGCCAGCAGCCGGATCAGGATGTCCTCTTGCTTGCGGATGTCGGCGAACGTGGTCACGTTCAGTTCCGCAGCCGGAATGAAAAGCGTGTACCAGTCCTGCGCGCCCGCGCAGAAGTCAATTAGCTTTTGGCGCTCCAGCCGCAGATTGCTCCAGCTGCGTTGCAGCTTGTACTCCTGCAAGGCTAGAAAGACGCAATCCCAATCGAACACCGGGAACAGGTTTGCGCTCAGCTTGCCCTTGTTGCGCGCCTCCGTCGAGGCGGTGACGCCCTTGTCCTTGGTCGACATCGCCTCCACACGCGGATACAGGTCGAGCACGACATGCGGTGTCTTGATCTTGCCTTGGAACTGGGCAGGGATTTCGTACAGCCACGGGAAGTGCGTGCGCTTGAAACCTTGCTTCTGATTGTCCTTGTAGCCATCCTTCAGCGCCAGCGTCTTGAGCTTGCCTTTGGGTAGATTGGCCCGCGTCGGGAAATCCAGTTCCAGCAGTTCGTCGCTGGGCGTGATGCCTTCCTCGCGCAGGTAGTCCTTGAACGCGGCCATATAACTGGCGCGCACGCCGAAGATGTTGAGCGCCTCCAGCTTGTCCAGGTGCGCGCCCTTGGGCCTGTCCTGCGGCAAGGTGCGTTTGAGCGAGAAGCCTTTGCCCTTCAAGCGCACGCCGCGCCCGAAAAGCTGGATGATTTGCGAGCCTTCGCCCTGGCCCATGTTCAGCAGGCCCATAGTCGAGACGCGCCAACTGCTCCAGCCTTCGGTGAACTTGCGCGAGCCGATCAGCACGTTGAATCGGCTGTCCTTGTTGTTCAGGGTGCCAAACAGCGCGCCGCCGAAGTCATCGCGCTCGCTGTCGAAGGCGTCCACATCCTCCGTCATCCCGAAGAAGCCCGCGTCGTCGCCGATGTTGATTAGACCAAAGGGTTCGGCGTCGCCCACACGCAGCGCCAGCTCGCCCTTGCTGCTCTTGATGTTGACCAGTTTCAACCGTTGCTTCGCTGAGGCGTTGAAAACACGCAGCACGATGTCTGCGTAGAGTTCATCCACCTTCCCGGAAAACCCCATCAAGGGGGTGAAGCGCCCGCTGAAGATGTTGTTGCCCTTGGCATCCAGAATCTGCGCTCGGTCGGCAATCAGGTCGGCCAGCCACGTTTTGGTCTGAGTGTCGTTGTTGAGGAAGACCGCGAGGAATTTCACCACTTCCAGGATGTCCGACTCCTCGCCTGACACCGTGTTGCCTACGAATACCCACAGCGGCTTTTCGATATTGAAGTCAGCCAGCTTGTCGCGGTGCGTGCTCCACAGAAGCAACTGCTGATAGAAGGCCAGCAAGCAGGCGGTAAAGTATTTGGCGGCGTTGTCGGCTTGTTCGTAGGCGTCGCCGCTCATATTGAGGATCAGAGATTCTTTGCCGTAGCCGTCCTCGTAGAAGAACTTGTACGAGTAGTCGAACAAGATGCACTTGGCGTAGATCTCGCGCGTGGCCGTGATGCGCGCGCGGCGCTTGTCCTCGGTCGTCAGCGCCAGCTGCGCCTTTTGTACGTCGTCCAGACTGCGCAGGCTCGTGGTGTTGAACAGCATCTTAGCGCGCTTCTTCTGGATGTCTTCTTCCGCTGCCACCACGGTCATGCCCTTGGCCACCGCCTGCCCGAAGGTTGCCGAATACTCGAACGCGAAGCCGCCGCGCACCAGCGCGTCACGCCGCGCCATCCATGCACCCGCCGCTGTGCCCGTGCCGCGATGCCCCTCATCCACCAGCACGAGGTTGTCGCCTTTAAAGGCATCCACCGCGACGGTCTTGTCGCCCATCTCGTCGCCCAGCTTGTTGATATCGATGATCTCGATGGTGCCGCGCGCCGGGGTCTGGGCCTTGTTGAAGAACTGCGAGAAGCCGAAGCCGGACAGGTGCAGCTCTTCCAAGTGCTGGCGGCTCAAGCCTTCGTTGGGCGTGAGCAGGATGATCTTGTCGGGAAAGTGGTCACCGCGCCCGGCCTGAAAGTAGTGCAGGTATTGGCGCACGTTGACGTGCAGCAGCAGGGTCTTGCCGCTGCCCGTGGCGTTCCAGAAGGCGATCTTGTTCAGGTCATCGGCCTCGAAATCGCGGAACGGCTCCGCGCCCGTCTCGGCGCGGTAGCGCGTCATTTCGTCGTTCAGGCCATCCAGCAGCTCCTGGCGATGGTTGAAGTACCAGTCCAGATACAGCTCAGTGAATAACAGCGAGAGGTACTGGAAGTACTTCATCTGCAATTCATGGGCCTCCAGCTTGTTGCGCTGGGCGGTGATGGCCTGCCAGTGAGCAACGACGTTCAAGTCATAGCGCCGCAGGTCGGCCTCGGGCATCTTGTTGGGATCGAACAGGCCTCGAATCAGTTCGTGGAAGAACTTGGTCTGGCCGTCCTCGTCGATGCCCGCGAAGCGGTCATCGCCCAAGCGCATCTTGAGCGCCGCCAGCGTGCCACCCTGAAAGAAACCCAGCAACCAGCGATTGAGCACCAGTTCCTGATGGAAGCTGCGCTTCTTGCCGCCAGCGGTAGCGCGGCCTGCGCCCGAACCGACGGCACCTGCCTTGCGTGGTCGTGCCATCAGATGTCCTCCACCGAGAACATGCGCTCCAGAAATTCTGGCTCGATTTGGCGCAGCTTGAGCACGCGGGTAGCACCGCCTTCCTCGGCGGTCTGCGTCAGTACGGTGGGGATGTTGTGGTCACCGTTGATGTAGACAACATCGAACTCGTTGTCCGCCGGGTTGATGGCCAGCTTGTCGCACAGTTTGCTGATGCCTTCGTAGTCCAGTACATCGCAGTCACGCCACAGCACGAGGCAGGTCTCATTGCTGGGCAGGGTTCCAGTGACGGTGACGAAGCCGCGCGCAGCTTGCATGTCGATGTGCTTTACGCGCAGACCGATCAGGAAATTGAAAGTCTCGACCAGATCGATCTTGCGCAGCGCGAACGCGCCCGCCGAATCCACGGCCACGTTGAGGGTGTAGTCGAAGGGCTTCTTGAAATCCTCCACCGACAGCAGCGAGCCACGGCTTTCCACGTCCAGCTGATAGCTGAGTAGGTAGTCGTCCTTGGCCTGCTGCGGCAGGGCGTTCAGCAGATCGCCCTGCGCGGATGTTCGGCGCAGTTGCAGATTGTTCAGAGTGTCTTCGTAGCTTTCGAGTTTTAGAACCTTGAAGCAGTGAGAGACGCCAGTTTCAGCAGCAAACGGACATCCGTCTTTCCATACGGAGGAGAACACGACCTTGTTCAGTCGCGGCTTCAGCACTGAATCAAAGTAAGCACCTTGTTCAATGAGGATGTATTTCCGATGCCCCTGATCGAGCCTATTTAGATCAATGACAGCCTGACCGGTTGTTCCAGAACCAGCAAAATAATCGAGAACAACGGCGGAATGATGTCCCACATAGCTAATTAATCGAGCGATATCTTTTGGCTCTTTGGGATTGTCAAACAGCCTTGCGCCCATCAGTCCTTCAAAGTCTGAGTTCGTGGTTTGGGCGTAGCTCCAAAACACACTACCCATTACTTGATGCATTGATTCAAACAAATAATACACAACACCAGGAACCTTGGTTTCATCAGAACCAAACGCGATATACCCGCTCTTGTGCTTCTCCCAGAAAGTCTTCGGGTCCGCGTATCTCCATCCGCTCTTGGGCAGCCTAACGGGCTTTCCCGTTTCCGGATGCAGTACCTCATATCGCGGCCCCCCGCCTCCTGGCCAGTTGATATTCCCATCATCCCTATATGGACCGCGAGCCGAGAATTTCTGAAACTTTGAAAGGACAGCCCTTGTTTCAGGGTCCTTAATTGAAGCAACATAATCATCCCAAGCGGCCTTGGCTGCGACCAAGTCACTGCCCGCTTTCCGAATAATTCGCACAAATGCTTTTTCAGCTTCTAGCACACCAGACTTTAGCTCACGCAGCTTGGTTTCTTTGTGCTTGAGCAGTTCCTTGTTAGCCGCGTAAACCAACATGTACTCGTGACCAACAGAGAAGTATTTGGCGTCGTTCTTCCTATTTCTATCCCAAACAAGGCTAGCCAATCTGTTTTGCTTTCCAAATAGGCTATCGAGCGCAAAGAACATCGCACTCACTTCGCAGTCATCAATGCTGGCAATGAAATAGGAAGACTCTTTTGACAGAGTTCTCCCCTGTAAGACTCGGCTCTCAAGCATGCTGATCCAGCTCGAAGACATATAGCGATCTTTGTAGATGAATCCATCATCGCCAGTGTTGTACGGTGGGTCGATGTAAACGCAGTCAATTTGATCTCGATAGCGCTCTTCCACAAGTCGCATTGCTTGAAAATTATCTGCGTTCAGAAGCACGCCATTTGTCACCGAATCTAAATCCGCCAGCTCCACAAGCAGCGAGAACTTGAACTCCGGGGGAAAAAGACTTGTATCGACCATCCGATACGGCGCAGCCCTCAACTCCTCCACCGTCCCCGGCGCTTCGCCATCCCACACGCTCAGTTGTTTCCACCGCGCCCATTGCTGCTCGTTCGCTACCACGTCCGGCCACAGCGCTTCCGGCACCCGATCCAACGTGATGCAGTAGTGGCTAGAGACAACGAACTTCTTTTTCAGCCACAGCTTCTTCTGAAAGTCTTCCAACTGGGCCAAGAAAGTGATCAGCTCCAGCGCAATGCTGCGCAGGCACTGGATCATCCGAAGGTTCTTCTCGATGTCCGCGAACGCGCCCGCGTTCTGCACGTCGTCGAGATGCATGACTTCGTTCTTGATGTAGAAGTCCAGCTCGCGGCGCAGGAAGCCGCCCAGATCCTTGTGGATGAAGTAGTCCGCCGTGTTCTTGGTGGTGTAGTCGCTCATGTGTTTTTCCAGCAGGGTGCGCTGCGGGTTCTTCTCGGTGGGCGCGCGGTTGCCCAAGGCCAGCCAGCGGGCCTTGACGGCGGGGTCCGCAAGTACCGCCTCTACGGCCTTGGTGACCAGCGCCTCCTGCTTGGTGCCTTTGGGCTGGGCGGCATACTCGAAGCGGATGATCAGCTCTTGGTTGCCTTCACTGCCCGAAGCCTCCTCCACTGGCACCAGCTCTTCTTCGTACTCGTCGCCGTTTTCATCTAGTCGGGTGACGGTTTTCGCCACCACGAGGGCGAAGCGACGCTCCTTGTCGATGTCCTTGCGGTTGTCCTTGGCGGTGTCGGCGGCGGCAAGGCGGAAATGCACCGTGCGGCCGTCGTCCAGCTTGAAGCTGTAGTTGCTGAAGTTCTCGCCGCTCTTGGTGTAGTACTGATCTTTGTTGGCCCAGTGCAGCATCACCTCTTCGCCCGCGTAGGGGATGGCGTAGGTGTCGCCCTTGTAGCGGCGCTGGCTAATGAAGTCTCCTTGCTCGTAGTAGCGCGAGAAGAAGGCCAGCAGGTGCGAGAACACGGCGTTTTCGTGCTCGGTGGCACCGGCGCTGTACTGCGCCAGCTTCTGGCGGAGTTCCAGCACCTTGGGCACCGTGTCCGGGTTGATACCATCCGATTGGTACTGGGCTTCCTTTTCCTTTAGCTCGCGGGCCACTTGCTCACGCTGGGCTTCGGTACCGCTGCTGAGCGCGGCCTGCACTTTTTCTGCCAACCGGTTTTGCAGGTAGTCGTTGATCTCACCCGCGCGGGCGTTGAGGATGCGGTAAATACCGAAGTCGAGTTCCGGGCGGTCGATCTGGAAGATCTCGCGCAGCTTGGCGACGAGCTCCTGGAACTTGGGATTCTGTTTGTTGGTCATGGTGTGCCCTGATCTCGGAATTTCTGATTTCTTGGTGAATAGGTGCTTCAGGCGACCTGCCAGCGGATGCTGAACAGGGTTTCGCTGGATGTCTTTTCCTGCAGCCGCTGCTGGAGTGAGGCGATGAGTTCGTCGCGCTTGGCGATGATCTCGTCCTCGACGGTGAAGATTTCCTGGCGCAGACGGCGCTGCTTGCGTTCCAGTTCCGATAGCTCGCGCTGGATGCTGTCTTGTTCTTGCAGGGTGGCGGCCTTGCGCGCATCGCGCTTCAACTGGGCGATGCGGGCCTTGGTGTTTTTGAGCGCTTCCTCGGCAGCCAGCAGTTTGTCGTCCGCCCAGCGTTCCAGCTTGTCACGTTCCTCGTTGAACAGCCGCTGGTTGGCCTCCAGTACCTGCGCGATGGTGGCGGCAACCGCACGTTGGCTGTTGGCGGCCAAGGCTTGCGGCACGTCGGCGTGCAATGCGACAGGCTTGCCCGCCGCCGGGATGCCCATCAGCTTTTCGCAGGTTTCCTGATCCAGCGGTTCGCCGTCGTCGGTGAGGCCGGAAAACAGCAAGGCCTCGGATGTCTCGAAGGCGGTGACTTCCAGCCGCGCCAGCGTGAGCCAACCGGATTTGCCGCGCAGCTTCTCAACCACAGAAATGCGCGCGCCGTGCTTGGCATAGTCCAGCTTCACGGTGGCGGCGGGCGTGGGCGCAGCCAGGCTGGCGTCGATACTCCACTCGCCCAGCGGGTGGCTCAAGCGGTAGGCGTGAGCCAGCATGTCCGGCTGTGCCGCGCCACGAATGAGCTGGTAGCGCCCCGGCGCAATGCCGCCCGGCGGCGTGCTCAGGGAGAAAGCGTAGGACTGCTCGTCGAAGCGGGCGCGATCGCTCAAGGCATAGCGGGTGACGCCCCAGAACCAGCGGCCCAGCTTGTCGAGCCGGGCTTCGGCATCCTGAAGCCGCAGTTTGAGGCGGTCGTGAACGTCCTCGTCGAAGTTTTCCAGCAATTGGGACTGGGTGTCCTTGACGCGGTCGGCGATGACTTCTTCCAGTTCCGTTTGCAGCTGGTTGAAGGCGGCCTCGATCTGCTCCGGCAGGCGGCAGGTGTCGTAGATCTGGAGCACGCGCTTTTCAAAGTCGAGACCGCCTTCAATGCGGCCGAGTACTTCGTCGCTCGCACCGAACACGCCGGAGAACAGGCTGAACTTCTCGGTGAGTAGCTCCAGCACGCGCTGGTCGGCCTGGTTGCGGGTGTTGAGGAAGTTGATGACCACTACGTCGTAGCGTTGGCCGTAACGGTGGCAGCGGCCAATGCGCTGCTCGACGCGTTGCGGGTTCCACGGCAGGTCGTAGTTGATGATGAGCGCGCAGAACTGGAGATTGACACCTTCGGCGGCAGCTTCGGTGGCGATCATGATTTCCGCACCACTGCCGTCGTCCTTGCGGAAGTGGTCGATCAGCGCGGTGCGCCTGTCCACCTGCGGCGAGCCGGTGACGCGATCCGTGCCTTTGAACTCTGCAAGCCAGCGTTGATAAACGGCGGCGGATTCGTCGTGGGTGTTGGTGCCGGAGAACAGCACCAGCTTGCCCGCGTAACCGTTGGCGGAGAGGAAGCGATGCAGGTATTCCTGCGTACGCCTTGATTCCGTAAATATGATGGCTTTGCGCGGTGCGCGCAGTTCGGCCATCTTGCCGAAGCCCAGCGCGAGCGCCTTGAGCAGTGCCTGCGCTTTGGTGTCGGTTTGAAGGGACTGCGCGGCGTCGATGAAGGCGCTGAGTTCCTCGATTTCAGTGGAGATGAGGACACGGGCGGCGTTGGGGTTGCCGTCCTGGACTGCTGCGGGCACGACGGCAGCGGAGGGTTCTTCGTCTTCGCTGACTTCCTCTTCTAAGTAGTCTTGCTCCAGATCGTCCTCGGCGATCAGCTGCTCGACCAGTTCAGTGCCGTCGTCTTCGGTTGTGCCCGCCGCAAGCAGTTTCTGCAATCGTTCGCGGATGGTGATGAGCGTGGCGGCGACCGCGTGCGAGCTGGAAGCCAGCAGCTTGCGCAGGATTAGCGACGTGAGGTGGCGCTGCTGCATGGGCAGTGCATAGGAGTCTTCCTTTTGCAGGAAGGTTGAGATGCGCTCGTAGAGCGCCTGTTCGTCGTCGGTGGGATTGAACGGTTGCGTAAGCGCCTTGCGCTCGGTGTACTTGATGTATTCCAGTACGTCGCGCCGCAGGGTGCGCTTGGCGAAGCTGCCAAGCCGTTCGCGTAATTCGTCCATACCGGTGCCGCTGTTCATGAACTGCTTGCGGAAGGCTGCCTCATCTCCGAACAGGTGCTCGTCGATCAGGGTGGACAGGCCATAAAGCTCCATCAGCGAGTTCTGCAGCGGCGTGGCGGTGAGTAGCAGCTTCTTGCGGCCAGCCAGTGCGCGTTTGAGTGCCTGTCCGGTGCGGTTGCTGGCGCGGTGCGCGTTGCGCAACTTGTGCGCTTCGTCGATGACCACCACATCCCAAGGCACGGCGCGCAGCTCGGCTTCCAGCTTGGTGGCGAACTGGTAGGACATGACGATCACGGTCTTGCCGACCAGACCTTGCAAGGTGGCGAGGATGTCGCCAGCGGATTTCTTGCGTAAAGAGACTGCATCCACCACCGATGTGGGCACAGCGAACTTTTCTTGAAGCTCCTGCGCCCACTGCTTGCGCAGGCTGGCTGGGCAGATCACCAACAATCGGCGGCGGCGTTCCGCCCAGTACTGGCAAACCACCAGTGCGGCTTCGATTGTTTTGCCGAGGCCCACTTCGTCGGCGAGCAGCACACCTTCCTGCAAGGGATTACGCAGCGCAAACAGGGCCGCCTCGATCTGGTGCGGATTCAGGTCAACGCTGGCGTCGAATAGCGACTGCGACAGGCGATCAACGCCGTCGGCCGCGTGCCGCCGCGTCAGCTCTTGGGCGTAATACTTGGCGTGGTGCGGTGTGATCACATGGCTCAGATTAACCGCAACTCCATTCGATCACACAGCCCACCGTGCCGTCACTGGTCGCGGTGGTGGCACAGGCCATTTGGACCAAAGCCGAATCGCGGCTAGAAGATGGCGCCGCAAATCATTCATCGCGTCGTGGAGCGCGGCAACGGCCCAATCTTCAGCGCTGCCGAATTTAGCCCTTGTCTTGAGACAGCAAGCTGCCATGGGCCCCCCGGGCACATCCGTCGCAGGATCTGAGATCGCCGTGGGTTCCAATACTCCCGTGCCGCAACCACGGCACCCCATCCGCGCCATCGGGGCTCGGGCGGGACTTTTGGAAAAGGAGAGCACCTATGCAGAACCTCGTTTCGATGAACCTTACCTCCGATCAGCTCACGGCCGTGGATGCGGCACTGGAGTCGCTGGAGACGAACCTGGCGGCGTTGGTGTCGCTGAGCCCTTCGCAACGCCGGTCGGTGCCGCGGATGGGCGACAAGTCCGAGGAGTTTTGCCGACAGACGCTGATGCTGCTGGGGCAGAACCCGCAGGTGGTGAACCCGAACCTCGGTTTGCCGGATGCGGAGTCGGATCTGGCGACGCTGGATGCGCTCCGTCCGCGCTTGCTGCGTCTGGCACGCCTGAGTGCGCGTGGTGCCGATACCGAGATGGCGCTGGGCAGCGACGTGATGTCGGCTGCGCTGGAGGGGTATGCGCTGCTCAAGGTGTCGGGTCGCAACCAGAGCCTGGAGGGCTTGCGTGCGTCGCTGGGGACGCGCTTCGCGAAGCGGTCTCGCTCGACTCCTGAGGCCAAGGCCGCGTAGCGCACAGGCGTTACCGGTTGTCTTTTCCGAGCCGCAGCGATGCGGCTTTTTTAATGTCCGGATTTCGGCGTCTGATCGGGTGCGCCCCGATTGCGCGCGACCGCTCCGACTTCCCCTCACCCCAACCCTTGTAAGTTAGTTTTACCCCGCACCAGACCGACAGCCCTCGGATCTCGAAGATCGTGGGAGAGCTTGGGTCGGTGCGGGTTCCTTTCCTCACATCCCGAACAGTTGCCGGGGCTCGAAGCCCGA
>Ga0209023_10006074_pt1 | contig 12902 bp, 12 predicted proteins | sample LakOneMetagenome_FD_187468 | JGI IMG/M metagenome (GOLD analysis project Ga0209023, IMG submission 187468) | Freshwater and sediment microbial communities from Lake Erie, Canada (SPAdes) (version 2) | ecosystem: Environmental > Aquatic > Freshwater > Lentic | place: Lake Erie, Canada... | reverse complement strand
TTAACAGCGACGCCATAATCCTTTTGCAGGGTGATGCATTATATGTTGCCCTGCACAAACGGCGCTCGGCCGTATCGGATCGTCATGCTCTACGCCTTTCATGAACTCGCCTACCAGTCGGCCCTGCCGTTCCGGGTCGGCGCGCAACTGGCCCGCAGCTTCTGGACCTCGCCGTTCAACCCGGCGGCCGACACCGCCATCGGCCGCACCGCCTACGCCTCGGCAGAACTGTTCGAGAGCGTGACGCGGCGCTATGGCAAGCCGGCCTGGAAGCTGGAAACCATCGACATCGGCGGCAAGCCGGTGCGCACCACCGAACAGGCGATCTGGCAGAGCCCGTGGTGCCGCTTGGTCCGCTTCGCCCGCAACATCGGCGACCTGAAGCGCGCCAAGAAGCCCGCCTCCGGCCCAGCCGTCCTGATCGTGGCGCCGCTGTCGGGCCACTACGCCACTCTGCTGCGCGGCACGGTTGAGGCCTTTCTTCAGGACCACGACGTCTATGTCACCGACTGGGTCAACGCCCGCCAGGTGCCGATGCTGGAAGGGCGGTTCGACTTCTTCGACTACATCGACCACGTCCGGCTGATGCTGGCCGAGATCGGCGGCCGCGCCCACGTCGTCGGCGTATGCCAGCCCGGCCCGCCGGTGCTGGCCGCCGGCGCGGTGATGGCCGAGGACGAGGACGAAAACCGTCCCCTGTCGATGACCTTCATGGGCTCGCCCATCGACGCGCGCCTGTCGCCGACTGTGACGAACCAGCTGGCCGAGGAAAAGCCCTTCACCTGGTTCAAGTCGAACATGATCCACACCGTGCCCCTGCCCTATGCGGGCTTCGGGCGGCGCGTCTATCCGGGCTTCGTCCAGCTCTACAGCTTCATGTCGATGAACGAGGATCGCCACCGCGACGCCCACTGGAACTATTTCACCAGCCTGATCGCCGGCGACGGCGACGAGGTCGAAAAGCACGAGGAATTCTACGACGAATATCTGTCGGTGCTGGACCTGACCGAAGAGTTCTATCTCCAGACCATCGACATCGTCTTCCAGCAGCATCTGCTGGCGCGGGGCCTGTTGGAGCATCGCGGGCGCAAGGTCGATCTGTCCAGGATCACCGACATCGGCCTGATGACCGTCGAGGGCGAGAAGGACGACATCTCCGGTGTCGGCCAGACCCAGGCCGCGCACGGCCTGTGCCCCAATATTCCCGAAGATCGCCGCGTCCTCTACGTCCAGCCGGGCGTGGGCCATTACGGCGTGTTCAACGGCCGTCGCTTCCGTGACGAGATCTATCCCCGCGTACGCGATTTCATCGCCCAGAACGAGGCCGCCGGTGGCATACCGCAACGGTCAGCGGCTGCCGCTTGACGAAAGCGGGGCCGGCGCCGGTCCCGTCCTCAGACTGTCGGTCAATCCACGTGCGCGACGTCTGTCGGTGCGGATCGACGCGCGAGCCGGCGAGGCCGTGGTCATCGCCCCGACCGAGCGCGGCCTGAGCCAGGCCGTCGCCTTCGCCCGATCCAAGGCCGTCTGGATCAGCGAACGCCTGGCCGTCCGCCCCAAGAGCCGCCCCCTGGAACCGGGCCAGGTCATCTCCCTGCGCGGCAGGCCCGTGCGGCTTGAGGCCGTGTCCGGCGCGGGCGCCGCGCGTCTGGTCGAGGACGGGACGATCATCCGCTCGGGCGGCGAGGGCGAGGCCTACGCCCGCCGCGTCGAGAACCTGTTGAAGCGCGAGGCGCGAGACACCCTGCTGGAACGCACCGACCACCACTTGCGCGCGCTGGGTCAGGGCCCGGTCAAGATGGGGATCGCCGACACCCGGTCGCGCTGGGGCTCGTGCAGCCCGCACAACCGCACCATCCGCTATTCCTGGCGCGTCATCATGGCCCCTCCCCCGGTCATCGACTACCTCGCCGCCCACGAGGTCGCCCACCTGGTCCACGCCGACCACAGCCCGGCCTATTGGTCCGTCGTCGAACGGCTGGTCGGGGATCACAAGCCCTGGCGCAAATGGCTGAAGGATTACGGCGCCGCGCTTCACGCCGTGGGGCGCTAGGCGGAAACCCCGGCGGCCGGGCGCGTTTCAGCATGGCCCGCCCACTCAGGAACGCCCCATGAAAACGATGATCACCATGTCGATCGCGCTCGGCCTCGCCGTCACCACCGCCTCGTCCGCCAGCGCCCAGTCCAGGCCACGATGAACGCCAGCGCCGCTCAAGAGCTGCAGCGCGCCGATCGTGCGCTGAACAGCCAGTACACGACGACGATGGGATGGCTGTCGCCCGCCAGCCGCACCCTGCTGCGCACCGCCCAACGCACCTGGATCAGCTTCCGCGATCAGCAATGCCGGTTCGAGGCGTCCGGCGTCCAAGGCGGTTCCGCCTATCCGATGGTGCATTCGACCTGCCTCGCGCGTCTGACGACCGAGCGGACACGCCAGTTGCGGACCCTCAGCCAATGTCAGGAAGGCGACCTGTCCTGCCCCCGCTGACCCAGGCCTGAAATACAAAGGGAGGCGACCGCCGGGTCGCCTCCCTTTTTTACGCGCCGTTGTCGTCGCGATCAGAAGAACAGGGCATCGCCCTTGCGCTCCTGCGCCGGGCGGCCCTCGGGCTGCTGCGGGTTCGGCGCATCGCGATAGCCGCCCTTGGGGGACGCCGGGCTGGACGGCTGCGGCGATGGCGGCTGTATCGGCGCCTGGTCGTCCGGGACATAGGGCTCGCCCGCCAGGGGATCGACGGGTTCGATGGGAAGGCCGTTCTGGTCCAGGCCGCTCATCAGGTCGCCGACCGGATCGGGCGCCATCCAGCCCTCCGGCATGGGCGGACCATTGGGGATGGCGGGGGCGTCCAGGCGCGGCAGGGCCGCCTCCATGAAGCCCTTCCAGATGGCGGCGGGCGACGAGCCGCCGGTCACGCCGCGCATGGCGGTGTTGTCGTCCTTGCCCACCCAGACGGCGGTGACGAAGCCGCCGGTATAGCCCACGAACCAGGCGTCCTTGTAATCCGAGGTCGTGCCGGTCTTGCCCGCCAGGTCGCGGCCCGAGATCGCCGCCGACCGGCCCGAGCCGCTGGTCACGACGCCGCGCAACATCTGGTTCATGTAGTACAGCGACGGATTGTTGATCGCCTGACCGCTCTGGCCCGACTGGCGCTGATAGATGACGCGGCCCTGGGGCGTGCGGATGCGGCTGATGCCATAGGCGTCGACCCGGCGCCCGCCGTTGGCGAAGGCGTCATAGGCGGTGGCCATCTCGATCGGCGAGACCTCGACCGCGCCCAGCGCCATCGCCGGCTCCAGACCGATGCGGCTTTCGATGCCCAGGCGCCGCGCGGCGCGCGCCACGCTGTCGCGCCCGACCTGATCGGCGACGTAGGCGGCGACCGTATTGGTCGACTGGGCCACGGCCTGGGCCAGGGTCATGTTTCCGCTGAAGGTCCCGGAATAGTTGCGGGGCGACCAGTTGCCGATGGTGATCGGCTGATCGACCACCGGGGTCTGGGGCGTATAGCCGGCCTCGACCGCCGCCAGATAGACGAAGGGCTTGAAGGCCGAGCCCGCCTGGCGCTTGGCGTCGACGGCGCGGTTGAACTGACTGTCGGCATAGGAGGAGCCGCCGATCATGGCGCGCACCCGGCCGTCGCCGTCCAGCGCGACTAGGGCCGCCTGCTGTACGCCCTTTCCGGCGTCACGATCCAGGATGCGGCGCACCGACCGCTCGGCCGCCGTCTGCAGCGTTAGATCCAGGGTGGTCTCGACCACCATGTCCTCGGTCGGTTCGCCGACCAGGCTGCGGATCGACTTGTCCAGCCAGTCGATGAAATACTGGGCGTGCTGGGTCGCCAGAGTGCGCGAGACGATGACCGGCTGGGTCACGGCCTGTTCGCGCTGGGCGGCGGTGATGACGCCGGCCTCTTCCATCTCGTTCAGCACGACGGTGGCGCGGGCGGCGGCGCGCTCGCTCTCCGACACTGGCGAATAGCGCGAGGGCGCCTTCAGCAGGCCAGCCAGCAACGCAGCCTCGCCGACCGTCAGGTTCTTGGCCGACTTGTCGAAATAGCGCTGCGACGCCGCCTCGATTCCGTAGGCGCCGGCGCCGAAATAGACCCGGTTCAGATACAGGGCCAGGATCTCCTTCTTGGAGAATTTCATCTCCAGCCAGACGGCCAGCATCAACTCCTGCACCTTGCGGCGCATGTTCTGGTCGGGCGTCAGGAACAGGTTCTTGGCCAGTTGCTGCGTCAGGGTCGAACCGCCCTGCACCACCCGCCCGGCGCGGACGTTGGTCGCCATCGCCCGCATCATGCCGATGGGGTCGAAGCCGGGGTGGTGATAGAAGCGCCGGTCCTCGATCGCGATGAAGGCGGCTGGCACATAATCCGGCAGCGCGTCCAGATCGGCGGGCGGCGCCATCTGGGTGCCCCGCGTCGCGATCAACGCCCCATTGCGATCCAGATAGGTGATCGAGGGCTGGCGATCGACCTGATACAGGCTGGAGGTGTCCGGCAGGCCGCGCGCAAAGACGGCGAAGAAGACAACGAGGAAGATCAGCCCCCAGACCGCCAGCACGGCGCTCCAGTAGAACAACCGTCCCAGGGCCGACCGGCGGGGCTTGCCCTGCGCCTGTGGTCCGCCCGCGTTCACCGGTCCCGCCATGTCCGTCCTTCAGATGCCGCCTTGGGCGAGTTCTCGTTCATCGGCTGTGTATCGCGTATGACCGCCCGCCGAAACGGTCCCGCCGACTTCACGGGATCGTGAGCGGCTATTTCGCCGAAAGAAAGGCGCGCCTGCACAGCCAAACGCCGCTTTCCGCCCCGTCGTATTCCACGCGCAATCCGGCGTCGGCCAGCAGGGCGCGATAGGCCTCCGGCTCAAGACTGGCGTGATAGAGCGGCTCGCCCCGCCACTGTCCGATGGTCTCGCCGTACGCCGGGCCCGAGGTGAACATCAGCCGCCCGCCCTCGGCGACGCTCGCGGCCAGCTTCGGCAGCACCTTTTTCTGATCGTCGGGGCTGAGATGAAACAGGCTGTGCCAAGCCAGAACGCCGTCGAACGGACCCGGCGGAAACGCATCGCGCATATCCGCCACCGACCACATGCCCATCGGCAGCGTCGCCTGAGCATGGGCGATCAGGCCCGACGACGCATCCACGCCCGTCAGCTGATGCCCCCACTCCAGCAGAGCGGACCCAATCGGCCAGCCCGAACCGCAGCCCACGTCCAGAATTTTCGCCGCTGCGGGCAAGCCCGCGACGAACCGATCCAGCCAGACCGCTTCGTCCACCCCGCCGTCGCCGGAATACAGGGTCGCGCCCCGATCCCGGACCCAGTCGTCGGCCTTGTCCCGATAGAGGTCGACGATCCGTTTTGCGGACGGGTGGGTCACGGCGCTTATTTCGCCAGGAAGGCGTCCAGGTCGGCGTAGAAGGCCTGCGGCTGGTCGAACATGATGAAGTGGGCGCTGTCGTCGATCCGCTTCAGCTGGGCGTCCTTCAGATTGGCGAACGACATCCGATAGATGCTGTCGGTGATCTGGGGCGTCATGCGCGGATCGTTGAACTTGACGTACAGCACCTCGGTCGGGGCGGTGATCTTGGACAGTTCGGGACGCAGGTCCGTCGTGATCAGCTCGCGGAAGGCGGCGGCCGAGACCTTCTGGTCGCTTTCGCGCATATCTTCCAACGCCTCGGCGCGGCGGCTTTCGGTGTTGATCATGCCGTTGATGCTGGCGGTCGCCTGGGCGACATAGGCCTCGCGCGGGCTGTTGGCCTGGGCGGCCCAGATCTGGTCCGCGACCGGCGTCACGCTTTCGGCCGAGGCGCCGGGCGCGGCGAACATCGCGCCCATGAAGGGGATCATGTCTACGACCATCAGCTTGCCGACCGCATCAGGATGACGCGCGGCCAGCATCATGCCGATGGTGCCGCCCATCGAATGGCCGACCACGACCGGCTTGGTCAGGCCCTTTTCACGGATGTAGCGGGCGATCTCTTCCGCCACCGGCGCGGCGACCGGCGACGGCGTCGCGCCTTGCGCATTGCCCTCGACCGGCGCGCCGGCGAAGCCCTGGACGTGGATGCGGTGTACACGCCAGCCCACGCCGTCCTGCGCCGTCAGATGATCCACCGTCCCCTGCCAGACCTCCGGCGACGAGCTGAGGCCGGGGATCAGGATGATGTCGCGTCCATCCATGTCTCCGTCCACGCGAACGTGGATGCGGTCGGACTGGAAGTCGGCGTGCGAATGTCCGTGGGCGTGACCCGCATCGGCATGGGCGCCATGCCCGTCCTGCGCCAGGGCGGCCGGGGCGACACACAGCATGGCGGCCGCCGCTGCGGCGCCGACGGTGCGGTTCAGAATGGATGCGATGGTCATGATCAAACTCCCCTTTGACGGCCGCTTATGCCGAACCAACTTTGATATGTAAAGTTCTCTGTCAGGTGACATGAGACAGGCGCCGCGCGGCTCTGTTAGACAGTCGGCATGAAGCCCGCCGACGCCGCTCCCGTCCAGTCCCCCCATGTCGAACCCGCCCCGTCGAAAGCCGGCGCGCAGCCTTTCGGCAAGGGCTTCGTCACCGACGCCTGGTATTTCGTCGCCCTGGGCCGCGACGTCGCCCCGGCCAGTCTGAAACGCTACGAGATTATGGGCGAGCCGGTGCTGATCGGCCGCACCCGCGCGGGCCAGGTCTATGCGATGCGCGACATCTGTCCCCACCGCGCCGCGCCCCTGTCGGCGGGGAAATTGGTCGAAAAGCCTGGCGAGGGCGAGACGGTCGAATGCCCCTATCACGGCTGGCGCTTCTGGCCCGACGGCGTCTGCGCCGCCATTCCTTCACTGGTCGAGGATCAGGCGTTCGAGGCGAACCGCATTCGCGTGCGGTCCTATCCGGTGCGCGAGAGCCAAGGGATCGTCTTCGTCTGGATGGCGTCGGACGCCCGCAATCCGATGGAGCCGGACCATGAGCCGCCGCTCTTCCCCGGCGTGGTCGGCGGCGAGGCCAAGCTGGTCGAGGCGATGGATTTCGACAGCCATATCGACCACGCCGTCGTCGGCCTGATGGACCCCGCCCACGGCCCCTATGTCCACCAGCAATGGTGGTGGCGATCCGAACATTCGATGCACGAAAAGTCCAAGGCCTTCGCCCCGACCGCGTTCGGCTGGGCCATGGTGCGCCACGCCCCCTCGTCGAACAGCCGCCTCTACAAGATCCTGGGCGGCGCGCCCGCGACCGAGATCACCTTCCGCCTGCCGGGCTTCCGCTGGGAGCACATTCAGGTCGGCGAAAAACAGGTCCTGGCCCTGACCTGCCTGACGCCGATCACCGATACCAAAACGCGGATCACCCAGATCTTCTGGTCCGACCACTGGGTATTCGGCCTGGCCAAGCCCTTCTTGCGGATGGGGGTCGTCGCCTTCCTGAAACAGGACGGCGGCATGGTGAACCTGCAGAACGAAGGCCTGCGCTACGACCCCGCCCTGATCTGGATCGACGACGCCGACAAACAGGCCAAATGGTATCAGCAGCTGAAGCGCGAATGGGCGAAGAGCCGGGCGGAGGATAGGCCGTTCGTCAATCCGATCCAGCCTGTGACGCTGAGGTGGAAAAGCTGAAGACGAACGTCTTCTCCCCATCAAGACGGGGAAGGAGACTGTATCGTTAGAGCTTCAGCCCGTTCTCCTTAGCCAGGTCGACCAGCTTCACCATCGGGCGCGGGCCCCAGTGGGCGATGACTTCGGACGCCGCCAGCGAGCCCAGCTTGCCGGCCTCTTCCAGCGTCAGGCCGCGCGCAAGGCCCAGCAGGAAGCCGGCGGCGTACTGGTCGCCGGCGCCGGTGGTGTCGATCACCTTGGCGACCGGATAGGCGGCGACCACGACGCGCTCGTCGCCCTTGATCACGACCGAGCCGTGCTCGCCGCGCGTGACGGCGGCGATCTCGACGATGGCGGCCAGTTTCGCGGCGGCGGCGTCGAAGTCTTCGGTCTCGAACAGGGCGCCCAGTTCGGCCTCGTTGGCCAGGACAATGTCGGCGGACTGGGTGATGAAGTCCAGAAGTTCGGCGCGCCAGCGGGCGACGACGAAGGTGTCCGACAGGGTGATGGCCACCTTGCGGCCGGCCTTGTGCGCGGCGGCGGCGGCGCGTTCGAAGGCGGCGCGGGCGGGCGCCGGATCGAACAGATAGCCTTCCAGATAGACGATCTCACTGGCGCCGATCAGGGCCTCGTCGATGTCGTCGGCATACAGCTGGTTTGCGGCGCCCAGGAAGGTCGCCATGGTGCGCGCGCCGTCCGACAGGACGTTGATCAGGCAGCGGCCGGTGCCGAAGCCCTGATCCGCCCCGCCCGTCAGAACCGGGGTGTCGAAGTGAACGCTGGCGGCGCGGATGTCGTGGCTGAAGACCTGGCCCAGCGTATCGTCGGCGACCTTGCCGATATAGGCCGCGCGGCCGCCGAACGAGCCGACGCCCGCCACGGTGTTGCCTGCCGAACCGCCCGAGGCCTCTACGCCCGGCGCCATGGCGTCATACAGGGCGGCGCTGCGTTCGGCGTCGACCAGCTGCATGGAGTTGGGCGCCAGGTCCTGGGCCGTCAGGAAGGCGGCGTCGCAGGGGCTGAGGACATCGACGATGGCGTTGCCGACGGCGCAGACGTCATATTGGGCGGTGTTCTGGGTCATGGTCGCGCCTTAGCCGGTCAACGCCCGCACGTCACCCGAAATCATATAAGGAAGCCCTTATATCCTCCGTGTCGCTTCGGTATGAGGACCGCATGACCCAGATCGCTGTCCTGACCCCCGATCCCGCCGACAAGACCTATGTCGGCCGCTGGCCCGAGGTACTGGAACGGTTGAAGGCGACGCTGGAGAGCACGGGCACGATGGTCACGGCAACGCCCTGGACCGGTCATGTCGAGGATGTGTCGGGCCTCGCGGCCTATGACCTGATCCTGCCGGTCATCGCCTGGGGGTATCACCGCGACCATGGGCGCTGGCTGAAGGCCTGCGCGACCTGGACCGAAGAGGGGCTGCCGGTCGCCAATCCGGCGCAGGTTCTGCGCTGGAACTCGGACAAGTCCTATCTGGCGCGTCTGGCGGACAGGGGCGTGCCGATCCCGCCGACGCGATGGACCGACGGCGTGAACCAGGATCAGGTGGACGCCGCCTTCGCCGAGACGGGCGCGTCGGTGCTGATCGTCAAACCCACGGTGTCGGCCGGGGCGTTTCGCACCCTGCGCCTGACGCCGGGCGAGGTGTTGAGCGATGCGCCCGAGGGCGCGGCGATGATCCAGCCCTATCTGAAGTCGATCGAGACCGAGGGCGAGACCTCGCTGCTGTTTTTCGGCGATCGGTTCAGCCATGCGGTCAACAAGCGGCCGGTGGCGGGCGACTTCCGCATCCAGGTCCAGTTCGGCGGCCTCTACAGGGCGGTGGCGCCGGACGCGGCCGCGATGGCCTTGGCTGAGCAGGTGCTGGCCGCCATCGACGAACCGCTGCTCTATGCCCGCATCGACATGGCCCGCGACGACGCCGGTCGATGGGTGCTGATGGAGGCCGAACTGATCGAACCGGACTTCTATCTGGACCACGACCCCGCGAACGGCGCCGGCTTCGCCGGGGCCGTCAAGGCGCGGCTTGAGCCTTAAGCCGCCTCGCGCACGGGCGGCAGCAGATTGTCCAGGTGGAGCAGGCTGATCAAGGCGCTGTCGACGGCGAAGACGCCGGAGACGACGCCAGCGCCCTGAGCTTCGCCCATGTTCGGCGGATCCTGCCGCGCCGCATCGTCCAACTGCATGATGTCCGACACGCCTTCGACCAGCAGGCCGACGGTGCGTTCGCCGGAGCGGACGACGACGATGGCATTGCGCGCGGACGGCTCGGTCGTGGGCAGGCCCAGCCTGACCGCCAAATCGATGATCGGCAGCACCGTCCCGCGCAGATTGACCACGCCCTTCATATAGGCCGGCGCGCCGGGGAGCGGCGTGGTCGCTGTCCAGCCCCGGATCTCCAGCACCGAGGTGATGTCGATGCAGAAGGCCTGGTCCCCGACTCGGAAGCCGACCAGTTCACGCTGGCCTGGCGCACGGTTCGTCATCAGAACTCTTCCCAGTCCGACTGAACAGCGGCCGCAGCCGCCCGCCCACCGCTGCCGGCCGCCATACGCGCGCGGGCAGGGGCGGCGTGGGCGCGGGCGAAGCTCTCGACCCGGGCCTTCATCTGCTGGATAGGAGCCTTGTGGATCGGCGACGGGGCCGCCGCGACCTGGCTGGTCTCGAAGCGGCCGACGAGTTCGGCCAGTTCGGCGGCTTCGCGGCTCAGGCTCAGGCTGGCGGCGGTCGACTGCTCGACCATGGCCGCGTTCTGTTGAGTGACCTGATCCATCTGGTTCACGGCGGTGTTGACCTCGGCCAGACCCACCGCCTGTTCCTGGGTCGAGGCGCGGATCTCGCTCATCAGGGTCGTGATCTCTTCGATCCGCCCCGCAATGCCGGTCAGGGCCTCGCCCGACTGACGCACCAGAACCACCCCGTCCTTGACCTGGCTGGAACTGGCCGAGATCAGCGTCTTGATCTCCTTGGCCGATTCCGCCGAACGCTGCGCCAGGGCCCGCACTTCGGACGCGACGACGGCGAAGCCACGACCGGCCTCGCCCGCACGGGCGGCCTCGACCCCGGCGTTCAGGGCCAGGAGGTTGGTCTGGAAGGCGATCTCGTCGATCACGCCGATGATCTGGCTGATCTCGTTGGAGGACCGTTCGATCTCGCCCATGGCGGCGACGGCCTTCTGGACGACCGCGCCGCCGGTCTCGGCCTGGCTGCGCCCCTGGGTGACCACGCCGTCGGCTGCCTGGGCGTTCTCGGCGGTCTTGCGGACCGTGGCGGTGATCTGATCCAGCGCGGCGGCTGTTTCCTCCAGGCTGGCGGCCTGTTGTTCGGTGCGGCGCGACAGGTCTTCGGCGGCGCTGCTGATCTCATGCGCGCCCGACTGCATCGATCCGGCGTTGACGCCGATCACGCCGACAGCCTCGTCCAGAGCGCCCATGGCCTGGTTGAAGTTGTCGCGCAGGACGGCGTAATCGCCGGGGAACTCATCCTGGATGCGATAGGACAGGTCGCCCGCCGCCATGGCCGACAGGCCCTTGGCCGTGCCTTCGACGACGGCGGCCTGAACCTGAGCGGCCTGACGCTCCGCCTCAGCGCGTCGTTCGCGTTCTTCCTCGACCGCGGTCACGTCCATGGCGAACTTGACCACCTTGTAGGGGCGGCCGTCCTTGTCGAGGATGGGATTGTAGCTGGCCTCGATCACCACACGCTTGCCGCCCTTGCCGTAGCGCACGAACTTGTCGGCGACGAACTCGCCGGCGTTCAATCGGCGCCAGAACTCGGCATAAGCCGGCGTCTGCGCCTCTGCTGGATCGACGAACATCCGGTGATGGCGCCCGACGATGTCGCCGAGCGCATAGCCCACGACCGACAGAAAGCTCTGGTTCGCGTCCCGGATCGTGCCGTCCAGATCGAACTGGATCACCGCCTGTGAGCGATGCAAGGCGTCCACCATGCTGCGCAGTTCTGCATCAACAGCCTGCTGCGCAGTGCGAGTCTTAGATCCAAAGCCGAACATCATCATCTCCCATCGACCCTCAAGAAGGCCAATCCAATATTCCGCGAAGAACCTTAACAGTGATTGTATCAAACTTGATTTAATTGTGGGCTGCAGTGTTAGCGTTGACCCTTTCTTTTTTGGATAGGTCCGATGAGCCCAACGCGACAGCCTGCGGAACCCGACGATCTGTCGGAGCTCCATGTCGATCAACAGCTCTGTCTGGCGCTCCAAACGAGCAGCAGTCTCATTACGCGGCTTTACCGAAAGCTCCTGGCTCCGCTTGGCCTCACGCACCCGCAGTATCTGGTCCTTATCGCGCTATGGGAACTCGACGGCCCGACGACCATGGGCGACTTGGGAGATCGGATCTCGTTGGAGACGGGATCCTTGACCCCCCTCATTAAACGCATGGAGAAAGCAGAGCTTGTCACCCGTAAACGCGACGATCGCGATGAGAGACGGGTGTGGGTCCAGGCGACAACAAAGGCGGGGGGACTTCGTCAGGAGCTACTCTCGGTACGACGCGAAGTCGTCCGGCAACTTCCAATCAGACCAGACCAGATCGCAGCCCTCACACGGCTGCTGCAAGACATGAACGAAGCGCTGTCGTAACCACCCGACTGTCCCGCCGAGGTTCGAAGCCGACGTCAGGATCGTGGAATAGTGTCTTGGCGACTTTCGCTTGGGTTGCGCCGCCGTGGTCCCTGGCGGAATATGTCTGCTTAGGGTCGAATTCGGTCCTCGACTCAGGCTTCTCCAGCGGACGTTCGCCTACCCCGCCCCCACCTTCCCCCGCGCCTCATCCGCCAGTGCGAAGAACCGTTCCCGAACATCCGCCGCGAACGGATTGTCGCGTTCAATGGCGCGGAAGACGGCGGGGCTGTCGTGGCGGACCATGTCGACGGCCTGCATCAGCCTATCGAAACTGATGGTGGTCATGCGCGTCGGCAGGGGCTCCATGGCCATCAGGACGCGGGCGATCAGATGGGTCAGGCCCTGCACCGTCGCAGCCTCGCGGTCATGGTCCTCGGGGCTGACCTGAAACACCTTCAGGCGCAACGCCCGGCGGCAGAAGGCGGCGACGCGGCGGGCGTCTTTCGCCCCCCTTACCTCGCACACGGCGATCCGCAGGCCCGCGATGCCGTCCTTGCCGCTCTGCGGCCCGAACAGGGGATGGGTGCCCACGATCCGCACGCCGGGCGGCAGCAGGGCGTTCATCGCCTGCGCCGGCTTCACCTTCACCGACCCCACGTCGATGACCAGGGCCTCGGGATTAAGGTGCGGGCCGATGGAGATCAGCGTCGCC
>Ga0209023_10006073_pt1 | contig 12905 bp, 10 predicted proteins | sample LakOneMetagenome_FD_187468 | JGI IMG/M metagenome (GOLD analysis project Ga0209023, IMG submission 187468) | Freshwater and sediment microbial communities from Lake Erie, Canada (SPAdes) (version 2) | ecosystem: Environmental > Aquatic > Freshwater > Lentic | place: Lake Erie, Canada... | reverse complement strand
CGGGATTTCGCAAGTGCCGCGCGAGATGACGCGCGCCGACATGGATCGCGTGCGCGATGACTTTGTCGCCAATGCGCGGCGCGCGGCGCAGGCCGGTTTCGACTGGTTGGAACTGCACTGCGCGCACGGCTACCTGCTATCGAGCTTCATTTCGCCGCTGACCAATGTGCGCGGCGACGAATATGGCGGATCGCTGGCCAACCGGCTGCGCTTTCCGCTCGAAGTATTTGCCGCGGTGCGCGCCGTATGGCCTGAAGACAAGCCGATGTCGGTGCGAATTTCTGCGCATGACTGGGTGGAAGGCGGCATCGACGCCGACGACGCCGTCGCCATCGCGCGCGCCTTCAAGGCGGCCGGCGCGGACATGATCGACTGCTCGTCCGGCCAGGTCAGCCCTGACCAGGCGCCGGTCTATGGCCGCATGTACCAGACGCCGTTTGCCGATCGCATCCGCAACGAGGCTGGCATTCCTACCATCGCCGTCGGCGCCATCTTCGAGGCCGATCATGTCGACAGCATCGTCGCCGCCGGGCGCGCCGATCTGTGCGCGATAGCGCGCCCGCATCTGGCCGATCCGGCGTGGACGCTGCACGAAGCGGCCAAGCTCGGCTATCGCGACGTGACATGGCCAAAGCAGTACGTCGCCGGCAAGCGGCAGCTCGAAACCAATCTTGCGCGCGCGGCCTCGTACGCGCAGTCGGCGGGAAAGTGACCATGACATACGATCTGCAGGGCCGTCATGCATTGGTGACCGGTGGCGCGCGCGGCATTGGCGCGGCGATCGCGCGCCGCCTGCTCGATGCGGGCGCCAGCGTCACGCTGGTCGGTCGCGATTGCACCGTGCTGGATGCCGCGATGCAGGCGCTCGAGCCGTTCGCGGTGGACGGCGCGGCGTTGGGCACGGCCACTGCCGATATCACCGACGCCGATTCGGTCGATGCCGCGTTCGCGCTGGCCACCGAAGCGCGCGGGCCGGTCACGCTGCTGGTCAACAACGCCGGCCAGGCGTACAGCGCGCCCTTCGGCAAGACCGATCTGGCGCACTGGCAACGCATGCTCGATGTCAATCTCACCGGCACATTCCTGTGCACGCAGGCGGCGCTGCCGGCGATGGTCGCGCAGGGCTGGGGTCGCATCGTCAACGTGGCCAGCACTGCCGGACTGATCGGCTATGGCTATGTCACGGCATATTGCGCGGCCAAGCACGGCGTGATCGGGCTGACGCGCGCGCTGGCGCTGGAGCTGGCCACCAAGGGCATCACCGTCAATGCAGTGTGCCCGGGCTATACCGAAACCGACATCGTGCGCGAGGCCGTGGCCAATATCGTCGACAAGACCGGCCGCACCGAAGCGCAGGCGCGCGCCGAACTGGCCGCGCGCAATCCGCAAAAGCGCCTGGTGCAGCCCGACGAGGTGGCCGATGCGGTGGCGTGGCTGTGCCGCCCGCAGGCGTCGGCCATCACCGGGCAGGCCATCCCCGTGGCGGGCGGCGAAGTGATGGCCGGCTGAACGGCACCACGCCACGCATCGACACGCATCAACCATCGAACGAGATCATGGAGCGAGACCCACAATGAGCGATGTTGCACTGGACATGCGCCACCACAAGCGCGCTTTCGCCAACTACCAGCCGAAGCATTTCCTGTGGTCCGTGTCGGCCGATGGCAAGGTGGCCACGATCACGCTGAACCGGCCCGAGCGCAAGAATCCGCTGACGTTCGATTCGTATGCCGAACTGCGCGATCTGTTTCGCGGCCTCTGCTACGCCACCGACATCAAGGCCGTGGTGGTGACCGGCGCGGGCGGCAACTACTGCTCCGGCGGCGACGTGCACGAGATCATCGGCCCGCTGACGCGCATGACGATGCCCGAACTGCTCGACTTCACGCGCATGACCGGCGATCTGGTCAAGGCCATGCGCGCGTGCCCGCAACCGATTGTCAGCGCGGTCGACGGCATCTGCGCCGGCGCGGGCGCGATGATGGCGCTAGCCTCGGACTTGCGGCTCGGCACGCCCGAGGCGAAGACGGCGTTCCTGTTCGTGCGCGTGGGGCTGGCCGGCGCGGACATGGGCGCCTGCACGCTGCTGCCGCGCATGATCGGCCAGGGCCGCGCCAGCGAGCTGCTGTACACCGGGCGAGCGATGACCGCGCAGGAAGGCATGGATTGGGGCTTCTACAATGCGCTGCATGCGTCGGACGGCGTGCTCGGCGCAGCGCAGGCGCTGGCCGCGCAGATCGCCGCGGGCCCGACGTTCGCACACGGCGTGACCAAGAAGCTGCTGCACCAGGAATGGAACATGGGCGTCGACGAGGCCATCGAGGCGGAGGCCGAAGCGCAGGCCATCTGCATGCAGACGCGCGATTTCCGGCGCGCCTATGACGCGTTTGTCGCCAAACAAAAGCCGGTTTTCGAAGGCGATTGAGGAGCGCGCATGAGTGACAAGACCTATCTCGATCTGCCGTTTTTTGACGACGCCCACCGTCGTCTCGAAAGCGAGCTCGACGCCTGGTGCGCCGGACATGTGCGCGACATCGATCATCACGACGCCGATGCGGCGTGCCGCACGCTGGTGCGCAAGCTCGGTCAGGCCGGCTGGTTGCGCTACTGCGTGCCGCAGGCTTTCGGCGGCGCGTTGCCGGCGCTCGATTCCCGCGCGCTGTGCGTGTTGCGCGAAACGCTGGCGCGTCACGACGGACTGGCCGATTTCGCCTTTGCGATGCAAGGGCTCGGCTCCGGCGCCATCACGCTGGCCGGCAGCGACGCAGTGCGCGAACGCTATCTGCCGCGCGTGGCCAAGGGCGAGGCGATCGCGGCGTTTGCGCTGTCCGAGCCGGAGGCAGGCAGCGACGCGGCAGCGATGCAATGCAGCGCGCGGCTTTCCGAAGACGGCACGCATTATGTGCTGGACGGCGCCAAGACGTGGATATCGAACGGCGGCATCGCCGACTTCTACTGCGTGTTCGCGCGCACCGGCGAAGCGCCCGGCGCGCGTGGCATCTCGGCGTTCGTGGTCGATGCCGATACGCCGGGCCTGACGATTGCTGAACGAATCGACGTGATCGCGCCACATCCGCTGGCAACGCTGCGCTTTGACAACTGCCGCGTGCCGGTGGGCCACCGCCTGGGCGAAGCGGGGCAGGGCTTCAAGGTGGCGATGATGACGCTGGACATTTTCCGCGCGTCAGTGGCGGCGGCGGCGCTGGGCTTCGGCCGCGCAGCGCTTGACGATGCGCTGGCACGCGCCACGTCGCGCCCGATGTTCGGCGGGGTTCTGTCCGACCTGCAACTGACCCAGGCGGCGATCGGCGACATGGCGACGGCAATCGACGCCGCCGCGCTGCTGACTTATCGCGCCGCGTGGCTGCGCGATGTCCGCCAGCAACGCACCACGCGCGAAGCGGCAATGGCCAAAATGGTCGCCACCGAGAACGCGCAGCAGGTGATCGACCGCGCGGTGCAGATGTTCGGCGGGCTTGGCGTGAAGGTTGGGACGCGCGTGGAAAGCCTGTATCGCGAGATCCGCTCGCTGCGCATTTACGAAGGCGCTACCGAAGTGCAGAAGCTGATCATCGCGCGCGAAACGCTCGCCGCGCGCCAGCACGCCTGACCATCCCACACGAACCGGAGACAAGCATGGTCGCCCCCAATGTTGCCTCGGCCCATATCGATACGTTCGCGCAGGATCGCCTGCCGCCGCGGAATGCCTGGCCCGTGTTCCAGTTCAATGACGACACGCGTTATCCCGCGCGCATCAACGCCGCCGTGGAACTGGTCGACAGGCATGTAGCACAGGGGAACGGCGCGCGCGTGGCGGTGCGTCACGAGCGCGACGGCCGGATCGAGACGGTGAGCTACGCGCAGCTGGCGGCGCTGGTCAATCGCATCGCCCATGTGCTCGTGGAGGACATGGCGCTGGTGCCCGGCAATCGCGTGTTGCTGCGCGGGCCGAACAACCTGATGATGGCGGCAAGCTGGCTGGCAACGCTCAAGGCGGGGCTGATCGCCGTGCCGACGATGCCGCTGCTGCGCGCCAAGGAACTGCGCCAGATCGTCGACAAGGCGCAAGTCAGTGCGGCGCTGTGCGACGACCGGCTGCGCGAGGAGCTGGAAACCAACCGGCGTGCGGACAGCGAGCATTTCTGTCCGACGATTGTGTCGGTGCGCTACTTCAACGGCACCGGCGAAGAAGCGCTGGAAACGGCGATGGACAGCAAGCCGGACACGTTCGATGCGTGCGACACCGCAGCCGACGACATCTGCCTGATCGCCTTCACGAGCGGCACCACGGGCCAGCCCAAGGGCACGGTGCATTTTCATCGCGATGTGCTGGCGATGTGCGACCTGTTCCCGCGGCACGTACTGAAGCCGACGCCGGACGACATCTTCTGCGGCACGCCGCCGCTGGCGTTTACGTTCGGGCTCGGCGGCATGCTGTGCTTTCCGTTGCGGATCGGCGCGTCCACCGCGCTGGCCGAAAAGCTGACGCCGGAAACCTTGCTCAAGCTGATCCAGACGCATCGCGCCACGATTGTGTTTACCGCGCCAACGTTCTATCGACAGATGGCGACGCTCGCCGGCCAGTTCGACCTGTCGAGCCTGAAGAAAAGCGTGTCGGCCGGCGAGGCGCTGCCCGACGCCACGCGGCAGGCATGGAAGGCGGCCACCGGCATCGAGATGACGGACGGGCTGGGCGGCACCGAGATGATGCACATCTTCGTGTCCAGCGCCGGCGACGACGTGCGTGCTGGTGCGGTGGGCCGCGTTGTGCCGGGCTACGAGGCGCGCATCGTCGACGACGACATGCAGCCTGTGCCGCCGGGCACGGTCGGCAAGCTTGCCGTGCGCGGACCTACCGGTTGCCGCTATCTCGACGACGACCGCCAGTCCGTGTACGTGCGCGACGGCTGGAATCTGCCGGGCGATACCTTCGTGTGCGACGCCGACGGCTACTACTTCTATCAGGCGCGCTCGGACGACATGATCATCTCGGCCGGCTACAACATCGCCGGGCCCGAGGTGGAGGGAACGCTGCTGCGCCACGAACACGTGGCCGAATGTGGCGTGGTGGGCGCCCCGGACGCCGAGCGCGGGCAGGTGGTGATGGCCTACGTGGTGCTGCGCCCCGGCGTGGACGCGAGCGATGCGACGCGCAGCGCGTTGCAGGACTACTGCAAGCGCGAGATCGCGCCGTACAAGTACCCGCGCCGCATTGAATTCGTGACCGCGCTGCCGCGCACGGAGACAGGCAAGCTGCAACGCTTCCGCCTGCGGCAAATGGCGTCCGAGGATGCGCGGTCATGAGCGTGGCGTTCAGCAAGCCGGTGCGCGTGCGCTTCAAGCATTGCGACGCGGCGGGCATCGTGTTCTATCCGCGCTATTTCGAGATGCTCAACGACCTTATCGAGGACTGGTTCGACGAGGCGCTCGACTGGCCGTTCGATGCGATGCACCTGTCGGCGCATGCCGGCGTTCCCACGGCCGAACTGCAATGCCGGTTCGTCGCGCCAAGCCGGCTGGGCGAGCGCCTGACCCGGCAACTGCGCGTGACGCACATCGGCCGCAGCAGTGTCGTGGTGGCGATCCGCTTTGCCGGTGGCGACGACGACACGCGCCTGGAAATCACCCAACGGCTGGTCTGCGTCGATACCCGCACGATGCATCCACAAGCGCTGCCTGACGCGGTGCGCACCGCAATGGGGCGCTATCTGGCGGCAGCCTGACACGACAACCTTTCAGGAAATCACATCATGTTGAAGACTTTGCAACCGCCCGACTGGGCGCCGCCCAAGGGATACGCCAACGGCATCATGGCCGAGATGCAGGTGGGCAGCCGCCTGATCTTTGTCGGCGGGCAGATCGGCTGGAACGGGCAGTGCGAATTCGAGACCGATGATTTCGCGCTGCAGGTGGCGCAGGCGCTGCGCAATATCGTGGCGGTGCTGGCGCAGGGCGGCGCGCGTGCCGAACACATTACGCGCATGACGTGGTACGTGAAGGACAAGGCGGAATACGTCGGTGCCTACAAGGCGATCGGCCAGCATTATCGCGATATCGTCGGTCGGCATTTTCCGGCCATGACCGCGGTGGAAGTGGCCGACCTGGTCGAGGCGCGCGCAAAGGTGGAGATCGAGGTCACGGCGGTGGTGCCGCCGGGCGCCTGATCGACCATCAGGCGACACGCGCGCGCAGATCGGGCGCGGATCGGGCGGCGCTGGCGGAGCCGGTCGCGGCATAGGCCGGCGAGCCGCGGCGGCGGCGTCGCCCGTCGCCACTGTCCATCGTAAGTTATTGATAACTTGAGAAATTGGGTGCGGCGGGATATAATTCGAAAGTTTCGCTTTCAGAACCCTTCACCCTAGCGCCTACCGTATTCCACCTTCCGCCGCTCCGTTTGCGCGGCGTTTTCATGCACCGCACAAAAGTGATGAAAATGCCATGCGCCTGCCGGCCCTTCGATGGGCCGCCCACGGAGCACGAGGCGTTGAGCAGGTCGGGCACGGGGTGAGTCCAGCAGGAGCCTACCCGTGTTACCGTCTTTTCCGTCCGCCATCCTCGCGCTTGCAGACGGCACGGTCTTTCGTGGCTATTCCATCGGCGCTTCCGGCCATACGATCGGCGAAGTGGTGTTCAACACCGCCATCACCGGTTATCAGGAAATTCTCACCGACCCGAGCTATTCCCGGCAGATCGTCACGCTGACGTATCCGCATATCGGCAATTACGGTGTGAATCCTGAGGATGTCGAAGCCACGAAAGTCCATGCCGCCGGCCTGATCATCAAGGATCTGCCGATTCTGGCCTCCAATTTCCGCAAGGAACACACGCTCGCCCATTACCTGAAGCAGGAAAAGGTGGTGGCGATCTCCGGCATCGACACTCGCAAGCTGACGCGCATTCTCCGTGAGAAGGGCGCGCAGAACGGCTGCATCTTGGCCGGCGAGGACAATGTCCAGAAGGCCATCGATCTGGCGCGCTCGTTCCCGGGCCTGTCGGGCATGGATCTGGCAAAGGTCGTGTCCGTCAAGGAACCGTACGAATGGACCCAGACCGAATGGAAGCTGGGCGAGGGCTACGGCAAGCAGGACAAGCCGCAGTTCCATGTGGTGGCGTTCGATTACGGCGTCAAGTTCAACATCCTGCGCATGCTGGCCGAACGCGGCTGCAAGGTCACGGTGCTGCCGGCGCAAGCCAGCGCCGCCGATGCGCTGGCGCTGAATCCGGACGGCATCTTCCTGTCGAACGGCCCCGGCGACCCGGAGCCTTGCGACTACGCGATCGCCGCGACGCGCGAGTTCATTGCGCGCGGCATCCCCACGTTCGGCATCTGCCTGGGTCACCAGATCATGGCGCTGGCCGTTGGCGCGAAGACGCTCAAGATGAGCACGGGCCATCATGGCGCCAATCACCCGGTCAAGGACCACGATGACGGGCGCGTGGTGATCACGTCGCAGAACCACGGTTTCGCGGTCGATGCATCGACGCTGCCGGCCAACGCGCGCGTCACGCATACGTCGCTGTTCGACGGCACGCTGCAGGGCTTTGCGCTGACCGACAAGCCCGCGTTCTGTTTCCAGGGCCACCCGGAAGCATCGCCCGGTCCGCATGACATCGCGTACCTGTTCGACCGCTTCACCAAGCTGATGCAGGACGCGCGCGCCAAGGCCGCCGCCTGAGAACGGGAAACGGGAAACAGGAAACAGGACTCGCCATGAACGCCTTTATGCACGCCAGCTTGGGCATTACCGATTTCTGGACCTTCGCGCTCGGCACGATCTTCATCGTGCTGCTGCCGGGGCCGAACTCGATGTATGTGCTGTCGGTGGCCGCGCAGCGCGGCGTGCGCCAAGGCTACAAGGGCGCGTGCGGAGTGTTTCTTGGCGACGCGATCCTGATGGTGCTGTCGGCCGCAGGCGTGGCGTCGCTGCTCAAGGCCAGCCCCGGGCTGTTCCACGTCGTCAAGTACGTCGGCGCGGGCTACCTGGCCTGGATCGGCTTGCAGATGCTGCGCGGCGCGCTGCGCAGTTGGTCGAAGCGCGCCAAGGCCGACGACGCCGCGCCTGAAGCAGCCGCGCCGGTGGACCGGTCGGCCAATCCGTTCACCAAGGCGCTGGTGATCAGCCTGCTCAATCCCAAGGCCATCCTGTTTTTCATTTCGTTCTTCATCCAGTTCGTGGATCCGCAGTTCGCGTATCCGGCGCTGTCGTTCGTGGCGCTTGGACTGGTCTGCCAGATCTGCAGCTTCGCCTACCTGACCTCGATCATTTTCGTGGGCGCGAAGCTGGCCGAAGCGTTCCGCCGCCGACGCCGCCTTGCCGCGGGCATGTCGAGCGGAGTCGGCGCGATGTTCATCGGCTTCGGCGCCAAGCTGGCCACGGCCACCCTGAGCTGACGGTCAAAACCTGATATCCGGTACGGCGCGCGGGAACACGCGCGCCGGCCAACAAAGAGAGCGTGCAATGCCAAAACGCACAGACATCAAGAGCATCCTCATCATCGGCGCGGGCCCGATCATCATCGGCCAGGCGTGCGAATTCGACTACTCCGGCGCGCAGGCCTGCAAGGCGCTGCGCGAGGAGGGCTTCAAGGTCATCCTGGTCAACTCGAACCCGGCGACCATCATGACGGACCCGAACACGGCCGACGTGACCTATATCGAGCCGATCACCTGGGAAGTGGTCGAGCGCATCATCGAAAAGGAACGCCCGGACGCGATCCTGCCGACGATGGGCGGCCAGACGGCGCTGAACTGCGCGCTGGACCTGCATCGCCACGGTGTGCTGGACAAGTACAAGGTGGAACTGATCGGCGCGTCGCCCGAGGCGATCGACAAGGCCGAGGACCGCCAGAAGTTCAAGGACGCGATGACCAAGATCGGTCTCGGTTCGGCCAAGTCCGGCATCGCCCACTCGATGGATGAAGCGGTGGCCGTGCAGTCGCGCATTGCCCAGGAAACCGGCGGTACCGGCTATCCGATCGTGATCCGCCCGTCGTTCACGCTGGGCGGCACCGGCGGCGGCATCGCCTACAACCGCGAGGAATTCGAAGAGATCTGCAAGCGCGGCCTGGACCTGTCGCCGACGCGCGAACTGCTCATCGAAGAGTCGCTGCTCGGCTGGAAGGAATACGAGATGGAAGTCGTTCGCGACCGCGCGGACAACTGCATCATCATCTGCTCGATCGAAAACCTGGACCCGATGGGCATTCACACGGGCGACTCGATCACCGTGGCGCCGGCGCAGACGCTGACCGACAAGGAATATCAGATCCTGCGTAACGCATCGCTGGCCGTGCTGCGCGAAATCGGCGTCGACACCGGCGGCTCGAACGTGCAGTTCTCGATCAATCCGGCCGATGGCCGCATGATCGTGATCGAAATGAACCCGCGCGTGTCGCGTTCGTCGGCCCTGGCTTCCAAGGCCACGGGTTTCCCGATCGCCAAGGTCGCGGCCAAGCTGGCCGTGGGTTACACGCTGGACGAACTCAAGAACGAAATCACCGGCGGCCAGACCCCGGCGTCGTTCGAGCCGTCGATCGACTACGTGGTCACCAAGGTGCCGCGTTTCGCGTTCGAGAAATTCCCGCAGGCCGACAGCCACCTGACCACGCAGATGAAGTCCGTCGGCGAGGTGATGGCGATGGGCCGCACGTTCCAGGAGTCGTTCCAGAAGGCGCTGCGCGGCCTGGAAGTGGGCGTGGATGGCCTGGACGAGAAGTCGACCGACCGCGACGAAGTGGTCGAGGAAATCGGCGAAGCCGGTCCGGACCGCATCTGGTTCGTCGGCGATGCGTTCCGCCTTGGCATGTCGCTGGAAGAAGTACATGCCGAGACAGCCATCGATCCGTGGTTCCTGGCCCAGATCGAAGACATCGTGAAGACTGAAGGGCTGGTGCGCAACCGCACGCTGGACAGCCTGTCGGCCGCCGAGCTGCGCCTGCTCAAGCAGAAGGGCTTTTCGGACCGCCGTCTGGCCAAGCTGCTCAAGACCAGCGCCAAGGCCGTGCGCGAGGCGCGCGTGGCGCAAAACGTGCGCCCGGTCTACAAGCGCGTGGACACCTGCGCGGCGGAATTCGCCACCAACACCGCGTACATGTACGGCACCTATGAAGCCGAGCATGGCGAATGCGAGGCGCAGCCGACCGGCAACCGCAAGATCATGGTGTTGGGCGGCGGCCCGAACCGGATCGGCCAGGGCATCGAGTTCGACTACTGCTGCGTGCACGCCGCGCTGGCGCTGCGCGAAGACGGGTACGAGACCATCATGGTCAACTGCAACCCGGAAACCGTATCGACCGACTACGACACCTCGGACCGCCTGTACTTCGAGCCGCTGACGCTGGAAGACGTGCTGGAAATCGTCGACAAGGAAAAGCCTGTCGGCGTGATCGTCCAGTACGGCGGCCAGACGCCGCTGAAGCTGGCGCTGGACCTGGAAGCCAACGGCGTGCCGATCATCGGCACCAGCCCCGACATGATCGACGCCGCGGAAGACCGCGAGCGCTTCCAGAAGCTGCTGCAGGACCTGGGTCTGCGCCAGCCGCCCAACCGCACCGCGCGCGCCGAGGACGAGGCGCTGCGCCTGGCCGAGGAAATCGGTTATCCGCTGGTGGTGCGCCCGTCGTACGTGCTGGGCGGACGCGCCATGGAAATCGTGCATGAGCCGCGCGATCTCGAACGCTACATGCGCGAGGCCGTGAAGGTGTCCAACGATTCGCCGGTGCTGCTCGACCGCTTCCTGAACGACGCGATCGAATGCGACGTCGACGCCCTGTGCGACGGCCAGCGCGTGTTTATCGGCGGCGTGATGGAGCACATCGAGCAGGCTGGCGTGCACTCGGGCGATTCGGCGTGCTCGCTGCCGCCGTACTCGCTGTCGCAGGCCACCGTTGACGAACTGAAGCGCCAGACCGCCGCGATGGCAAAGGCGCTGAACGTGATCGGCCTGATGAACGTGCAGTTCGCCATCCAGCAGAAGGACGGCGAGGACGTGGTGTACGTGCTGGAGGTCAATCCGCGCGCCTCGCGTACCGTGCCGTACGTGTCGAAGGCCACCGGCCTGTCGCTGGCCAAGATCGCCGCGCGCTGCATGGCCGGCCAGTCGCTCGATTCGCAGGGCATTGGCGCGGAAGTGGTGCCGCCGTACTTCAGCGTCAAGGAAGCCGTGTTCCCGTTCAACAAGTTCCCGGGCGTCGATCCGGTCCTCGGACCTGAAATGCGCTCGACCGGCGAAGTGATGGGCGTGGGCAAGGTGTTCGGCGAGGCGTTGTTCAAGAGCCAGCTGGCAGCCGGTTCGCGCCTGCCCGAAAAGGGCACGGTGCTGATCACGGTGAAGGACAGCGACAAGCCGCGCGCCGTGACGGTGGCACGCATGCTGCACGACCTGGGTTATCCGATCGTCGCCACGCGCGGCACGGCATCGGCCATCGAGGCGGCCGGCATTCCGGTCCGCGTGGTGAACAAGGTCAAGGATGGCCGCCCGCATATCGTGGACATGATCAAGAACGGCGAGCTGGCCCTGGTCTTCACGACAGTCGACGAGACGCGCACGGCGATTGCCGATTCGCGCTCGATCCGTATCGCCGCGCTGGCCAACCGTGTGCCGTACTACACCACCATCGCCGGCGCCAATGCTGCGGTGGAAGGCCTCAAGCACATGCAGAGCCTGGAGGTCTACGACCTGCAGGGCCTGCACAAGCAACTGGCCTGAAGGCCGATCGCCATGCTGCGGTGCGCACAGTCGCACCGGGGCGTGGCGCCGCCGCCGGGTTGAAACCGGCGGCGGTTCTGGCCTACACTACGTCGAATTCGCCGACTCCCCGGGCCGATGTGCCGTGGAGTCCCATCTGAAAGCCGCGGTTGAGCGGAAGTGCCGTCCGGCAAGATTTGCCGGGGCATGGCTCCAGCTCCGCTGCGGCTGATTTTTTTGTTGAACGAGACAATGAGCACCATTCCGATTACCAAGCGTGGCGCGGAGCTCCTGAAGGAAGAACTGCAGCGCCTCAAGGCCGTCGAACGTCCCGCGGTGATCAACGCGATCTCCGAGGCGCGCGCCCAGGGCGACCTGTCGGAAAACGCCGAATACGACGCTGCCAAGGAAAAGCAGGCCTTTATCGAAGGCCGCATCCAGGAAGTGGAAGCCAAGCTGTCGGCCGCGCAGATCATCGACCCGACCCAGCTCGACACCGATGGCCGCATCGTGTTCGGCGCCACCGTGGACCTGGAAGACCTGGAATCGGGCAAGCCCGTGAGCTACCAGATCGTGGGCGACGACGAGGCGGACCTGGACAGCGGCAAGATCTCGGTCAGCTCGCCGATCGCGCGCGCCCTGATCGGCAAGTTCGAAGGCGATGTGGCCGTCGTGCTGGCCCCCGGCGGCGAGCGCGAATACGAAGTCATCACCGTTCGCTACATCTGATCGGGACGGACGTGTTTTCGTCTTCCTACTCGAACCTGCCGCCGCTGCCCCATCGCATTTTCCTGCTGCTGACAGTGGTTTGGGCCGGCAGCCTGTGGACGGTGGGCTACATGGTGGCGCCCACGCTGTTTGCCGTATTGCCGAGCCGCGAGGCGGCGGGCATGGTGGCGGGCCATCTGTTCCGCTATGAGGCCATGCTGGGTGTGACGATCGGCGTGCTGCAGCTGGTGCTGTGCAACGTGCTGATCCGCCGCGGCGCCGCGCGTTATCGCGCATTGCGCTGGATCGTCCTGAGCATGCTGGTGTGCGTGCTGGCGGGCTATTTTGGCGTGCAGCCGTTCATGGAGGGGCTCAAGGTCAAGGCGCAGGCGATGAACCTGGGCGTGTCCGAATCGCCGTACAAGAGCCAGTTCGGCATGCTGCACGGCGTGTCGAGCGTCTTTTATCTGGCGCAGAGCCTGCTGGCGCTGGTGCTGGTCTGGCGCGCCA
>Ga0209023_10006072_pt1 | contig 12905 bp, 11 predicted proteins | sample LakOneMetagenome_FD_187468 | JGI IMG/M metagenome (GOLD analysis project Ga0209023, IMG submission 187468) | Freshwater and sediment microbial communities from Lake Erie, Canada (SPAdes) (version 2) | ecosystem: Environmental > Aquatic > Freshwater > Lentic | place: Lake Erie, Canada... | reverse complement strand
ATACGTGGCTTGGACAAAATCGACCTGCTCGCATGAAGGAAGCCTCAGTGGCTCCTGGGCAAACCGCTACGTTTGAATTTTGGATGAAGGCACCGGCAAACCGAAGTGGTGCTATTTACGAATACTTTAACCTAGTATCCGAGGGAGTAACATGGATGCCTGACATTGGCTTAAATTTTTACACGACTATCGTGAAACCTCGATTAACATGGGAAGCGGTTACGCAGTACGTGTACACTGATGCTAATAAAACGACTGCTACTACGCTCGGCAACCTTTCCCCTGGGCAAGTTGTCCTAGTCGGCTTCACCGCGCGAAACACCGGAAATTTTACGTGGCATAACTCTGGACCTTACCCTATTCGAGTCGGTAGCTCGAGTCCAACAGACCGTATAAGCCAGTTTTGTCACTCTTCGTGGCTGGGGTGTAACCGACCTACGGCGTTGCGGGAAGCCTCAGTGGCACCTGGCCAGGTTGGTACGTTTGAGTTCCTCTACAAAGCTCCGTCTAACACAGGAACATACAAAGAATACTTTGATCTACTCTACGAGCGCATAGACTGGATGACGGATATTGGCATGAACTACAATGCGGTTGTTCGCTAATCTAGCAAAGTTAATTCATCTTAAGTTATACTAGTACCTATGCCAACTACCCCACTTGTTTCTGTTATTGTGCCTACAAAAAATTCTGCTGAGACACTTGCGCTGTGTCTGAAATCTATTCGCTCACAAAGCTATAAGACGATTGAGCTAATTGTAGTAGACAACTTTTCGACCGATAAAACACCGGACATTGCTAGAAAGTATGCTGACATATTTCTCCAAAAGGGGCCTGAACGCAGTGCTCAGGTAAACTTCGGCGTCTCCAAGGCCCGAGGAACGTATGTCTACAAAGTGGATAGTGACTTCATTCTGGAAAAGGATGTCGTAAAAGAGTGTATCGATAAGATTAACGAGGGCTACGAAGCAGTTGTTGTGCATAATAGTCCAGATATACGAGTAAGCCGCGTGGCTAAAATACGTAAGTTTGAAGTCGATATGTACAAGTATGACCTCGACCACTCTTCGGCACGATTTTTGAGCAGAGCTTTATACCAGAAAATTGGAGGGTTTAATAGCAAGATAACCGCTGGTGAAGATTATGATTTTCAGAATAAACTTAACCGAGCGGGCGTAAAAACTGGCTTCGTTGATGCCGAGGCACTACATCTCGGAGAGCCACGCTCCCTATACAAACACCTTATGAAGTACTACACCTATGGCAAAGATTTTGTTAACTACAAGGAGCATAGCAACCAGCAAGAATCAGGAGTTCAGCTCGGATTTTTTAGAAAGGTCTACCTCAGAAATTGGCGGAAATTCCTTCGTCACCCCATTAAAGGGCTCGAATTTATCCTCTATCACAGCGCGAAGTACTTTTTTGGGTCACTTGGGTATATCGTAGCTAAGCTTTCGACATGATAGAATTTAAGCAGATGTTATCTACGTTAAAGCAGTTCTTTTGGGGTAGTAAAACAAGAAGAACTGTATCTACTTACCTTTTAGTCACAGTGATCTTCTTTATTTGCTGCATATTCTACATGGGCAAAGGAATTACAAGCTGTAGCGCAGGCATAATTGGTGGTCGTCCGGGGGACGGAACCGCTGGTCTGACTTGGCTTACGTGGCTCGATAAGTCCTCGCCTCTTCCAGGACCTACGAAACTGACAAACACACCCTTCGGCGAGAGTTTACTAAACCCCTTTCAAGCCACCTCGGTATTCAACATCGGTGGAATGTGGATATTGGCGAGACTGAGTACTGCGGTATGTGCCTGGAACTTGATGGTACTGATTGGCTATATGAGTTCTGCACTTGTCGCATTCGCGTTTGTCAGATGGCTGATCAAGAATGATGCGATCGCCTTCATGAGTGGCTTCGCTGTCGCATTTACGCCTTACCATGTTTTCAACGCCCAGGGTCACCTATCATATATGTTCAGTGCCTTCTTTATGTTATTCATATGGGCCTTCTTTGCCTTCTGGCGATCCCCAACAAAACTTTCCACACTGCTTCTTGCTATGTCTGCTGCGAGTTGTTTCTACGTGGATGGCTACTTCATACTATTGATACTTATCCTCGGGTTTAGCTTAGTGGGCTCCACGCTATTATTTAGTCTATTTGTAATTAAGAAGCCTCGGCCTTACATCCTCGACCGAGTACGGCGGCTTGCCTTAGCTGCGGTTGCAGTACTTATCCTAATACTTCCTATAGCGCTGGTACAGCTAAAGTACTCTGGACGTATTACCAGCACTCTCTCGACATCACGTGGCGAGATTGCGAATGAGACTCACACATACTCAGCACGAATATATGAGTACTTCCTGCCAGCAGATAACAACCCGCTTTTACCTAAGTCGTATGGGACGTTCCGTCTACGCGGTATCCATAATTCAAACACCACTGAAAGCACGCTCTATCCAGGGCTAACAATTATAGCGCTTGCCACAGCTGCCATAGTTATCGCCTGGCGCAGAAGAAGCAAGCAACTGAGCTTAAATGGTATCGATCTATCGACCATTGTCAGCGCCCTCGCAGCTACTGCAATAATCGCTGCTCTGTTTAGCCTCCAGCCGACCGTTCGTGTGCTGGGTCATACCCTTCCGTTGCCTTCGTATATTATCCTTCGACTCACTGCGCTATGGAGGGTCTACGCTCGGCTCTTCCTGGTTGTCGACAGTGCTCTGGTTATATTGGCAGCTATTGGGTTATATCTACTCGTTAAGGATCGCTCATGGAAAGGTCGAATACTAATCCCGATTGGCTTAACTATTATATTGTTCTTTGAACTACTGACACAATCGAACAGAATTACATGGAGCTATAAAACTGCCCCGGCTACATACCCTTGGATTGCTACCCAGCAGAATGTAAAATCAATTGCTGAATATCCGCTCGGTGAGCCACCATCTGGTGAAATCGGAGATTACCTGACCTACCAGCAGATCCACGGGAAAGCTATCTTTAATACTAGCCTGACCGACAGCCCACAACGTGCCCTACACCTTGGCATGTATGGCCTCACTGATGCTCAGACGGTGCCAATACTGCGGGCCCTCGGCATCAACCTGGTGCTCAGTCATGGCGTGCCACTCAGTGCACCCGAGCAAGCGGGTCTAACTTTAATACGTTCTGATACTGCATCTTTTGGCTCAGACTCAGTCTGGACCTATAGAGTTAATCCGGACGGCGAAAAAGCAGCATATGCAGTGGTGCCGAAGGAAGGTTTCCATTTACCAATACTTGATGGAAAAGCGCTTCATAGCACTGTTGGTATGGGCACGCGTGGCACACTGGAGCTACAAAGCCTACTGACTCCATCGGTGGCCAAGAGTGTTACGGTGAACCTTGGTATTCACCCCAATACGCCTGGGCAGCTAGTTACTATCTCCCAACAAGGAGTCGTAAGATGGCAAGGTATCCTGTCGGAAGACACACTTGCATCATTTGAAGCCGACCCTACACTGGCAATTGAAATTATCCCGTATAAACCAGTTGGGCCTGAACCAATAAAACTATACGACTTTAAGGCAACGCCGGGCTCGTAAATAATGAAGGTAGCTTACGTAACTCATCACCTGCGCCCAAATTATGAGCATGACATGCTCGCTAATATGCCGGTTGAAACAGTTCGCTTTATCACTACAGATAAGCCTCCAACTTCAAGTTCTTTAGGCAAGGGAAAAGTGGAGTACTGCCAAGTCGAGCCTGTCGTAAAGGGCTGGGAAAATAGATTCTTTGCCTCAACTGCCACGCGAGTTTTTTATAAAGGGTACGAAAAATATCTGACTGACATTGATGTCGTAATTGTTCTGGAGGCATTCTCATCGCTGAGCAAACAATTCGTAAAGTACTGCGAAGAACATAACACCCCGGTGATAGTTTTAGTCTATGAACTTATAGACACTCATCCTATCTACAAGCTCCCCCGGTACAGCCAGAACACTCGTTTTGTGACAAAACATGCCGACCATTTTATTGCAGTATCACAAGCAGCTAGTAAGCACCTCGGGAAACTAGGAGTTCAAAACGATAAAGTGAGTGTTGTATATCCAGGAATAGATGTCACGAACTTCAAGCCCAACAAGGTAAGTAAAGAACGAGATCTCATTTTCGTAGGTAAACTTGAGCCACACAAGGGTATTGATATGGTAATTCAACTGTATAAAGACCTTGTGTTAACGTTCCCAAAACTAACCATGACGCTCGTTGGTTCGGGTAGCTGGCTCCCTCAGGTTAAGGAGCTCTCCAGGCAGTACCCTGGTGTGCGTCACTTCGAACATGTCGCCAATCCGCAACTACCAAAGACCCTCAATGAACATGCTATATATCTCCTGCCTGCGCGTGACACGAAAAAAATCGGCATGCGCATCGGAGCCGAACAATTTGGTTTTACCGTCGTGGAGGCGATGGCCTGTGGTTTAGCGGTAGTTACAACTGATTGTGGTGCACTTGCTGAGATAGCAACGAGCAAAAACTCTATCGTGAGGCAGAATGACTCTGCAGGATTCCAAGATGCGACTACTAAACTATTGAGCGACACTACGCTTACTAAAAAACTCGGTGAATATAACTCCGAGCTTGCCCAAAAGCGATATGATCAGGAAACACAAGCCACTGCACTGCTTCAGGTAATAAACCGAGTAGTCAAAGATGTTGGGACTCGTCGTGAAAAGTAAATTCAGTCTTAAAAACCTCTCGAATATGAAGAAGGATGAATTCTATCGAAATACCGTGCTCTTTATGGCGGCAAGCTTTCTAACCTCGATTCTAAACTACTCGTTTTACCCTATTATGGGACATCTGATCGGCGTAACTGGCTACGGCGAACTACAACTAATTACCTCCTTCTTACTACAGATTACGACCCTTTTCATTGGTCTTAATCTCATCAGTATTAATATCGTTGTAAACCATGATGAGTCTGAGGTGATGACACTTATGGCGGCGCTACAGAAAGCGGTGTTTTGGTTGATCTTTGTAATCTGTTTAGTCCTAGTAGCTGCAAGTGGATTCTTGCGTAATTTCTTCCAGTTTAGTTCTGCGTATCCTTTTATAATCTTAACTGTCTGCCTCCTTGTTGATGCGGTAGCAGTCTTTTGGACTGGCTACCTGCAAGGCAAGAAGGACTTTCGGAGTTTATCGGTTTACATGATACTGACAGGCGTGACTAAAATCTTTTTTGCCGTCATCTTTGTCTGGCTTGGCTTTGGAGTTACTGGTGGTGTTCTGGGTATAGGAGTGGGGCTCGCTGTTAGCCTCGCAGCCCTTCGGTTTATCACGAAACATCCGTTACCGAGCCTCAGATCAACAATGACACTTCCTAGTAAATCTGAAACAAAACTCATAAAGAGCCACCTCGGCTACATCGCAGAGGTCGTTATTACCCTACTTATAATGACACTCCTGCTCTCCCTCGATACTTTCTTTGTCAAACACTTTTTCCCGCCTGAAGTAGCAGGCCAGTACGCGGGTATAGCAACCATTGCACGCATCGTATTCTATGCCAGTGCGCCTGTAGTGAGCGTGATGTTGCCAGCCATAACCCTCAGAAACCCCGAAGCAAGTAAAAACGCCTATCTACGAACGGTCGGTCTTACCGTTCTCATATGTAGCGTCGGAGTTCTAGTGTTCAGCATTTTCCCAAGTCAAATTACCAACTTACTACTCGGTAGCGGCTTCGATCAATCAGCAAGCCTCCTGCCCCGACTCGCCGTTCTCTCAGCGCTTGTAGCTATACTCAACGTCATCGTAAACTACCTTCTAGCCCTCAGAGATCGCTTTGCACTCGTTGTAACGCTCGGTGGTCTCATCATCTCCTTCATACTACTGCTCGGCCACCATGAGAGTGTTAAAGATATCGTCTCCTCGGTAAGCATCGGTGTAATTTCTATTATTCTTCTCTATTTGTTCACTCCACACCGATGGCGTGGTTATCGTCCAGATATGGTGTAGGATGGTATAATACAAATATATATGAGCACAAAAAAGCGTATTAGTTTCGTAATACCCGTTTTCAACGAACACGACAACATTAACTGGCACTACCAGCAACTAGTGAAGCACTTCAAAAAAAGTAGTTACATCTACGAGATTATATACATCGACGATGGGAGCACCGACAACTCTTTGGAACTTATACAGGCACTAGCCCAGGCCGATCCACAAGTAAAGTATGTGTCTTTCTCGAGGAATTTTGGGAAAGAAGCGGCTACAAGTGCTGGAATGCGTCAAGCAACTGGCGATGCCGTCGTAATGATTGACGCTGATGGCCAGCACCCGATTGAAACTGTCGACAAGTTTATAGCTGAATGGCAAGAGGGTGCCGAGGTAGTGATTGGTGTACGAAGTTCAAATACCAAAGAGGGCTCTGTGAAGAAGTATGGTTCTAAGGTATTTTACTGGTTACTAGAATTTATTATTGAGGGCGACGTCGTATCTGGCTCTACTGACTTTCGACTTCTCGACCGAGTCGTCGTTGATGAATTTAACAAACTCACCGAACACAATCGGATAACCCGAGGTTTGATCGACTGGTTAGGGTATAAGCGAGCCTATGTTGAGTTTAGCGCTCCAGCACGGCACAGCGGCAAAGCCACCTACAGCTTTAAAAAACTGCTCAAGCTAGCCCTGCACGCCTTTGTGTCCCAAACCACAAAACCACTTCAGTTTGCTGGCTTACTAGGATTTGTCGTGATGTTCCTCTCGGCAGCAGTCAGTATTTTTGTCATCGTTGAAAAATATTTACTTGGAGACTTCTTGAAGTTGGCTATTACGGGTACGGCCATACTGGGTTTGTTTATCAGTTTCTTGATAGGCCTTGTGCTGATATGTCAGTGGTTGCTAGCGCTCTACGTTGAGAGCATACACTCCGAGACACAGAATCGACCTCTCTACATAGTACGTGACAAGAAACTATGAGAATAGTTTGGTTCTCATGGAAAGATATAAAACATCCCCAGGCGGGTGGAGCGGAGACCATATCTCATGAGATAATGCAGCGTTTGGTTCGTGATGGCCATGAGGTTAAACTAGTTACCTCTCGTTATACAGGCTCCGTAGCCACAAATACAATCGATGGCATTAGCGTGACGAGACTCGGTAGTCGTTATTCGGTATATCTAAAGTCGTGGATCTACTTTAAAAAGCACCTAAAGTCGTGGCCCGATCTAGTAGTCGATGAGATGAATACGTTGCCTTTTGCAACTAGTTTCTATACCCGAAAGAAAGTCGTACTGTTTGTACATCAGTTAGCGAGGAAGGTGTGGTTTTACCAAACAAACCTACTTACTGCGCTTGTTGGATACCCCATGGAGCCAGTCTACTTGTTTATACTTTCACGGAGGCGAACACCCGTCATAACCGTATCCGATAGTACTTCTCAGGACCTCATGAGGTATGGGTTCAAACAGGGTGACATACATCTAATCAGAGAGGGAATTGAACTCCGGGCAAATAAGTTACCGGCCGAGAGAAGCGGCGTGGTACAGATCTTATGTCTTGGAAGTATTCGTCCTATGAAACGAACACTGGATGCAGTAAAAGCGTTCGAAGTCGCAAAAACCCAGATACCGAGCCTTCGTATGGTAATAGCGGGAGATGATAGTGGACACTACGCCCAGAAAGTTAAACGTTACTGCCAAGCTTCACCATACATGGCTGATATCGACATAGTCGGCAGAGTCTCGAACTCCCAGCGGGTTACACTCATGCGTACAGCGAAGATAATACTTGTTACATCTGTAAAAGAAGGGTGGGGACTAATAGTTACGGAGGCTAACAGCCAGGGTACACCGGCAGTAGCATATGATGTTGATGGCCTACGTGACAGCGTACAGAAAAATAAAACGGGTATACTCGTTAAAAGCGGCGACACTACTGCCCTTGGTGAGCAATTGGCTTCGGTACTTCAAGACGGTAGCCGGTATACCCAACTACGCAAAGAGGCGTTCATATACAGTCGTGAATTCACCTTTGAAAACTCGTACCAGGACTTTGTACGTGCTGCCAAGATTAAGAAGTAGCTCCTCGCAACTAGCCTATGCCTGAGCTATTCCATCTGGTATATTAGGTATACAGGCCATGCATATATTCCGAAAGAAAAAACTTAAAATATTTGTTGACGCTGAAGTACTTGTCCTTTCGCACTTTAGTGGAATTGGACACTATACCGCATCGCTTCTTAAAGCACTCGACGATCTACTCACTCAAAAGGAATACTCGCATATCAAGTTGACGCTTGGGGTGCCTTTCAAAAAAGCTCATAAACTTGCTCGTTATGAATTTCAAAACTTTGGAGTACGGAGAATACCGCTAGGCCCACGACATGTCAACGGACTAAAGCAACTCGGATTACTCCCTGCTATTGACCTGTTATTTGGAAGACAGACCTATGTGTTTCCTAACTATAGTTCGTGGCCAACCCTATTTAGCAAATCAATCCCGATAATTTACGACCTTTCATTTATAAAGTTTCCTCAGTTTGGAGATACAAGAAACATGGATTTTTTGGTTGACCAAGTTGAAAAGTCAGTAAAGCGTTCTGACCACATTGTTACTATCTCAACAAACAGTAGAGAGGAGATTCTTAAGCAATACCACCTCGAGCCAGAGCAAGTTTCAATCGTCTACCCAATTATTGAAAACCGTAACTTTTACAAACGTTCTGTGCAGGAAATTAGCCGAGTCAAAGCTAAGTACGCCATATTCGACCAGTACATTCTCTATGTTGGTAACTTAGAACCAAGAAAAAACCTCATAACTTTGCTTGAGGCATACGAGAAGCTCCCAAAAAGTATGCAAGAAAAGTATGCTTTGCTGCTTGTTGGTGCCAAGGGCTGGAAAGACGATGAGATTCACAACAAGATACAGCAGATGCGTATAGCGGGCCTACATGTGATACAACCGATCGGTTACGTGGTGGATGATGACATACCTGCACTCGTATCTGGAGCAACTGCCTTCGCTTATGTAAGCGTGTATGAAGGCTTCGGCATACCGCCCGTAGAAGCACTGTCCTGTGGAACCAAAGTTATCACGAGTAACAACTCCTCCCTGCCTGAGGCATGTGGCGATGCAGCGTTATATGTCGAGGCACTCGATGTAGATGGGGTAATTCAGGCTTTAAAGAAGTGCCTTTCCACTCAATCACATGACCCATCAGCTGGCTACAAACAAGCGGCTAAGTTTGACGCAGTCTCAGCAGCAAAGCAGTTCATCGAAGTAGTTGAGGGGTTAAGAAAATGAAAATCGCTATAGATCTCCGACCACTCCAAACGGGACACGAAAATCGTGGCGTCGGTAATTACTTACTAAACATTCTTGCTTACTTCCCGACCAAAGATACGAGCTATGTTTTTATACGTTATGATAAATCCAATCCTATTAAAGATTACTCGCTGAAAATTGGAAAGAATAAATACGAGGAAGTAGTTATTAAAAGACGGGATTTTTCAAAAAACCCGAAGAAACTTCTTCTATTTTTAGCTGACTTCCTTAAGCCTATATTCGGCAAGGTTAAGAAGTACAAGCCAGATATCTATTTTCAGCCAGACTACCTCTTTGGTCTGCCGAGGGGTAGAAACATAAAAACAGTGGTCGTTATGTACGATATTATTCCTTTACTGTTCCGGGACATGTATCTTCCAAGCTGGCGGAAGTTCCTTCACTTTAAGCAGTACCGACTTCGCTCAAGGGTACTCTTGTCGACGCGAGCACTATACTACAGCAATAAGTATAGAGGTGGCGTACGAGCAGTGAAGCATGCAGACAAAGTTCTCAGTATCTCAAACACGACTACCGCTGATATCGTAAGAGTTCTGCATATACCCAAGGAGAAGATTAAGACGACTCACCTTGCACCGTCTTTTGTTTCCTCTATACAAAAAACTGATTCGACAAACTTGAAAGATTCAATCGCAGAGATCCGTGGAAAGTATCTGCTTTTTATCGGAGGAACAGATGCGAGAAGACAAGTATACGAACTGGTCTATGCATTCAACCTGCTCAACGCGCAGGGACATGATATTACACTGGTATTAGCCGGCAATGAGTTTACCGAGAATAGTGACAAACTAAATCCTCGAACAAAGAAGGCTGTTGAAACAAGTTCATATAAAGACAAGATACTACTCCTGGGTAAAATAAACGAGGATGACAAGCGTCTCCTATTTAAGAACTCGTTGGCATTTGTATTCCCGACACTATATGAGGGTTTCGGCCTACCGATTGTTGAATCAATGATCTCGGGATCGCCAGTAATTACCTATAGGAACTCAGCAACCACGGAAATGGCCGAAGATGCCGCGCTCTATACCGCGCAAGATAACGGTATCGGTATCTATGACTGCGTTAAGATGCTCCTAGATGACGACACACTACGCAGTGAACTTATCAAACGCGGTATCAAGCGAGCAGGACAGTTTAGCTGGGATACAACCGGCACCGAAACGGTCGACTATATACTTTCTTCCTAAGATTCTAGGTACACTTACTTAGGAGAGCTGGGGAATCTATAGCGCAGGTAGTCTATGGTTAATCCATAAATCGCTCGTTTTAAACGACCTCTGTAAGTTTTACCGTTTAGGCTGAGCTGAGCCTCTTGTTCAGCACGTGCGAGTTTTTCACTTACGTCTTTTATTAACGTCTGGTTGTCCTCAAGAAGCTTCCTCAGTCGCTCACTTTCTTCTACGTCACCTTCCCACGCCTCCTTTTGATGTTGCTTAATTGCATGGTAGTTGAGCCGTATAACCCTCTCTACAAACTCCTCGGTCCGTCCCTGAGCTTCTTTAGCGATATAGTACTCATTGAGACCATCGTTTATGAACAGCGTGTACTGGTGGTCTGCAAAAACTCCCCTCCAGTCTTTCGATACATGGTTGGCTTCAATACAAACAACCTCAGGACGATTCTTTGACCAGTCATTACCCTCCAGTACTCGCTGTTCGTAGCCTTCAACGTCTATCTTTAAAAAGTGAACATGCTTGACTTGGTATGTTTCAAAGAGTGCATTAAGCGTAGTCAGTTTTACTTTGTAATCGAGTGATTTTTCTTTGTGAGCATCTTTTTGTGAATCCTCAAAAGTCGAGTGTCCCGACAAGTCTGGATACTCCCGAAATGAAGCAACCCCCACTTTTGAACCAACTCCAAGATTTAAGTTCACATCCCGAACTCGCGACTGCTTAAGTTTTAGGTATGCCCTCGTTAAAGGCTCAATGTTTATGCCAGTCCACCCTATATCGTAAAACACCTTGGTAACAGAGTCGACCGTAGGAAAGTTTGCACCAATATCAATGTAGAAGCCTTTTTTAACGTCATGAAATAAGGCACGCAAAATGATGTCTTCGTTATACTGTGAGTAAGTTACCTCAGCCTTAGGATCTATCATTTTCCTTACCAACTTCTAGGCTGTAGCCCGGGTCGATGGCGTAGGGGAGGTGCCGTACTTTCGAGACCTTAAATGAAGCTGCGTTATCCCACCAATCACCGACTGTGACCTTGTCTGGCAACATGATAGCTGGATCAACTGTATAATCCCCGTCGCTCAGAATATTGCTGAACTCCCAGGTAAATACTCTTTCTACGCCTGCTTTGAAGGTGCCGACTTTTCTGTTTTCAACTTGACTGTTAGTTCCGAGGACTTCCTTACCGGAGGCATCTCTAACCCTAAACCCAACGACAGGATTCACGAGGTCTTCGTTACTTGTAACACCCTGGATAATATTGATTGATTTTTGATTAACAATCACCTTTATGGAACTGGTGGTAATTATACCGTTACCCCAACGATCACCAACCTGCTCATCTCTAGCAGTGGCAGGTTTAGCTAGAAATAGCTTACTGTATTCTGCGGCAACCTCATCAGAGGTACCTGATTTTATAAGCTTACTTTTTTCGATTAAAATGGCGGAGTCACAGTATTCACGAATTGCACTCATATCATGACTAACAAACACGACTGTCTTCTTGTTCTTTTTAAGCTGTTTGAAGTATTCGTAACATTTACGTTGAAAGTCTGCATCACCCACTGCCAAAACCTCGTCAATTAGTAGAATATCACCATGAGATCTTGTTGCAATTGAAAAGGCGAGTCGTACCTGCATACCGCTGGAATAGTTTTTAAGTTTTTGATCCATAAAGCTCTCGAGTTCAGCGAATTCGACGATATCTCTATACATTACGTCAACTTCTTTTTTAGAAAAGCCCATTAACGAAGCGCTCAGGTAGACATTTTCTTTACCGGTTAATTCTGGGTTGAAGCCCACTCCCAGCTCAATAAATGGGATCAATCTACCCACAATGTCTATAGTGCCTTTGGTAGGTTGATATATCCGGGCGAGAATCTTAAGGAGTGTACTTTTACCGCTACCGTTCCTTCCGACTATCCCGAAAAATTCACCTTTTTTTACTTCAAAAGAGAGATCCTTGAGTGCATGCTGTCGCTCTGTTGACCTGCTACTGCCCCGAAAAACATTTGTGAACGTTGCCTTGAGTGACTGATTTTTCTCATGTGGCAAAAGAAAGTCTTTAGATACCCCATCTACCTTGATTGCTACTTCTTCGTTCACTACACTTCCTCCGCGAAGTATGGAGAGCGCTTCTTGAAGTAAAGTACTGCCAGTATGCTTGTCGCTAGCACAATTGCAATAGGGATTAGCCTCGCCCATTCGCTCTTAAATACTTGGTTTATGGTTATTGTTTGTGGCGTAATAAACATATACCGAAGGTCCTGCATGATTTGAGCGACCGGGTTTACTATGAGTATCTTTGCAACTACCGGACTGGTCGATGATATCTTATAAAAATCATACATTATTGGTGTCGCAAAGAAAGCTCATTGCATACCTACTTCCCAAATGAAGCCAA
>Ga0209023_10006071_pt1 | contig 12908 bp, 3 predicted proteins | sample LakOneMetagenome_FD_187468 | JGI IMG/M metagenome (GOLD analysis project Ga0209023, IMG submission 187468) | Freshwater and sediment microbial communities from Lake Erie, Canada (SPAdes) (version 2) | ecosystem: Environmental > Aquatic > Freshwater > Lentic | place: Lake Erie, Canada | collected... | reverse complement strand
GTAAGTGCAGAAGGAAAAGTGGTGGCAGAAACATTTACCAATAATGACTTTTTGCATTATAATGTCAGCAATCTTGCTACAGGTATGTACCTGGTGCAGGTGATTAAACAGGGGCAGGTAAATGCTGCCATTAAGTTTATGGTGCGGCATTAATAAGTAGTTGACCAATATCTTTTAAAAAATACCACTATGAGAAAAGTTCTATTCTCGTTACTCTTTGTATTGTGTTTTGCACAATATGCATTAGCACAACCAGCCACTTTTGGTGTGCCGATAAGTATTGGCAGGAATAACTGTGGCAGTGGAACTGACTCCACTTATTTTTTCAATTATGCTAATGCCAGTTTGAGCAGGGCGTCTTATCCGGCTGCCTACAGACCAAGGTTAAAAATAGGGCCCGCCTCCACAACCGACCGGTGGTCTATTTTTGCAGCGAGTATATCTTTTAATCCGAAAGATCAGAAACTGTATTACCTGTGGACAGATTACAGTCATGTGATCAGACCAACAACCTATACTTATATATGGCGCTGGAAACCCGATACCACTTTTACAACTGGTGTTACCGTAACAGGTAATTATCGTGATACACTGCGATCCTTCCCTTATGATATTGGTGGGGTAGCTTTTGATAATAATGGTTTGGGGTGGACGCTTGAATTTCCTGTGGCACCAACTAAAAGGGCTTTCTTAAGACCAATTGACTTTGCCGGAAATATTTATAATACTGCCGATACCCTGGATTTTACAACCGGGCCCGGCGGCATTGGCGATACTTTATTTAATGTGGGTAGTGGTGATATCACCATGATGCCATCCGGCCAGATCTATTATAATTTCGATAATAAACTGTATACCCCCGACTATGGAAGCTGGGGAGGAGCGACACACCATATCAAATCAACTTTTATTGATACCACCAAGCTTCCGACTGGTTCAACAGCATTGGTTGGCCTGGCATTTGCTGATGGCGACCTTGTGGCTTCTTATGCAACGGGCTGTATATACCGCAAGCTTGACCCTGTTACGGGAGATACCAACTATGTGAGTTATACTTATGCAGCAGGTAAGGGTGTTTACTCTGTGGATATGACACAGCTGAATACCGGCGTAGGGTCTTCAAAAAAACTGGTTTCCGTTACGGCTACGGGAACACCCAACCAGTACGATGTGGTGTATGATGTATATGTAAAAAACTATGGTAACATGCCCATTACCAATGTGCAGGTAAAAGACAGCCTGGGTGCCATTAACGGTAATGCCAATGTTTCTAATGTTACTGCGGTGTTTACCAGTAACCCCGCGGGGCTTACACTTAACCCCGCATATAACGGAACTACGGTAGTTACACTGCTTAACGCTTTACAAACATTGCCTAATTATCCTGCAGCCAATAACAATTTTACTATAAGAATTTCCTGCCGCCTGTCTAACATTCAGTCAGGTGTGGTATATAATAACCAGGCCGTTGCCACAGCAAATGGCTTTAATAATACGCCGCTGCGGGATTCTTCCACCAACGGCAATAACCCGGATTTAAATCAAAATGATAAACCCGATGACCTGGGCGAAAGCCAGCCAACTCCCTTTGTAATTATACTTACGCCGGTAACATCACCCTGTGCTGTTTTGGGCAATGTTTTATACACCCAGGATTTTGGCAGTGGCCTTGGTTTAAAATCAGCCATACCATCTGCACCCAATACGGCAAGTACCACCTATATAGGAACAACAACAGCTCCTTTGCCTGTAAACAGGTTTACGATAACCAATAATGCAGCTAACGGGGATGGATCCAACTGGGTAAGCCTTACCGATCATACCGGTAATGCTAATGGAAATATGATGGTGGTTAATGCCGATGCCTCAGCAAATATTTTTTACAGGGATACCATGCCCGTGGCCTGCCCGGGTCAGCAGTATTCTGTTACTTTATGGGCAGCTTTTATTGGTAACAGTACTTATCAAACGGTTTGTAATGGTTTAGGCGGATTTAAGTATCCTAAGTTTTTAATAAAAATAAGAGACCTGACTACAGGACTTGTAATAACACAAACCACCACAGCTGATATTACCAGTACCAGCTGGACGCAATACGGCATGAAATTCGGCCTGCCCGCAGGATACAGCAACCTTATTCTTGAAATTGTAAATGCTGGCCCTGGTGGTTGTGGTAATGATGTGGCCATTGATGATATACAGTTTGGAACCTGCAGTGCCGCCCCAACAGTAAGTATCAGCGGCGTAGGTGGTTGTTTGGGTACTTCTACAACTATCAGTTCAACATTAAGTGATCCTACGGCAATTTCAGGTACCGTAGTATATCAATGGCAGGTGGCAAATGCTCTTGCAGGGCCTTATGTTAATATTGGCGGAGCAACTTCAGCTAATTTTACAATACCGTCTTTAGCTGCATCAGATACAGGCAAATATTACCGCGTAATTGTAGCAGCATCAGGTAATATAGGTGTTCCGGGATGCCAGTATATTTCTCCGGGAATTTTACTTTCCGGCCTGGCACCATCTGTAGCACCAACAAGTATTTCCGGTGCTCCTGCAGCTATTTGTAGTTCAAGCTCTGTTACCTTAACAGCCGTGGGTGGTACCCTGGGTACCGGTGCTAACTACCAATGGGGTACAGGCTCGGTAGTAGGTACTAACCCAATAGTGGGTGCCACCAGTTCTACACTTACAGTATCTCCATCCAGCACCACTACTTATTGGGTGCAGATCCAAAATACTACTGCACCCTGTTCAGCCACAACCGGAGGTGTAACACAGGTGGTAACAGTAAACCAGCCATCAGTTGCCCCATCCAGTGTAACTGGCCCTGATATTTGTAATGGCGGTTCCACTACATTGACTGCAGTGGGTGGTTCATTGGGTACAGGCGCCAACTACCAGTGGGGTACAGGCGCTGTAGTGGGTACCAACCCAATAGTGGGTGCTACCAGTTCAACACTTACAGTATCTCCATCCAGTACTACAACATATTGGGTAAGGATTCAAAATACAACTGCGCCCTGTACAGCTAATACAAGCGGGCTTACAAAAATTATAACAGTCAGCCAACCATCAACAGCACCATCCAGTGTAACAGGGTCTGATATTTGTGGCTCTGGTTCAACTACACTAACTGCCATTGGCGGTGTATTGGGTACTGGTGCTAATTACCAGTGGGGAACCGGTGCCGTAGTAGGTACCAACCCAATAGTGGGCGCCACCAGTTCAACATTAACAGTATCGCCATCAAGTACCACCACGTATTGGGTGCAGATCCAAAATACAGCTTCACCCTGTACAGCCGCAACCAGTGGCCTTACAAAAGTGATAACAGTAACCCAGCCATCAGTTGCACCATCCAGTGTAACCGGACCTGATATTTGTAATGGCAATTCCACTACATTAACAGCAGTGGGCGGTTCATTAGGCACAGGTGCAAACTACCAGTGGGGTACAGGCGCTGTTGTAGGTACTAACCCTATAGTGGGTGCCACCAGTTCAACACTTACAGTGTCACCTGTTGCCACCACAACATATTGGGTGCGTATTGAAAATACCACTTCACCATGTACCGCCACCACCAGTGGTTTAACAAAAGTGATAACAGTAAGCCAGCCATCCGTTGCTGCTACTTCAGCCAATAAAAATAAAAACAATATCTGCCCGGGTATTTCTGTACAGCTTAGTTTAACCGGAGGTACATTGGGTACTGCTGCCAGCTGGAAATGGTATACGGGCAGCTGCGGAACTACTTTGGCAGGAACCGGAAGTACATTAACTGTAGCTCCTGCTGTAACCACCACGTATTATGTAAGGGCAGAAGGTACTTGTAATACCACCACCTGCGTGGCAGTTACTATCAATGTATCCTGCGATATTGATAAGGATAAAGATGGTATTCCTGATTTTGTGGAAAGCAATATGTCAGCAGCATTTTCGGATGCCAATGGTAACGGTATTATTAATGCTTACGATCCCAGCTATGCAGGTTTTGTTGATAATAATAACGACTATGTGAATGATAACTTCCAGGCGGATGGAGACAGTAATAATGATGGTATTCCCAATTATCTTGATCCTACCTTCCCCGGCCGTATTGATACCAATAGCGATGGTGTGGATGACCGTTTTGATACCGACCTGGATGGTAAAATAAATATGCTTGACCTGGACAGTGATAACGATGGTATACCTGATGTGGTGGAAGCCTATGGTGTGGATACAGATGGTGATGGTAAGATTGATAATTTTACTGATACCGATGGCGACGGGCTTTCTGATAATGTAGATACCCGCATCAATATTACCGATGGTGCATATAACACAGGTACTGGTTTAGGCCGTCCAGATTTAGACGGCGATGGTGTGCCTAACTACCTTGATTTAGACAGTGACGCTGATGGTATTCCCGATTTAGTGGAGTCAGGTGGTGCTGATACCAATAATAATGGCAAGGTAGACGGTTTTACAGATGCTAACAGTGATGGTATGCACGATGGTTATTATATGGCTACAGCATTGCTGAAAACCGGTGCTGATGGCAATGGTGATGGTAAGGCCGACAGCTATCCTTATAAAAATCTTGACCGCGACTTCCGCCCTAACGCTTATGACCTGGATGCAGATGGTGATGGTATTGTGGATGTAATAGAAGCCGGGCTGCCTGATGTTAACCTTGATGGTAAAGCTGATGGTGTAATTGCCGCCAACGGATGGTCAGGAACAGTATCTGCAATGCCCGCATTAAATTTAAGAAATACTGATGCCTCCGGCAACGCAGATTACCTGGATATTGATTCCGATGATGATGGTATTCCTGATAATATTGAAGGACAACCTACAGCAACCTATAAGTTACCGGGTGTTGTTGATACCGATGGTGATGGACTGGTGGATACTTATGATAATGCTGTTGGCTTCGGCGGCTCTGGTATATTTGTTTACGATAATGATGTTGACGGTACACCCGATTACAGGGACCTGGATACTGACAGCGATGGCTCGCCCGACCGCTGCGAAGGAAATGACTGGAACCTGAACGGCATATGTGATGAAAACCTGACTTTAACCGGTATTGATACCGATGGCGATGGATTAGACGACCGTTATGATTCATTAAACTCTGTACTCAATATTAAAGGTACATCGTACATGATGGGTACCAATGGCAGCTTGATTGGCGATGCCAGCCCGGGTACAAAAGCCACGGTGCAAAAGAAAACTGTTGCACAGGGCGACCGCGACTGGCGCTGGATTGCAACCGTACTGCCGGTACAGTTCTTAAACTTCAGCGGTATATTACAAAATACACAAACTGCTTTAAACTGGACCATTATCACTACTAAAGATATCGACCATTTTGAGGTGGAACGAAGTATTGATAATGCCACTTACACCATGGTGGGCAGGGTAAATGATGCAGTATACCTTAATACACAGCAAACCTTCGGGTTTATAGATAATGTAGCCGGTGTTAACAGCGATATTATCTATTACCGGATCAAGGTATATGGCAAAGCCGGCGAAATTAAATTCAGTAATATCCTGGTGGTAAGGCGCAGCCAGACCAAAACACCGGTAGTACTGATGCCTAACCCTGCCAATGATTATGTTACCGTACGTTTCTTTGTGGAAAAAGAATCGGAAGTAACAGTAAGGATGCTGGATAACACCGGAAAAACAGTGATCATACAAAATCAGAAAGCAGTAAAAGGTATTAACACCGTTCAGCTCAATAACCTTATCCGTTACAGCAGTGGTGTATATACTGTACAGGTGCTGGTAAATAATGAAGTGGTGAGCCAGAAACTGGTACTGTCCAGGTAAAAAATAAATACTAACAGCTAATAGCAAGACCCCTTTACTATAAGGGGTCTTTTTTTAATATACTGTTGATGTATCAGTAAGCGTTCGCATAAAAGAAACGATATCGGCTTTTTCTTTTTTGGTAAGGCCTAACTTATCAAAGGGTAAAGACTGGTTTTGCGGGGCTATCTTCAACCCCCTGCCGCCGCCTTCATTATAAAAATCAACTACAGCTTCTAATGTTGTAAAAACGCCATTATGCATATAGGGTGCTGTAAGTGCTGCATTACGCAGTGTGGGGGTTTTAAATGCATGAAGATGGATAGCAAAACCGGTGGTAAGATACCTGCCCGAATCACTGTCCAGCTCAGGATGTATCTTATCTGCTGTGGCGGGTACACCTATCACTTCACTTTCAGTATAATAATACCGGGGTGGTTTGGCGCCACTGAATAAAGGCATAAAATGACAGGTGCCGCATTTGGCCTTGCCCATAAAAAGGTTAAACCCGTTTATTTCATTGGCATGCAGTACCGGCTCTCCGTTCATCTGTTTATCAAACCTGCTGTTGAGTGCAATTAATGTACGTTCGTAACAGGCAATGGCATTGCAGATATTTTGAACGGTATTGGTGCCGGCCTCACCCGGGAATGCTTTATCATAAATGTTTTTATATTTTTCCTGCTTTATTATTTTTTCGGCAGCAGTTTGAGCGGAGCCATGCATTTCTTTTGCATTATTCAATACCTGCAATACCTGGTCTTCCAGTGTACGGCTGCGGCTGTCGTAAAACAAACTTCTTTGCAGGGCCGCATTCCAAAGCGTGGGGGCATTACGGGGTAAAGCAATATGGCCATCTAAAGCAAGGCTGGTTTTTAATCCATCTGTAAAAGCTTTGGAAGGCTGGTGGCAGCTGGCACAGCTGCGGCTGTTATCCGCAGAGAGGCGGGTATCAAAAAAAAGCATCCTGCCCAGTTCAATTTTTTCGGGAGACGATTGGTAGTCATCCAAAAAACGGTATGCATCAAAAGCTCCGGCTGTAAACAGCGTATTGTTTTTCTGTAATGCACTGTAGTATTGGCCGGCAGCATTGTCTTTTAATCCTGCAGCAATTTTATATGCACCAATTAGTTTTGCAACCGGGTTTAAATAGGCAGTGATGAACTGCATGCGGTTAAAAGAAAGGAAATCTTTGTTGATACTGATATATTGAATGGCCCCTGAAAGTTTTTTTTCAAGTAATTCGAATTTGCCGGGCAGTTGTGATTGATAGGCCTCTTTATAAAAATACAGCACCTGCTGCACGCTGTTCAATGCAGCAGCGCATTCCGGCAAACTGTTTTGTGCTGTTTGCGAATCAAAACCGGCAATACCCAATGCAGTAACCCGGTACACTTCTTCCATTAATGCATCAAAAACCGTGACGTCAGTAAATTCAAAGGACTCATGTATGGAAGGCAGTTCAATGGCGTATCTCAGCAACTCATCCACTTCGCTTTTCAGGGATTTGGCAGCCTCTTTTTTATAATGTGGAAATAATAATCCCTCGATTACCTGCATACCCCCCGGCTTGCTTTCAGGCACATCTGCTTCTGACTCTTCAAAAAACGGAATGGGAGGCCCGTTTAATTTTACAGTATGATAACTGAAAAAATATTCCGTAAACAGCTCTGTTTTTTTATAAGCCATTCTTACCCGGTAAAATTTTTGCTGCAATTCCTTTTCCCCGGCCCTGGTGATACCTGCCTGTAAATTTTTTACAGACAGTATAAAATCATTGCAAAGCTGCAGGTAGTATTTTTTTACTGCTGCTGCCGGTTGAGGCTTGGGGGCTGCAATAAAAAAAGCAAAAAAAATAACCACTGATAAAAGAAATACCAGGAAGGAAAATGAACGTACCATATGTTTCGGTCTTATGTAAGTTAATAAAAAGCAGCAATACCCTGCACTGCATTTTTTTACTGCATCTATGATCCCTCTGTTAATCCGGTGTGGTAAATGTATTTTTTACTGCAGCTAATACGAAGGGAAAACTGCAGTTTTCACAGCAGGGTTAACGTAATTTTTTTGCATAAAGCGGGATTAAATACAACCCTTTGCTGGTCATGAAGTACTATCACTATGTGCTTTTACGGCTTTTGTATGAAAACAGGAATTTAATTGAATTTTGCACAATAATATGTACAACCTTAACGTAGTTTTTAAGAACGGGATATTGCCAGGCTGTATTTTATGAGTTTTTTTTTCTGCAAATACTTAAACCCGGTCTATGAAAAATTTGTACCATTTCTGTATAGTATTTTCCCTCTGTATTTTTCTCTTATGCTGTTTTACAGCGGCAGCAGCCCAAACGCTTACCCGTGGGCCTTACCTGCAGGTGGGTAATCAAACAGGTGTTACCATCAGGTGGCGCACTAATATTGCCACCAATTCAAGGGTTACCTGGGGAACGGTATTTGGTACCTATCCCAATACGGTTGATTCTGCAACGGTCACCACCGAACATATTGTAAGAATCAGCGGTCTCAGTGCGGATACAAAATATTATTACACTATTGGAAGTACCGCAGTTACCCTGCAGGCCACCAATACCAATTATGTACTTACCATGCCCCCCGGCAATACCCCCCGTAAACTTAAATTTTTAGCCCTGGGTGATTGTGGTAATGCTTCCACCAACCAGGTAGACGTTAAAAATGCTGCACTGAATTATATCGGAAGCGCCAGCCTTGATGCATTGTTAACAATTGGTGATAATGCTTATAATTCCGGTCTTGATAATGAATTACAGACGGAGTTTTTTGACATTTATAAAAATGATCTTTTCAGGTATACCAAATTGTTTACAGTTCCGGGTAACCACGATTACGGTAACAGCAGCGCCAATACCGGTGTAAGAAATAATGCCTACTACACCAGCTTCAGTGTGCCGGCTGCAGCAGAGTGCGGCGGAACAGCATCCGGTACTGAAGCCTATTATTCTTATGATGTCGGTAATGTACACTTTGTGGCGCTGGACAGTTATGGAAAAGAAGATGCCAATACCACCAAACTTTATGATACCACGGGGGCACAATGTGTGTGGTTGAAAAATGACCTGGCAGCCAATACCAAACAATGGGTGGTTGTTTATTTTCATCATCCACCTTATACAAAAACCAGCCATAACTCTGATACCGAAACGGCCGACCTGATGCTGATCCGTGAAAGATTTATAAGGATACTGGAACGTTATGGTGTTGACCTGGTGTTATGTGGCCATTCACATGGTTATGAAAGAAGTTATCTTTTAAAGAACTATTATAACAATCCCGGCGCACCCCTGCTGGATGCCAATTTTAATCCTGCCCTTCATACCGCCACCGGTAATACACAAAATGCATTGTATAACGGAACAGTCAATTCCTGTGCATACACTTATAATTCCGGCCAATACAACCATGGCAGCGTATACATTGTTTCCGGCTCATCAGGCCAGCTCGGCGGCAGCTCTGCAGGATACCCGCATGATGCCATGTATTATTCTGATGTATCAAACGGCGGCAGTTTTTATTTTGAAGTGGACAGTAACCGGCTGGATGCAAAATTTCTTTCTTACTCCGGCACAGGAGCAGGTGTAACACCCGTAATACGTGACCAGTTCACCATTTTTAAAGACGTAAAAAAAGTAACGGATATCACCGTAATGCAAAATAATGCACTTGCACTCAATGCTTCATGGCGGGGTAATTATTACTGGCCTTCCAATGGCGGTGCTATCACACAGGCCGTTACTGTAAATACTGCTGTGCCCGGCACTTATGATTTTACGGTTAAAGATGCCGCAACAAATAATTGCCTTAAAGATTCTTTTCATGTGGTGGTAACCGCACCATTGCCGGTAAGCCTGGCATCATTTGACGCCGTACTGAACAATGATAAGGTATTGCTGGAATGGGTTACACAACAGGAAAACAATAATAAATATTTTACAGTTGAAAAATCTGCTGATGGCAATGGCTTTTATCCGCTGAAAAATATAAACGGTGCAGGAAACACCACGGTACCGCAACATTACTATACAACAGATAATATACCCGCTGCTGGAATAAATTATTACCGGTTATCACAAACCAATTTTGACGGGCACACCACTTATTTCGGTATTCGGAGCGTCGTATATAAAAGCAGTAAAAATTACAGCACGGCAATTGTCAATTCGGGTAAAGGGGAGATCACACTGCTGGTTAACGCTGTTAAACCCGGAACGGTTATCGTTACCATTACTGACATGACAGGCAGAAAGATTACCGGCGAAAATATACCGGTGCCTGCAGGTGCCAGCACAAAAAAAATAAATTTACCAAACGGCTTTTATATCATTACAGTTACAGGAGCTGCCGGCGAACGGATAAGTAATAAGATCGCTGTTCAGTAAAACCTGTTTATTGTTTACCCTCTACAATACTATCCCATGCAATTAAAAACTGTTAAATCCATCCACTATGAGAAAAAGTTTACTATTGTTATTGGGACTGGCAGTCCTGGCAGAGGGTACCATTACTGCACAAATAATCAGGGCATTTACTCCCAGGTATTATAATCCTTCTGTAAGGGGTAATATTGTATATGTTGCCAACAGCATTGTATCATCAACCGCTATTGGTGCAGGTGTGCCCGGCACGGCAGAAATACCACCCGGCGGTACCTCTGTAAATAACAGCCAGTTTGCTATAGATATAGATATTGATAATCCTGCACCGGTAAGCAAAATTGCATTTGGCAGTGTATGGAATTATTTTGCCAGTACCACAGCACCTGCAAATGATGCAGGAGGCAATAACTGGAAACTGCCTGCTTATACACTCACCGGTGTTTGGAATACCGGGGGATCTGGCACGGGCGCCGGGAAGTATGGATATAATTCCACTCCTGCCACCTGTTTACCCAGCGGTTGTCTTCCGGTATGCACACCGGTAACTGCCTGTAACAAATACACCGCATTTTATTTTCGCAAAACAGTAAACTTTACTGCTGCCGAACTTTCCACCAGCTTTTCAACAATACAGCTAAATGTAAAAAGGGATGACGGTATTGTTATTTATATCAATGGTGTGGAAAGGGCGGCTAATAACATGCCTGCCGGAAGAACCTATGCAACTTTAGCGTCTTCCAATATTGCAGTAGGAGCTGCAGAAAATGTTTCCTTTAACCTGAGCCCTGCTTTTTTTACAGCTGGTACCAATACCATTGCAGTGGAAGTACATACTGCAGCAGTGCAATCTGCAGACATGTCATTTGATATGGAAGTATTGGGCTTAAGTGATAATGGTACACATAATTCTTCTTCTGCAGACCTGAACCTGCCGGCCTGTTCGCAGGTATTGTTTGCAGGATTATACTGGGGCTCCGGTGAAGGATCCAATGCGGGCAGCACAGCATGGATCACAGGCGAAACCACCTGTAAGTTAAAATTGCCGGGTGCTGCTTCGTATATCAATATCACATCAACACAAACAGATTACCATAATCCCACTTTGGTGCCAGGCTATGCACATACCGGGTATAAATGTTTTAAAGACATCACGTCACTCATTAATACCAGTAACCCTAACGGCACGTATACCATTGCCAATGTGTTATCCCCATTAGGGCTTAAAGATTCTTATGGCGGCTGGACGATAGTGATTGCATTTGCCAACTCCTCCCTGTCGCCCAGGAACCTCACCATTTTTGATGGCAATGCCGCAGTGAAAAGCGGCAGTGGTAATGTGGACGTGCCCATATCAGGTTTTTTAACACCACCATCCGGGCCGGTAAGCTGCGAGCTGGGTACACTGGTATATGATGGTGACAGAACTTCCAGTGATGGTTTTGCGTTTAAACAAAATGGCGCTGCTTTGTTTTATGATATGGCCACCACCGCCATTCCCTTAAATGGTACTGCAGATGCCTGGAACAGTAAGATATCATATAAAGGAACTGTGGTAGCCACCCGTAATCCTTCATTTAATAATACACTGGGTTATGATGCTTCTATATTCGACTTGCCCAATACCGGTAATGCACAGTTAAGTAACAGCCAGACCTCCGCTACAGTACGCATATTTTCGCCCAGTGAAAACGTGATACTGCAGGTGGTGTCCACATCGGTATCGCAATACAACCCCACATTTGCATTTGATAAAAATGCAACAGATATCAACGGCGGCACCTTTGTGGCAGGCGACAGTTTAAAATATACCATCAATTACAATAATGCCGGTAATGATTCCAGTACCAACACCGTGATCATTGATAATATTCCCACCGGCACCAGTTATATCCGGGGCAGTATTAAAATTAATGGTGTAACCAAAACAGATGCTGCAGGTGATGACGAAGCCGAATTTGATATCATCAATAACCGCGTGGTGTTCCGCATAGGCACAGGTGCCAATGCAGTAAATGGTGGCAGGGTTGGTGTGGGTGTAACTGGTAACGTGGAGTTCCGGGTAATAACAGCATCATCATGTGCAATTGTGAGTTGTGTTGGGTCGGTCAGTAACAGCGCCAGAATAAATTATAAAGGAAAATTATCCGGGGATGTATTGTTTGATTCAAGCGGTGTAAACACAGCAGGATGTATTCTTAAAGGACCGGTTACTTTACCACTGTCAGGTGCCTGCTACAATCCTGTTGATACACTGTTAACCAATACCTGCCCTTCCACGAGTGTATTGCTGCCCTGGAGAAAATATGCTGGCTATACCATCTATTCTGCCATGCCTTTTATACCGGCTAATATTTTTAACCCGCTTACTCCTGTAACCCTGTCGCATATTTATTATGCTTATTTTAATAATGGTGCCGGGTGTTCGGATACATTGAAGATATCCGTGTTTATCATTGCATGCCCGGATATAGATGATGACAATGATGGTATACCTGATTATGTGGAACTGAATAACCCGGTGGCCCTGCAGGATGCCAACGGTAATGGTATTCCCAATTGGAACGATCCCACTTACCCGGGATTTATTGATAATAACGCCGATGGATTTAATGATAATTTTGACCCCAGTGCTGATTCGGATAATGACGGTATCCCCAATTTTTATGACAGTAATTTCCCCGGCTAT
>Ga0209023_10006070_pt1 | contig 12909 bp, 8 predicted proteins | sample LakOneMetagenome_FD_187468 | JGI IMG/M metagenome (GOLD analysis project Ga0209023, IMG submission 187468) | Freshwater and sediment microbial communities from Lake Erie, Canada (SPAdes) (version 2) | ecosystem: Environmental > Aquatic > Freshwater > Lentic | place: Lake Erie, Canada | collected... | reverse complement strand
ATGTCGCGACACAGCGCCGTGATCATCCAGTCCGAGATCGGCAGCATCAAGCCATTGTCTTCGGCGAACGGCAAGAATTCGCCGGCCGTGAGCACGCCGCGCTGCGGGTGGTTCCAGCGCATCAAGCCTTCGGCGCCGATGATGCGCCCGGTGATCACGTCGATCTGCGGCTGGTAGTACATTTCCAGCTCGTCCTGCTCGAGCGCGCGGCGCAGCGCCTGTTCCAGCGCGATCTTCTGGTGCGACACGTCGAGCATGGCATTGTCGTAGAAGGCATGGCCATTCTTGCCCAGCGCCTTGACCTGGTACATGGCGATGTCGGCGTGGCGCAGCAGCTCGTCGATCGATTCGCCGTCGGTCGGGTAGATGGCAATGCCGATGCTGGCCGAGATGTGCACTTCATGCCCGTCCAGGTCGAACGGCTTGTGCAGGCTCTCGAGGAATTTGTCGGCGATGTAGCGCGCATCGTCGCGGTCGCGCAGCTCGGGCAGCACGATGGTGAATTCGTCGCCGCCCTGGCGCGCCAGGGTGTCGCCCCGGCGCAGGCAATCCTTCAGGCGCAGCGAAACCTGCTGCAGCAGCTCGTCGCCCTTGACGTGGCCCAGGGTGTCGTTGACCAGCTTGAAGCGGTCCAGATCGATGAACATCACGGCCAGCTCGGTGACCTTGCGCTTGGCCTGGATCACCGCCAGTCCCAGGCGGTCCTTGAACAGCATGCGGTTCGGCAGGTCGGTCAGGATGTCGTGGTAGGCCTGGTACGAAATGACTTCTTCGGCTCGCTTGCGGTCGGTGATGTCGCGCGCCACGCCGTAGGTGCCGAAGAACTCCAGCTTCTTGACCTCGTGGTCGGGCACGTGCATGCCGATCGAGTTGAGCGAGATCGTCATCAGGGTATTGTTGAAGGTGCGGTCGGCGCCGCTGCCGCTGTGGCACTTCAGGCGCAGCTCGACATTGCGCGAGGCGCGCTCGTCGACCCGGCGCTCGTTGAACACGTAGCGCGCGCGCTCGAGGTCTTCATCGTGCACCAGGATCGAGTAATGCTTGCCGATCAGTTCTTCGCGCGAAAAGCCCAGCAGCTGGTAGGCGCGGTCATTGACGAAGGTGAAGCGCCCTTCGTGATTGAGCGTGTAGATGATGTCGGGCGAACTGTCGACCAGGTAGCGGTACAGTTTTTCGGAGTTTTCCAGCTGCGAGGCGATGCGCTGGTTGGCCAGTTCGAGGCGGCGCTGGCCGAGCGCGTTGGCGACCGTCTTGAGCAGTTCTTCGCGGCTGTAGGGTTTACGCAGGTAATCGTAGGCGCCGCGCTTGAGGGCGCCGATGGCCGCATCGATGCCCACTTCGCCGCTCATGACGATCACGTCCACGTCGATGCCCCTGGCATTGATCACATCCATGATCTCGTGGCCGCTCATGTCGGGCAGACGCAAATCGAGCAGGACCAGGTCGAACTGCAGCTTGTTGAGGTGCTCGAGCGCTTCGCGCCCGCAGGTGGCGGTCACCAGGTGGTAGTTGCGCCCGTCGAGCAGGTCGTAGAGGGAGGACAGGAGGCGCGGTTCATCGTCGACCAGCAGCAGCCGGGGCAGCACATCGAGTTCGAACTGCTGGGCGGAGACAGGCCCCTCCTCTCTGTATAGCAATGCCGGCGCGGCATTGGCGGTACTCACATTCATCGTGACCTCAAGCTCATACGGAGTCCATCAGCCGGGCTGGGGCACCGGCGAGATTGCTTGCACCGCCGCAGGCGGGCAACAGGATTTCAAAGGCGGTGCCGGCGCGCCCGCTGCGGCAGCTGATCATGCCGTCCATCTTGCGCACCAGCGCATGCACGATCGACAGACCGAGGCCGTGGTTGTCGCCCGGCTTGGAACTGCGCACGGGAGAAAACAGGTTGGCCATCACGTCCGGCGTCATGCCGGGCCCATTATCGCTCACCACCAGCTCGACGTATACGCGCCGTTCGCGGCTCACATGGCCGCGGCAGGCGATCTCGATGCGCCCGCCTTCGCCCAGCGCCTCGATCGCATTCTTGACCAGGTTGACCAGGATCTGCTTGAGCACCGCGGCGTCGCCTTCGGCCAGGGCCGCCTGCTGGCCGCCGGCGGCCACCAGTTGCACGTTGGCCGGCACATATTCGGTGGCGCGAAACAGGCGCAGCACGTCGTCGGCCACGCGCGCGCAGTCGACCGTGCCGCCGCGTACATCCGTGGGCAGTTCGGCCAGGCCGCTGATCAACTGGCCGACGCGGTCGATTTCCTCGTTCAGGATCGACATTTCGCCCACCACCGGTTCGCGCTTGGCCAGCTTGTTGTCGAGCACACTGAGGTAGTTCTTGATGATTGCCAGCGGGTTGTTGACTTCATGGACGACGCGGCGCGACGCTTCGCGGAATTCTTCGGTGGCGCTGGCAAGCTGGCGCCGCGCCTGGCCCCGTTCCGACAGCGCCGTTTGCAGCGCCTGCGCGGCCTGGCCGCCGAAGGCTTGCAAAAAGCGTTCGCGCTGGCGGCAACCCGACACCTGCCAGGCAGCCACGCCGCCCACCAGCAGTCCCAGGCAGCGCGATCCGCTCACCAGCGGCACGCACACCATGCTTTCGCTGCCGAGGATGCGCAGCAGCTGCTGCTCGGCCAGGCCCAGCTCCGGCGCGGCGCGGTCGAAGCAGGCCATGCGCTGGTCCAGCGCCACCTGCGCCAGGGCGCCGCCGCGCCCGAGCGGCACGGCGAAATCGGCGACCCGCTGGTGCTGGGGCGTGGGTACGCCCACCAGTTCGCCGGAGGCGGGTTTTTCCAGCAGCAGCACCGTGGTATCGAAATCGAACAGGATGCGCGCCGAGCGCGTCATCGCTTCGAGCAGGCCGCCTTCGCTGTCCTGGCGCGCCAGCGCCTGGCCGGCTTCGGACACCAGCACCAGGCTGCGCACCTCGTCGGCCAGGCGCTGCTGCACCGGGTCGGGCGCGCGGGCGGCCCAGGCCGGCGGCGCGGCGATCTCGTCGGCGCCGTCCAGGTCGATGCCCAGTTGCGCGGCCACCTTGAGCACCTGGCGCCCGGCCGCCTCGCGCACCTGTTCGAGCGCGGGGGCGTCGATGCCGCACAGCGCCATGGCGCCATCGAGCGCGCTGTCGGCGGCGTCATGGCTGGCCATCAGATGGGCCAGGCGCACGATGCGGATCAGGGGATGGCTGGTCTGCAGGCGGGGATTCGGTTCGTGGTGGTACAGCACCGCGTCGGCCAGGAAGGAGTCGAGGTTCCAGCGTTCGACCAGCCAGGCGCCTGCTTCGGCGTGCGTGATCTGCAGCGTGCGCTGCTCGACGGCGCACAGGTCTTCGTCGTCGCGCGCGGTGAAATTGAAGCCATATTCCTGGGGCGCGGTGGCCAGCAGCGCCAGCCGCCCCACGTTGTGCAGCAAGCCACCCAGGTAGGCTTCCTCGGCGTGCGCGTAGCCCATGCGCGTTGCCAGTTCGCGCGCGATCACGGCGGCCAGCAGCGAATGCTTCCAGAAGCGGCGCAGATCGATGCTGCCGGAGTGAGGGAAACTGTTGAAGGTCTGGACCACCGATTCGCCGATCACGAGCAGCTTGATCATGTCGGTACCCAGCGTGGTCAAGGCTTGCTCGACGCCGGCGCTGCGCGCGCCGCGGTGGTAGGCCGAACTGTTGGCCACCGACAGCAGCCTGGCCGTCATGCCGGCATCGTTGGCAATGAGCGCCGCCAGTTCCTTCATGCCCAGGTCGTCCGCCTGCAAATGGCCGATCAGCTTGATGAGTATCTGCGGCATGGCCGGCAGACGGGCAATCAGCAGTCGATTGCGGATATCAAAATCTGATGGGTGCATAGTCAAGCAGTGCCGCCAAGGTCATGGTATCGAAGCGGCGCTCAACGGCGAGGCGCCGGCTGTTTACGGTTTTTCACGGGGGTGAAAAAAGTCCAATTAGCATATATACACTAAAGTTGACTTCAGGAACATATCCAGACGAAAAAAAAATGGATGAGCGCCACGCGCCCTTACCCGCCGCGCGCCAGCATGGCGCGCTTGTACACACGCGAGGCGATCCACAGCCCCAGCGCCAGCAGCGCGAACAGCGCCTGGCCGATGGCCAGCCACAGCACCGAGTGCGACAGCAGCGGCGAAATCAGGCCCGAGACGATCGCGCCCATGAGGGTAACGGCGAACGACTGGCACGAGGCGACGGTGCCGCGGATGTGCGGAAACAGGTCGAGCGCCAGCAAGGTCGCGCCGGGGCCGATGATGGAGGTGCCGAAGGTGTAGAAGAACAGCGGCACTACCGTCCACGGCAGCGCCGGCGGCAGCAGGCTGTGATACAGCACATTGGCGGCCACGGCAGCGAGCACGAAGCCAAAGCCGATCTTGATCTGGCGCGCAAAGCTCATCTTGCCGGCGATGCGGTTGGCCACCAGCGCACCCAAGAAGATGCCGGCCACGGTGGGAATGAACAGCCAGCCGAACTGGCTGGGACCGAGGCCGAGGTGCTGGGGCAGCATGACCGGCGCCGACGAGATGTACAGGAACAGGCCGCCGAAATTGAGCGCCACGATGCCCGCCTTCATGTGGAACAGGGGCGAGCTGAAAATGGCCGAATAGCTGTGCCACAAAAAGCGCGGATTGAAGGGCTGGCGCTTGTCGGGCGCCAGCGTTTCGGGCAGGCGCCGGTAGCAGAAGATGAACAGCACGATGGTGTAGGCCAGCAGCGCCAGGAAGATGGTGCGCCAGTCCGATACCGCCACGATCACGCCGCCCAGGATGGGCGCAATCGCCGGCGCGATGGTAAAGATCATCGTCACCAGCGACAGCAGGCGCGCCGCCGCCGCGTCGGAATACAGGTCGCGGATGATGGCGCGCCCCACCACCACGCCGGCCCCGGCCGACACGCCCTGCATGATGCGAAACACCCACAGGTAGTGCACCGAATGGGAAGCGGCGCAGCCGAAGGTGCCGATGGCAAACACCACCAGCGCGCACAGGATCACATTGCGCCGCCCGAAGGCATCGGACAGCGCGCCATGCCACAGCACCATGCCGGCAAAGGCCAGCATGAATGCGGTCAGGGTCTGCTGCACCTCGATGGCGGCAGCGTGCAGATCGGTCTGGATGAACGGGAAAGCGGGCAGGTAGGCATCGATCGAGAACGGCCCCAGCATCGCCAGCAGCGCCAGCATCACCGCCAGCGCGTTACGGCTGGGCAGCGGGCGGCGCGGCCGCTCCGGCAGCGGCACCGGCGTGACCGGGTCCGGCGGCAGGTCCGATGGCGGGGCGGGGAACATCAGCTCTGTTTCGGCTTGGCTTCTTCGCGGCGGTTGTAACCGGCCACCATGTCGAAGCGGAACAGGCGGCATTCAAGCGCACCGTTGAAGAACGGCGTCTTGCGCGCTTCCTTCAGGCGCAGCAGCTTGGGCAGCGACAGGTCGGCCGTAAACAGGAACACGGTCCAGCCAGCGAAGCGCTGCTTGAGCGTGGTGCCCAGCGCCGAATAGAAGGCGATCGACATGTCGTCGGCCGGGATGGTGCTGTCGCCGCGCACGCCAATCCGTTCGCCATACGGGGGATTGGTCAGCAGGATGCCCGGCTGCTCGGTGGGCGGCTTGACTTCCTGCGCCTCGATCTGCTTGAGCGGCACGTCGAACACGATGCCGGCGATCTTCAGGTTATGGCGCGTCATTGCCACCATGTCGCCCGAAATGTCGCTGCCGAAGATGGTCGGCTCGAGCGGCAGGGGCAGCGGCTTGATGGCGTTCTTCATGTCTTGCCACGGGGCGGCAACGAAGCTGTTGAATTTTTCGAAAGCGAAGCGGCGGCGCGCGCCGGGCGGAATGCCCTGCACCATCTGGGCCGCCTCGATCAGGATGGTGCCCGAGCCGCACATGGGATCGAACAGCACCGTGCCCGGCTTCCAGCCAGCCACGCGCAGCATGCCGGCAGCGAGGTTTTCGCGCAGCGGCGCGTCGCCCGTCTCTTCGCGCCAGCCGCGCTTGAACAGCGCCTCGCCCGAGGTATCGAGGTAGATCGTGAAGTTGCGCGCATCGAGGAAGCCGACAATGCGCATGTCCGGCGCGCGCGTGTCCACCGAGGGGCGCTTGCCGAACTGGTCGCGGAAGCGGTCGCAGATCGCATCCTTGATCTTCAGGGTGGTAAATTCCAGGCTGCGCAAGGGCGACTTGACGGCCGTGACGTCCACCCGGATGGTGTGCTCGACATCGAACCAGTCTTCCCAGGGCTGGGCCAGGGTCAGGTCGTAGATATCGTTCTCGTTGTTGTAGCTCTGGTGCGCCATGCGCATGAGCACGCGAGAGGCGATGCGCGAATGCAGGTTGATGCGGTAGGAGTCGGTCACGTCGCCGGAACAGTGCACCCCGCCCGGGACCTGGTTGTGCACCTTCATGGTGCTGCTGGTGGCGGCGATTTCGCCCAGTTCTTCGGCCAGCGCCGCTTCCATGCCGCGTGGGCAAGGACAGAAAAATGAAGCCATGGTGTACCCTTTATCCGTGATGTTAAAAATCCCCGCCTGCGCGGGGACGGTGTTACTTACAGCGCCAGTTCGACAAACGCGAGCCGGTCCTGCCCCCAGAAGCCTTCGCCGTCGACCACATACCACGGCGAGCCGAAGACGTTGGCGGCGATGGCTTCATCGGTGTTCTTGTCCAGCTGGTCCTGCACCCCGGCCGTCTGCGCCGACTTGAGCAGCATACGCCCATCGTAGCCCAGCAGGTCGGCCACTTGCGCCAGCGTGTCTTCGTCGGCGATGTTCTTGTCCTCGGCCCACAGGGCGCGCAGCAGGGCGCCGGCCAGTTCCAGCCCCGCCTCGGCGCCGAGCGTGGTGCGGGCGGCGATGATCAGTTTGGCGGCCAGGTCGGGCGAGACGGGAAAGAACGCCGGCTGCACATTGAGCGGCAGCCCCAGGTGGGCGGCACTGCGCGCCAGGTCCAACAGGCGGTAAGCCTGGCGCTGCGGCGCGCGCTTGGCCAGCGGCAGCCCGCCCGAGACGCTGAATACCCGTCCCAGGTCGATCGGCTTGATGTCCACAGACGCGCCCTTGGCGGCCGCCAGCGCGGCCAGGCGCGCGTGGCCCAGGTAGGTCCAGGGCGACATCGGGGTCATGAAATACGTGATCGTCTTGCTCATGGGCGCGCCGTTCAGAAAGGCTTGACGATCACCAGGATCACGATGGCCAGCAGCAGAAAGGCCGGCACCTCGTTAAAGATGCGGAACCACTTGTGCGAGCGCGTATTGACGCCCTTTTCGAATTTTTTCAGGATCGACCCGCAGGCGTGGTTGTAGCCGATGGCCAGCACCACCAGCGTCAGCTTGGCATGCAGCCAGCCGCCGGCAAAGCCGTAGCCCAGCCACAGCCAGGCGCCCAGCAGCACGGCCGGCACCGACAGATACATCGAAAAGCGGTACAGCTTGCGCGCCATCAGCAACAGGCGCGCGGTCGAGGCGGGCTCGGTTTCCATCGCCAGGTTGACGAAGATGCGCGGCAGGTAGAGCAGCGCGGCGAACCACGACGCAACAAAAAACACGTGAAAGGCTTTGATCCAGAGCATGGGGCGTCCTGTGTGGGGGTTTCAGTTGCGGATTTCGCCGTGGCCAAACACCACGTACTTGAGCGAGGTCAGTCCTTCCAGCCCGACCGGGCCGCGCGCATGCAGCTTGTCGTTCGAAATGCCGATTTCGGCGCCCAGGCCGTATTCGAACCCGTCCGCAAAACGGGTCGAGGCGTTGACCATGACGGAGGCCGAATCGACTTCGCGCAAGAAGCGCAGCGCGGCGCTGTAGTCTTCGGTGATGATGGCTTCGGTGTGCCTGGACGACCAGGTATTGATATGGTCGATGGCCTCGTCCATGTCGGCGACGACCTTGACCGCCAGGATGGGCGCCAGGTATTCGGTGCGCCAGTCTTCTTCGGTGGCCGCCGCCAGGTGCGGGTAGCCGGCCAGGATCGCGTGGCTTTCGGGGTCGGCGCGCAGTTCGACCTGTTCGGCAGCGTACAGCTTGGCCAGCGCGGGCAGCACGGCGGGCGCGATGGCACGCGCCACCAGCAGCGTTTCCATGGTGTTGCAGGTGCCATAACGGTGGCACTTGGCGTTGAAGGCGATCGGCAGCGCCTTGGCCAGGTCGGCCTTGGCGTCGATGTAGACGTGGCAGATGCCGTCGAGGTGCTTGATCATGGGGACGGTCGCTTCTTCCATCAGGCGCGCGATCAAGCCCTTGCCGCCGCGCGGCACGATCACGTCCACGTACTGCGGCATGGTGATCAGCGCGCCCACGGCGGCGCGGTCGGTGGTGTCGACGATCTGCACGCCATCGGCCGGCAGGCCGGCGCCCTGCAAGCCCTCGGCCACGATCCTGGCCAGCGCGCGGTTGCAGTTGATGGCCTCGGAACCGCCGCGCAGGATGGTGGCGTTGCCGCTCTTGATGCACAGGCCGGCGGCGTCCACGGTGACGTTGGGGCGCGCTTCGTAAATGATGCCGATCACGCCCAGCGGCACGCGCATCTGGCCGACCTGGATGCCGCTCGGGCGAAATTTCATGTTGGAGATCTCACCGATCGGATCGGCCAGCGCGACGATCTGGCGCAAGCCTTCGACCATGGTGTCGATGGTCTTGTCCGACAGCGCCAGCCGGTCCAGCATGGCCGGCGCCAGCCCGGCCGCCCGGGCCGCGTCGAGATCGCGCTCGTTGGCCGCGCGCAGCAATGCGCGGTCGCGATGCACGGCGTCGGCAATGAGCGCCAGCGCGCGGTTGCGGGTGGCGCTGTCGGCGCGGGCCATGGCGCGCGAGGCGCTGCGGGCACGTTGGCCGACGGACTGCATGTATTCGGTGATGTTCATGTGTGATGTCGTAAAAGACCTGCGCGGGCACGTGCCTGCGCCAGTGGAAAATCAGCCGCGGGCGACCTTGAGCGCCAGCTGCAGCATCGCATCCCAGGCGTCGCCCGCGAACGCCGTCGAACGCAAGCCCTTGACCATCTTGTCGACCTGGGCGGCGTCCTGCAGGGCCTTTTCCAGCGTCGGCAGCGAGATGCGGCGCAAGGCCGGCTCCATCATGCGCTCCTTGGGACCCCAGATCCGGTACTCCTTGAGCAGCACGCCGAGCGGCCTGCCCTGCGCCATCCCGGATTTCAATTTTAACAGTGTCCGGATTTCTTCGGCGACGGCCCACAAAACCAGCGGCAGGGCTTCACCTTCGCCCTTGAGGCCCTCGAGCATGCGCACCAGGCGCGCGGCATCGCCCGAGAGCATGGCTTCGGACAGCTTGAACACGTCGTAGCGCGCCACGTTGAGGACGGCGTCGTGGATCTGCTCGAACGTCAGGCGGCCCGGCTCGTGCAGCAGGCCCAGTTTCTGGATTTCCTGGTGCGCGGCCAGCAGGTTGCCCTCGACCCGGTCGGCGATGAAATCGAGGCCCTGGCGGTCGGCGCTCTGGCCCTGGGCGGCCAGGCGGTTGCCGATCCAGGCGGGCAGCTGAGCGCGCTCGATGGTGGGAATCTCGATGTACACGGCCGCCTGCTGCAGGCTGGCCACCCAGGCCGCCTTGGCGGTCTGCCAGTCCAGCTTGGGCAGGGTGATCAGGGTCAGGTTGTCGGGACTGAGATCCTTGGCATACGCTTGCAGGGCGGCGCCGCCATCCTTGCCCGGCTTGCCGGTGGGGATGCGCAGCTCGATCAGCTTCTTGTCGCCGAACAGGGACAGCGCCTGGTTGGCGGCCAGCAGCTCGCCCCACTTGAAGCTGCGCTCGACGGTGAGCACGTCGCGCTCCGAATAGCCGCCGGCGCGCGCGGCGCGGCGGATCTTGTCGGCCGCCTCCAACGCGAGCAGATGCTCGTCGCTGCTGATGACATACAGCGGGGCGATGGTCTTGGCCAGATGGCCGTCGAGTGCGTCGATGCGCAGCTGCATTGCCTGTTCCTAGCCCGGCTTGACGGCGGCCAGGCGGCGCAGGATCTGCTGCACCAGGTCGGTCTGCATGTCGCGGTACAGCAGCGCTTCTTCGGATTCCTTGGCCAGCACCTGCGATTCGTCGTAGGGCAGCGGACGCTTGAGGCTGATCTCGGTCGGCTCCAGCAGCAGGTCGCCCTTGGCATTGCGCACCTTGAACACCAGCGTGTACGAGAGCAGGTATTCGCGCACCCGGCCCTGGCTGTTGAGCGAGAGGATCTGCTTGCCGCGGTTTTCGGACACCACGTCGAACTGCGCCTCGGCCGCTGCCGGCGAACTGACCACCGCCACCAGGTCGCCGCCGCGCAGGTTGCGGCGCAGCTCCGTGCCCAGCGAGGACGTATCGGGGAAGTTCAGGTAGATGCTCTTGAACGGCATGCGGTACTCGCCGCCCGAGCCGCGCAGCTGAAAGCCGCAGGCCGACAGGGATGCCAGCACCGCCAGCAGGCCGGCCAGTTTGACGAGGTGACGATAGGCGCGCATGTTCATCCTGTTCAGACCACGATGCTGATCAATTTGCCGGGAACGACGATCACCTTTTTGGGCGGCGTCTCGATGTACTTCTGCACCGCTTCGCAGGCCAGGGCCTGCGCTTCGATACTGGCCTTGTCGGCATCCTTGGCGACCTTGATCGAACCGCGCAGCTTGCCGTTGACCTGAATCATCATCTCGATTTCAGCCTGTTCCAGCGCGGCCGGATCGACCTGCGGCCACTGCACGTCGAGAATGTCGCCGTGTTTGGCGCCGTAGCCGAGCTCCTGCCACAGCACGTGGGTGATGTGGGGGGCGACGGGATTGAGCACACGCAGGAAGATCGAGAACCCTTCGGCGATGACGCTGTCGGTGGCGGCGCCGTCGTCCAGCTTGGCCGACTCCATCATGTTGAGCATCTTCATGCAGGCCGACACCACGGTGTTGTACTGGATGCGCTTCAAGTCATAGTCGGCCTGCTGCAGGATCTTGTGCAGCTCGCGGCGCAGCGTCTTGTGCGCTTCGCCCAGTTCCGGCTTGGCGTCCGCGCCCAGGGCAGCGCCGATGCGCGCCGACTGGGCATGGCCGAACGCCCACACGCGGCGCAGGAAGCGGCTGGCGCCTTCGACGCCGGTGTCGGACCATTCGAGCGTCTGCTCCGGCGGCGAGGCGAACATGGTGAACAGGCGCGCCGTATCGGCGCCGTACTGGGCGATCTGCGCAGCCGGGTCGATGCCGTTGTTCTTCGACTTCGACATTTTTTCGGTGCCGCCGATCGACACGGGCTGGCCGTCGGCCTGCAGCACCGCGCCTTCCGGGCGGCCCTTGTCGTCCAGGGTCAGGTCGACTTCGGCAGGGTTGTACCAGGTCTTCTTGCCCGCTTCGTCTTCGCGGTAATAGGTTTCGTTCAGTACCATGCCCTGGGTGAGCAGGTTGACGAACGGCTCGTCGAACTTGACCAGACCCATGTCGCGCATGATCTTGGTCCAGAAGCGCGCGTACAGCAGGTGCATGACGGCGTGTTCGATGCCGCCGATGTACTGGTCCATCGGCATCCAGTAATCGTTGCGCGCGTCGACCATCGCGTCTTTGCTGCCTGGCGAGGTATAGCGCATGTAGTACCAGGACGAATCGACGAAGGTGTCCATGGTGTCGGTCTCGCGCCGCGCCGGCTTGCCGCACTGCGGGCAGTCGCACCGGAGGAAGGCTTCATACTTGTTGAGCGGGTTGCCGCTGCCGTCCGGGACGCAGTCTTCGGGCAGCACGACCGGCAGATCCTTTTCCGGCACCGGCACCACGCCGCAGTCGGCGCAGTGGATCATCGGGATCGGGGTACCCCAGTAGCGCTGGCGCGAAATGCCCCAGTCGCGCAGGCGGAAGGTGACCTTCTTGTCGCCCAGGTTCTGCGCGGCCAGGTCGCCCGCGATGGCGTGCACGGCGGCGATGTGATCGAGCCCGTCATACTTGCCGGAGTTAATGCAGGTGCCCGCTTCCTTGTCGCCATACCATTCCTGCCAACCGTCCAGCGAGAACGTCTTGCCTTCGATGGCGACGACCTGCTTGATCGGCAGCGCGTATTTCTTGGCAAAGGCGAAATCGCGCTCGTCGTGCGCCGGCACGCCCATCACGGCGCCATCGCCGTAGGTGATCAGGACGTAGTTGCCGACCCAGACTTCGACCTGCTCGCCGGTGAGCGGATGGGTGACGAACAGGCCGGTGGGCATGCCCTTCTTTTCCATGGTCGCCATGTCCGCCTCGATCACGCTGCCCAGTTTGCACTCGGCGATGAAGGCGGCCAGTTGGGGGTTGTTCTGGGCGGCGTGCTGGGCCAGCGCATGCTCGGGCGCCACGGCGCAGAAGGTCACGCCCATGATGGTGTCGGCGCGGGTGGTAAACACGTACAGCTTGCCGTCGTTGATCAGTTCACCGCTGGCGGCGGCGATGGTGTGCGGGAAGGCGAAGCGCACGCCGACCGACTTGCCGATCCAGTTGGCCTGCATGACGCGCACGCGCTCGGGCCAGCCCGGCAGCTTGTTGTCGACATAGTCGAGCAGTTCGTCGGCGTAATCGGTAATGCGCGCGTAGTACATGGGGATTTCGCGCTTTTCGATGGGCGCGCCCGAGCGCCAGCCCTTGCCGTCGACAACCTGCTCGTTGGCCAGCACGGTCTGGTCGATGGGATCCCAGTTTACGGTGCCGGTCTTCTTGTAGATGATGCCTTTTTCCAGCATCTTGAGGAACATCCACTGGTTCCACTTGTAGTATTCGGGGGTGCAGGCCGTCATTTCGCGCGACCAGTCGATCGCCAGGCCCATCGACTCCATCTGCTCCTTCATGTGGGCGATGTTCGAGTACGTCCACTGGGCCGGCGGCACCTTGTTTTGCATGGCCGCGTTTTCAGCCGGCATGCCGAACGCATCCCAGCCCATCGGCATGAGCACGTTGTAGCCGTTCATGCGCAGGTAGCGGTACATCACGTCGTTGATCGTAT
>Ga0209023_10006069_pt1 | contig 12914 bp, 14 predicted proteins | sample LakOneMetagenome_FD_187468 | JGI IMG/M metagenome (GOLD analysis project Ga0209023, IMG submission 187468) | Freshwater and sediment microbial communities from Lake Erie, Canada (SPAdes) (version 2) | ecosystem: Environmental > Aquatic > Freshwater > Lentic | place: Lake Erie, Canada... | reverse complement strand
ATATTTGGTATTTGCTTTCTGAATAAGATTATCCAAAATAAGTTTCTAAATATAGTTCATCAAACACTTTAAATTGAGCTAAAGCAACATGTTTTAGATATTCTTCCTTAAATAATTGCTTTTCTTTATGATTTGTGGCTAAGTGATATCCGGTAATAGAATAAAAAATTAAATAGTAATCATTGTAAGCTGCTCCATATTTAGAAATCGTAGTATCTAAATTTTTAAAGATATGATGGGCTCGTTTTACATCCTTATTTTTATAACTAACCATAACATCAATAAGATTGTATATAAACAAATCCAAATAGGAATGCATGTGTAATTTATCTATAATTTCTTCAAAATAATTTTCTAATAAGTAGTTTAATTTTTGTATTCTCTTTAAGAGTAGTAATGCATGAACAAATTCATGGAAATATTGACGAACATGCGTTTCTTTTTTAATAAAAGATATAAAATCATTCCAAATAATTTCTTCTTTCTCTTTGCTTTGATTTTGTGCTGCACATAGCATTTGGTAGCCATAAAATCTACCAACAAGCACTTCAGGTAACGATTGCAATACGGTTTTTGTAGGGTTGTTGATTATTGGTAACTCTTTACTCTTATTAAGATAGCGCTTCAATCCACTTAAAAGGTTCAAAAACAATTGTTCTTCAGTGCTTAAGGATTCTTTTTCTATTTTTTCAAGGATGATGCCATACCTTTTATTCAATCCCATGATATCTATATAAATATAGATTACGCTTTCTCTGAAGTTTTTGTTTGCTACCAATTGCTCTATGCTAGTTACAAAGCTTTCTTTAGAAATTCCATATAAAAATATAAAAAGGATATAGGCAATATTCGTTTGAAAATGATTTATTGGAAGTTTATTTTTAAAACAACTAATGTTGTTTTCATCGAATAATGCATTACAATAGTCCCATTTTTCATTATAAAAAGCATGTTCAAATAAGGAAATAAAAACGGTATTAGATTCTGATTTTTCAATTAACTCACTAAGAAATTGAAAATCATCTGCAGTAAGCTTTTTTTTAAACTTTAGGTTTTGCAACCTGGCATCTGCATACCATTTTTCATATTCGTTTATTTTCTTTACATAATCTTGGTACGAAGCATATTCTAAAAATTTAGCTAAAACATCTAGAGTGGAATTATTAGACTTCCGCATTGGTATCAAATTCCAAAAACGTCTTAAAGTACTTAAGCTAATAGGGTCGCTAGTATGTTCTTGCAGAATAGCAAGAAATGATTTTACATCGGTTGTAGTATTTATTTTAAAACCTACTTTTTTTTCAATATCGGTTCGTAAATGTGCGTGAAAAATATCCATAATAGTTAATGAAATTCAAAATTATAAATATCTTTTTTATTGAAAGTACAAATGTATTTAAGTGAACACAATATGAGCAATTTTTAAGATTTATTTTGAATACTATTGTTGAGGAAATGAATATTTTAGAAATGCAGTAGATACGTTTTTGCTTTTTGGAAGATTTATTTTAACAACCTAATTATAAATAAAAGTTAATATGGAAAATTTAAAATTAGACGAATTGATTGTAAGGTCAGCATGGGCAACTGGAAATGTATCACCTCCAATAACTGAAAATGAAAAAAACATTGTTAGAGCTATGCGGGTTTTTTTCAAAATGGATGTAGATCGATTTAACAAATCTTACAATACTTTTACAACGCTTAATGGTCATCTGCCTCAATTAAAAGATAAAGATCCAATTACTAAAATCATTAGTAGGTGGGCGGCATGTGAAGTTGCTTTTAAAGAAAATGAGGGATTAAAAGAAAGTAACCTAAGTGATGAAGAAACTGGTTTTATTTCACAGATAACAGATGCTATTAATATACCTTCCTTTATTAAATTAGATATTAGGGCTGATGTTTTTCAACTTGCTTTTAATGTTATATATGAAATAAGTTCTCCACAATTATTAACCGACAATCATTTGCTTGAGATTATTAAAATTGAAAAAGAAGAAGGAGTGATATACACAAGAAGAATTCAACCCTTACTCAAAGCTTTCTTTAACTCGTTAGAAAAGAACAATTTATATGATACTTGGGAAGATAATTATTTAGCACTTATTAAATATAAGTCTGAACTACAGGATATGTTTGGTAAAATGGATTTAAAAGAATTTGATGCAAGGTATAAAGAATTAAAGCCATTAATCTCTAATCTCAAAAAAGAACAAATTGCAAAAGAAAAGCAATTAGCAAAAGAACTTGCAGAAAAGGAAAAGCAATTAGCAAAGGAAAAAGCAGAAAAGGAAAAGCAATTAGCAAAGGAAAAAGCAGAGTTAGAAAAAAATAAAACACATGAATATTCTGTTTCAAACGGAATTCATTATTGCAAATATTGTGGGGGAGATGAAAAATGGAGAGAATTTGATTGTAAAAGAGAATTAGGTCACAAATATACGCTTAGAAGAGTACAAAATAAATTTGGCTTTGATTATTCATTTCAGCCTGTTTGTAATAATTGTGGTGACATTAGGCATTATTGTCAACCTGATAATAAATATGAGTTCAAATGCGAAGTAAAATAGATTAAAAAAAATAAACTATGGAGCATTATAATTTAAATGATGAAATAAAGGAACTATGGAATAAATACTATTTATCATTTCATGATTATCATCAGGAAGTAATGAAACGTGTACCAAGTTTTTTGCCTGTTCCAGAGACTAAAGGTAAAATATTATTCATTGGTTTAAATCCAGCCTATCAAGAGAGAAAAGAAACTCATGAAAATTTTATCAATTATTCGTATTGTCCTAATATCACAATAGATGAAATTGTCAAGTTTTCCAAAATGAATAATGATTCTAAGATAAAATCAAAATCAAATAAACTTTATTACGGTAAATACTTTAACATACTTCATAAGATTGCTAAAAACCTTGGAGGGGATGGATTTGAACATTGTGATTTGTTCTTAATGAGAGAAACAGATTCAAAAATTGTAAAGCAAATGGTCGAAAAAAAAGGTGTTTTAGGTGAATTTGGCATAGAGCAGTTAAACATATTAAAACTTCATATGGCCAATTTGAATCCAAAAGTGATTATTATTCCCAATGCTATGGCTGCAGAATATTACAGACAAATGATACTTCAAAATTCAAATATAGACGAAGAAAAGGGAATTTATTATTCAGAAATCAATAATAAAAAAATACCCACTATTTTATGTGGTTCTTGGCAATATGGAAGATTAGACAAATATACAGAAGCAATTTTAGTAAGACATATTAAAACTGCGATAAATTAATTTGTTAGACTTTTTTTTATTACAAAAAATAAATTCAATTAAAACACTATGAATTTAAAACTTATACTATTTGGATTTTTGTTGGTTTGCCTCTTTACAAGTTGTGAAGATAAAAGCATAAAGAAATAGAAAGATTACAAAGCTTAGAAAAAGAATTAGTTAAATCCATTTCTAAAAAAAATAGCGAGCGTGCTAAACTAATATGTATTCAAATGAAATGGGAATATGTTCCAACTACCGTGGGTGCTGCTGTTAAATGTAAAAAGCTAGCTGAAATTTGGGACGATAAAAGACGAAATTATTTAAAAACAATGGGATTAAATCCCGATGAAATTTTAGGAGAGAGACCAAAGCCAAAGCCAAAACCAAAAACTTTAGAAGAAAGATTATTAGATAGTGATTAGTATAATTTATTCCAAAAATTAATTAAACTACTCCTATCATTGTTTGATTTTAATAACATAAAAATGAAAAATATAATTTACCTAATCTTACTTTCATTAGTATTTGTTTCTTGCGATTCTAATGAAAGAAACATCAAGAAAATGTTTAATAGATTAAATGCGGGTGAAACTTCATCAGCTTCCAAATACATTTGGCCTGAAGACCATAAAAACCTCTATACTTTTGAGGAACGATTCCTGAACAAAAATGAATTGTTGTCTTTTGATATTGAAACAATTGAAAAATTAAAGGAGGAAAGCTACAAAGTAACTTTGAATTGCAACAATGGTAATGAAGCATTATTAACCTACTTTAAAAGTAAGGGAAACTTCTTAGAAGGAACTAAAATTGTAGATACCATTTTTGTAAAAACAGCGAACGGAAAAGAATATGTAACATTTGATTGGGATCTACATGAAAAATCGATTTCAAATAACATAAAATTATCAAGCATATTAGTTAAAAAACTAAACTTGCGCTCTGGTCCAGGAAAAAAGTTCAATGTAATGAGTCAACTAGAAAAAGGTGATGAACTATTAGTGGATGATAATTATGAAAACTCTAACTGGAGAAAAGGATTTTATTTTGAAGAAAATAGTAGTATTAAAAAAGTGTACTTCTCTTCTAAATTAACAGATAGAAAAGAAATTAGTTTTTTCACCTTAAATTGGTCTGATAGTATGGGTATAATAGTTATCTCACTATTAGGATTACTCGTGCTTTTTGTAATTTATCCTTTATTGTTTGGCGCACTTTTTAGAATGGGAGGCGAGGGTGCAGGTGTATTTGCAATAATTCTTTTCATTGTCTTATTAATAGTTGTCTATTTTACCTATCAAATTATTGAATCGGCAGTTTTTGAACTTTTTATAATTAACTTACCTTTTTGATTTATTATGCATGAAAACTGGAAATACCAGTAATTTACTTTTCCAACTCCAAATCATAATTGGCATTCGCTTTCTGAATAAGCTTATAAGAAACAAAGAATCCCAAAACAAACAACAGCAATAATCCAATAAATAGAGCATAGCTTCCGATTAAGAAATTCCAAAAGATAAAATACAATAGAAAACCATTTCCCGTTTGAAGTAACCAAGCCAAAAGTCTTAGTTTAGAAAAAGTTTTTCCACTATTGCTATATGGTTTCCAAAAGCCTCCTGGTTTTATGGTTGAGGCAAAGGTTTGTAAAATAGTACTATCTGTTGGAGCTGTACAGAAAGTAACCACCAACCAAGTAATGCAAACCGCAATGGTTAAAATGATGATTTTAATGGGATAATAGTCTATGTTAAAATTCTGTTCTAAACTAACAAGTAATTGATGAAATGCTTTATTGTTATCATAAAACCAATCCAAAACTGGTGGATAAATTAAAGCTGCTAGCATTGCCGATAACTGCGACCAAGCATTGATGCGCCACCAATACCATCGTAACATAAACACTGGCCCTAATCCTGCTGTTATAGCAAACAAATACTTCGTGATTCCTACTAACGAATCGGCATAGATGGCTATACCTCCAGATACTATAATGATATAAATCATAGCTATTATTCCGAACTTCTTTGCTTTAGCATCACTCAGATTTGGGTTGATAGTATGTTTGTAAAAGTTCTCAATTAGTAAGGAACCACCCCAATTTTGTGTGTTTTGAACCAACGAAAGAAAAGGAATCATAAATACTACAACTACAAAAACTAACATCCATGATGGCAATACTTTTACAAACAAGGAAGTAAAAGCCAATTCGCTATCTGCCGAACTACTAACATAACCATAACAAACAGCCATAAAAGGTAAAGTAAACAGTAATACCCTAAAAAGCACTATTGACAAGGAAGGAATAAAAACGCTTTTCAGTAAGTCTTTGCTGGTATTGGTTGCTCTTAATTTTTGTCCATTCATATCAGGATAATCTAATAAAGAAGCCGACCACCATTGCATTAAAACAAAAACAATAAAAGCATTAAAAGTTTTAGAACCAAGCGATGGAATAATATCAAAATTGGTTTTAGAAGATTGTACTGTAGTTGCTAAATGGGATAATCCACCAGTGCATAGAAATAAATTAATCATAATGATTAGAAACAATACTATAAAAACTATAAATAAAACAAAATCTAATTTTAAACGTTGCTTCAAACTATTAAAGAACGTTAGAAGTATAACAAGAAAAGTCAATATAGCTATTGCAAAATTGATTTCAATTTCAACAATAGAGCAGAAAATTTTACTGAAAGCCAACAGACTAAAACTGATAATAAATGGAACAATCAACAAGCCTAAATACAAACTCCTAAAATTATGAAGTACCTTGGCTCCTGTTCCTGAATATCTAAAAAACAAAAACTCATTTTCGGTTTTTACTGGAACCTTTCTCCACAAATGAGCAAAAAAAGATACACTAAAAGCCGAGCCAATAGCTGCGCACCAATATAACCACATATCCGAAAGTTGACCTTTTAATAAAGAGGAACAAATTAATTGTGGTTCTATCATAATGCCACTAGCTAATAACATCGAAAAGCCAATGAGCCACCAGGATTCGTTTTTGGAATAAAATAGATTCACTTTTTTAGAAATTTGCATTTTCAATTTTTGTGATTTTAAAATTATTAACTTCTAATTCGCTAAAGTATAAAAGTAATCAGCAAATAGTAAAACTAATTTATTAAATTTGAAGTACGATATAAGTTTATGACCAAATCAAGATATACTTTAAATAACTATACGCTTTCTGAATTAAAAAGTCAGATTGCTGTAAAATTACGTTTTCCCATCATTGGAAAACCGGATTGTTTTAAGTTAAGCGAAATCCTTCTCAAAGAAGGTTATGGTAGTGTTTCTGTTACAACATTATATCGTTTATTTATAAACTATAATGGTATAATTCCTTACCAAAATACATTAGATGTATTAGTCAATTATATTGGCTATTCGTGCTGGTCTGATTTTGTTGAAAAAATAGAAGTTAAAAACTATAACTATTCCATCAATCAACAAAAAGACGTTACCAATACCTTAATCTACCATTGCATAGCATCAGGTGCCACAAAACCTTTGAATGCTTTTTTTGAAAGTATTGAGGATATGGAATACAAATTCAAAGTGAAAGTGGCTTTAGATGTTTATGATAGTTTGTTACAAGTAAAAAAGCCAGAATTGTTTTTCTCAAAATTTCACAATAATAAATTTGTGAAACAATATGTTTTAGAAGATGCTTTTGATCCTGGATTTAGAATTAAAAACTATGATTATGTCTATAAACTTTATTGTAAAGACGCTACTATTGACAATTCATTAGCGTCTATTCAAGACTATGTGTTTTCGCAATCTGTCTTGTTTAGGCATTATTTTTTAAATGGAAATCACGAAGAAGCATTTACTATTGGAACTAAAATATATACCCAAACTACAATAACTGATTCCGATTTAAATACCATTTACATATTTCCAAACATTAGATTTAGAGCCTACAAAATTTGGTATTATCAATTAATAGGAAAGCCAAAAAATAGTATTGAGCATTATGTGATAGAATTAATAGATTATTGTAAAAATAGTTACAATTCACTTGACAGTTTTGGAAGAAAAATACTTTTTCACTGCATAGCAGAAGTATTTTGTTTTTCAAATGTTAACAACAAGTATCATTTACTACTTAAAAACCTTTTTAAAGAAGAATTTTTAGCCATTCCTAATTATCTTTTTGAAAAACCACTCAAAAAATCCCTTCCCTACTTTGAACCCAATGGATTATTACATTACCGACCTATAAAATAAAGTTGAACTAAGTTGAACTTTATTGTTGTTATTATATTTTGTTTTTTAGTAAACTTTTAATTAATACTATCTTCTACCTTAAACATTAATGAAAAAAACAACAATAACAGCTATACTTTTAGTACTTTTATTTATTTCAAGCTGCGGAAACTTTAATAAAAGTGAAGAATTAAACTTTGTCTCAACTATTCAACCAGAAGAAATTTCAGCATTAAATAAAATCGTTCTTAATGAAAAAATAACTGAATTTATACCAACGAACTTAAAAGATGATCAAGCGCTTTGTAATTATTTAATTAGTTCAGACGAATCCTTTGATGAATTAAATTTAAAAATGTTTAAGTTATTAGATGATGCTGCAGCGTTTAAAAAAGACAAAGAGGAGGTTCATAAAATAGACAACTCTAATCCTTTGTCCGTAGGTAAAGGCGCTCTAAACCTAGGGAAGATACTTGCTAAAGGAGTTTGGTCAGGCGGTAGGACATTGATGTCATCGGGTTTTCTGTTCGATTATAAACAAGATTACAATAAATTTAAAGAAACATATAATAACTCTAAATTAGATAGTTTGAAATATGTAATGCATTATGTATCGATTAAAAATATGTTTGAAGACGAATTTAACTTAAAGCAAACCGAACTGATAAAGACGGGCAATAGTGTTTGGAGTATAAATCTTCTTCCAGAAAATATAACAGCTAAAGTTAATTTTGAAGAATGCTTAGCACTTTATAAAAAACTAAAAATAGAAAGTAATCGAGTAATAAAAGTGCTACTTTTTAACAAAATGAGAGGAAATAATTACCCACAACAACTTGATAATCAAGTAGAAGATTTAAAATCTTTTTGGAATTCAGATCAAGAGGTTTATGAAAACAACTTTACCTTATTTGAGCATTATTTTGATTTATTATCAGATTTCAAATCAAAAATTTTACAGTTAAATGAAGATATTAAAAAATCTAAAAATGATTTTAATGATCAAATTTTATCAAATTTAAATAGGCAATTGGAAACTTATAATAAAGAGGTGCTTCAAAATATAAACGATCTAAATATTAATGAAAGAATTCCAGCTGCTGAAAGAGAAATTAAGAAAAAAATAAGAGCAAAAAGTGATGTCTATTTTGAATAAAAAACTAAAAAAGTTGAACCAAGTTGAACTAAAATGAAACTATTTTAATTTATATTTTTGTCTAAACTTAAATTTAAAAAAGCATGGCAGATATTAAAATTAGCGGTAAAATTAAATTAAAAACGTTTCAATCAGAGTTTTGCGAAAAATTTCCTTATTTAGTTCCTACTCTTGTTAACAAAGAAGGTACAAGACTGAGTAATGACTATACCATTGCAAAATGCAATACATTAGTTAATGGAGAATATTCTCCAATTAAAGTAGATGATTTATCTATTAATGGCAATCTACAAGTTGGCACGTTAGAAAAACGTTTTATGGAATGTTTTGGAATACCATGTCAAGTTATTTATAGAAAAAACGGAAAAAATCTACAAACTGGTGCTAAATATGATGGAATGACCATTGCTGAGGCCAATAGAGTTTTAGAATCAGAAGACGCTGAAAAAGTAGTTTTATCAGAAATAACTTCTTACCTGTAAATCTTGAAATAATTCATTATAAGCATTTGCCTAAAGCAAATGCTTTTTTTATAGACTATTATTATGGCATTAACTCAAAATGATAAAGATCAAATAACTCGTTATAAGATTCAAATAGAAGGATATAGAAAAGAGTTAGATAATTTAAAAAAAGTAAAAAAAACAAAAATCAGAATATTGGTCAAATCTAGTTAAAAACACAAAAGATACTAATGCTAAAAGAAGTCACAGACAATCTAAATTGAGCTGGATGAATTCTATGGATAAAAGCATCGATTCAAAAAAGCAACAAATAGATAGAATCAAAGAAAATATAGCGAAAATAAAAAAATAAAATTCACCTATGAAATACAGCTCTTTTTTAAAACGCAATAAACAAGAAGTTCAAAAAGGAATTATATTGGTTATTGGAAAACACATGAATAGAACAGCTCTTGGAATTGTAGACGCACTCTTAATAGTGTATCCAAAATTAACTTTTGAAGAACTTAAGCAGATGTTACCAGATACTATAAATCCATCTGCACCCAAAAATTACAAATCATTATTTGCACCCTATAACCCTAATAGAAAATATGGTGTTGTGCAACCAAGTGCAATTAAAAAAGAAGCTATTGAAAACGGATTAGACATCAACGCTTCTCACTTTACTGAAAAAGAAGAAACCTTTATAACGAGCGATGGTATAGAAGTCTTAGTCAGCAAAAGCTGGGAGTCTTCTGACACGCTTACAGGTGAAAATGATTTGCAAAATTTAATTAATCATGTTAAACAATATGGAATAATTGTTAACGACACAGAACCTACATCTGAACCTTTAAAAACAGGTAGTTACAAATTATATATTCTAAATAATGAGCTTTTGAAAGAAGTTAATAATTTCAAAAAAACAAATTATTTGTTTTTAGGCATTGCAGTAGCAATAATTATAAGTCTAATCACTTTATATTTGGCAACTAAATCATAATTTTAAAAATGAAAAATTCTAACATAATTGACAAACCAAGAAAAGCTGGTGCTCCCGATTTATTAGGGGTAGATGATTATATGAAAGCTTTAATTAAGTTTGTGGAGACGTGTAATATGCCAACAACAATTGCCGTTCAAGGCGAATGGGGTAGCGGAAAAACATCGATGCTGAACCAAATTAAACATGAAATTTGCGAAACAGGTTTAAATAAGGAGTTAGACGACAAATTACCTTATTATGGTATATGGATTAATACATGGCAGTATTCCATAATGAAAACCAGAGAGGAAACTTTGATGGCAATCATTGGCGGACTAACTAATGAAATTTCTAAAATTATAAAGCGGAAACATGAAACGCAATCGCAAGCCGTTTTAAATAAAGTTTCTAGCTTATTTGGCAAAATTGCAAAGGCTGGAGCTAAAGCTGCTGTATCTCAAATTGGTTTAGAAGGCGACTTAATCGATGCCGTTATAGGAAATGGCGAAGACACTGTTGATTTGTTAAATTTCAAAAACTCTTTACAAGAAGCCATAAATACCTGTTTAGAATTAGATAAAAAACAAGGAAATAACAATAGAGGTTTTATTTTTTTTATTGATGACCTAGATCGAATTGATCCTCCTGTAGCGGTAGAGATATTAGAATTAATTAAAAATATTTTTGAAGTTGACAACTGTATTTTTGTATTAGCTATTGATTATGAAGTAGTAGTCAAAGGATTGGTGCCTAAGTTTGGCCCTTTGACAGATAAAAATGAAAGAGAATTTAGATCGTTTTTTGATAAAATTATTCAACTCCCATTTTCTATGCCTGTTGCTATGTATGATGTAAATCATTTTCTAATTCAATCGTTAGAAGATATTGGCTACATAGATGAAAAGTTTGTCGAAAATGAGTCTATGAAAGATCGATTAACCGATTTTGCTATGCTTTCTGTTGGGACTAACCCTAGATCATTAAAAAGATTAATCAACACAATATCATTACTTAAAATTATTGGTGAACAAAAAAATGAGAATGGAAAAAAAGTATATGAATTAGTGGTCAATTTTGGTTTAGTGTGCATCCAAATTGCTTATCCTAAAATTTACCAGGCACTTATTGAAGAACCAGATTATAAATCATGGACAGATAAAACTGCTAAAAAAATGAGATTGATGGAGTTATCAGAATCTCAGTCAATTGCCTTGAAAGATACTACTGAATTTGATGAAGAATGGGAAATAGTACTTTTTAGGATTTGTCAAAATGATCCTTATTTATCTTCGAGAGCATTTCAGATTTCATTATTATTAAATTATTTAAGCGAAATAGTTCCAAACAACTTAGACTTTGGAGATGAAATAGCTAGAATATTAGGTGCTAGTTCGGTAACAAGTGTGAGTTTAGATAGTATCCCAAAACAAGCTAAAAAAGGTGAAAAAATAAGGTTTGAAGGTTGGCAGGGATTTGAACAAATGTTGAAAGGAAATAAAGCTATTACTACATTTTTACCTGATTTAAAAACTATTCATGATTATTTTGAAACAGAATATAAAGATTTAATTCAATTTAATTATACTCCAAACTTTTTAACCATAGCTTGTAAATATCCTAGTTCAAGATCTAGAACTATTATTTTTATTAGATTAAAAAAAGAATCTGTTTTATTTGAATACTCTGGCAAAACAATATTGATCAATACAATTTCCGATTTTAATGACACTGTAAAATCGGAATTAAAAATACGTTTTAATGAATTATCAACTAAACAAATAAAGTAACTATGTTTGGATTTAAAGGAAAATATGGAGTTTCATTCTCTCTGAATAGACTAATTGGTATAAGCGGCTTAAAGAATAGTATAGCTAGAAAAACAGGTATTCCTACAACAAAGGGAGGTATTGAAAGAAAAATAGGTAGAACAATTATAAACACCATTTTTGGCAAGAAATGACACATATCCAAAATAATAGAGTTTTAATTGCTATTATTTGTTTCCTGTTTTACAATAATATTTGGTCACAATTAGTTAATGTTGAATCTCAAAGAATTCAATCAGATAGTATTCGTTTTGTTTTAAACGCTGATTTATCATACACAAATCAAAAAAATAATAATGAAAAACTATCACTTTTTACTACATCAATTACTTCGCAAATTAAAACAAAGTCACTAAAAGATATTTTTTTAGCACTGTTTAATATTGATTATTCAGAAGCAAATAATCAGCAATTAAGTAATTCTTTAATGCTACATTTAAGATACAATAGAAAAATAACCAATCGGCTCAGATTGGAAGCTTTTTATCAATATCAAAAAAACCAATTGCTTGGAATAAATTATAGGAATCTTTTAGGCTTAGGCCCTAGAATAAAAATTTTAAACACTAAAAAAAGTAAATTGTATTATGGTTTTCTTTACATGCATGAAAAAGAAATGACTTTAGATGAAAATAATACTATTAGATATGACAATTTTAATAGAGTATCGACTTATTTGTCAGTATCCATAAAATTACCTAAGGATATTGGAGAATTTGATATTGTATCTTATTATCAACCATGCTTAAATAATTTTGATAACTATAGATTAAATAACCAAGGCTCATTAATTTTTAATATTTCCAATCATATAAAATTAACAAACACCATTTCTTTATTATATGATACTTCACCCCCAATTGGAATTTCAAAAAACAATTTGAATTTCACTAATGGATTAAAAATTATCTATTAATGTGATTAGAAATATCTTTCTAATATGTTTTAAAAATTTTGTAAAAGTTTTATTTCCAATTTATCTAACATAAAAAATTAT
>Ga0209023_10006068_pt1 | contig 12916 bp, 9 predicted proteins | sample LakOneMetagenome_FD_187468 | JGI IMG/M metagenome (GOLD analysis project Ga0209023, IMG submission 187468) | Freshwater and sediment microbial communities from Lake Erie, Canada (SPAdes) (version 2) | ecosystem: Environmental > Aquatic > Freshwater > Lentic | place: Lake Erie, Canada | collected... | reverse complement strand
GTGGAGGAGGATGGCTCTATAAGCAGGGTGGTGGAAAAGCCGGCCATTCCAAAAAGCAATATGGCATTGGTAGGCGTGTATAAGATCAAGGAAACAGATTTCCTTTTCGCCTGCCTTGATAAAATTGTAGCAGCCGGTACAAAAAGCTATGGCGAGTTTAACCTGACCGATGCATTGGAGTGCATGATACAAAGCGGTGCCAAATTTCAATCATTTAAAGTACAGAACTGGTTTGATTGTGGCCGTAAGGAAACCCTGCTTGAGTCAAATGCCACCCTGCTGAAAAAATTCGGGGGCAATATCACCCAGGAAAATAACCGGTACGAGAATACCATCATCATTCCCCCGGTAAACATAGCCGAGGGTTGCGATATAAAGAATTCGGTGATAGGCCCTAATGTTGCCATCGGCGAACATGCTTCTGTCAATCATGCCATCATCAAAGATTCTATCATAGGCGCTTATTCCAATCTCTTCGAGATCGTGTTAAGCAATTCCCTCATTGGCAGCGATGCCGAAGTAAAAGGCGTTAACCGCAGCCTGAACATCGGCGACAACACGGCCATCGACCTCAGCGGGGGCGGCAAGTCATAGCCCGGTGTTTACCCCCCAGTTTTATTGAACATTTTCTGCAAAAAGCCAGCGGAATGTAAAATAAATACGTTTACTTTGCGTTTCAAAGTACTTTCTATGCCTTATTTATTTTTTTAACGATATTTGAAAAAACTATCTGACCGAGATGCAAAACAGGGTAACCCGACTTTTTGAGATTGAATATCCCATCATACAGGCTGGTATGATCTGGGCGAGCGGGTGGAGGCTGGCCAGTGCGGTAAGCAATGCCGGCGGACTTGGACTGATAGGAAGCGGAAGTATGTACCCGGATGTTTTGCAGGAACATATTCAGAAGTGTAAAGCGGCAACAAAAAAACCGTTTGGGGTAAATGTGCCCTTGCTATATCCCGATATTGATAAGCACATACAGATAATCATTGAAGAAAAGGTACCCATCGTTTTTACTTCTGCGGGTAATCCTAAAACCTGGACATCCATTTTAAAGAAAGAAGGAATAAAAGTGGTGCATGTAGTAAGCAGCAGCAGGTTTGCATTAAAATCGCAGGAGGCCGGTTGCGATGCAGTGGTGGCAGAAGGATTTGAAGCGGGGGGGCACAATGGCCGGGAAGAAACAACCACCCTGGTTTTGATACCTGCTGTTTGTGCAGCCGTTACTATTCCGGTGCTGGCCGCAGGGGGAATTGCTACCGGGAAGCAGATGCATGCAGCCATGGTTTTAGGTGCAGATGGAGTGCAGGTGGGCAGCCGCTTTGTGGCAAGCCCGGAAGCCTCGTCACATGAAAATTTTAAGAACAGGATAATAAATTCTGCTGAAGGTGATACCCAGCTAACCTTAAAACAGTTAACCCCGGTGCGGATGCTGAAGAATGATTTTTACCTGCAGGTACAGGAAGCCGAACAGCGATGTGCATCGGTTGATGAGTTGCAAAAATTACTTGGCAGAGGCAGGGCAAAAAAAGGAATGTTTGAAGGCGATATGAAGGAAGGTGAACTGGAGATAGGACAGGTAAGTGCGATCATAAAAAAAATAAAACCGGCTGCCGAAATTGTGAAAGAACTGTGGGATGAATTTGAAGAGTCACTGGCACAGCCGCTTAAATAAAGTATATTATCTTTGCGCATTATTAAAAATTTGTAATCTCAACCCCCAAAAAATGTTACTAACCCCCGGGAGAATTAATATTGGCTTAAAAAAAGGTATTGTAATTTTTATGGTGCTTTTTTTCTGTTTGATCAACCAGACAGTTGCCCAAAACCCTACGATCAAAGATCCCAGTAACCCGGATGTTCCATCGCTGCCCACTAATATGCCACCTGCCCAGCTTTATGATATGCTGAAGGATAAAAACACGGATGGAATTAAAAAGACCGGCTCAGACAATAACATGAAGCTGAAGGACAGGATCGAAAAAGACAGCCTGGTAAAAGAAAGCACGCCCCAATCAATGAATCCCACCGAGCAGACTTACGGTATGCATTTGTTCCGTTCAGGTGTTGTGGCATCTATTACAGAATTATCAACCCCGCCGCTGGATTACCCCATCGGTGTTTACGACCAGATCATCGTATCACTTTGGAATGGTGCCGAAGCAACACTGGATTATACCGTTGCCCGGGATGGTTCAATTTTTCCAACAAGTATTGGGAAGATATACCTGCAGGGTTTGACATTTGAAAATGTACGGGCACTTTTAACGCAGCGGTTTAAAACCTTTGTTCCTCCATCCACCAATATTTCAATATCGCTGGGCCAGCCCCGTACCATTTCTGTAAACGTAGCAGGCGAAGTGCAAAACCAGGGGCCTGTAACCGTATCCGCATTTACCAACGCATTTAATGTGGTTGCGTTGGCCGGTGGCCCAACAGACATGGCAAACCTGCGTGAGATCCAGATAAAACGGAATGGAAGGGTGATCGATGTGCTGGATGTATATAAATATCTTACTACCGGTGATTTTGGAAAACATATCTATCTTGAAAATAATGATTTTGTGATCCTGCAGACCGTTGAAAAACGGGTGAAGGCCGAAGGCAAGTTCAAACGGCCAATGTTTTACCAGCTTAAAAAAGAGGAAGGACTGAAGGCATTATTGAAATACACCGGCGGCTTACAAAATGACGCATTTTCAAGCGGAGTAAAAGTTTACAGAACAGAACTGGAAAAGCAGATCATAAAAGATGTGAATGCAACCGCTATCATGAATCCTACCGGTGATGCACGCCTGAGAGACCAGGACTTTGCGCTTAATGACGGCGATATCGTAAAAGTAATTGCTGTTAACCCCGGGCTGGTAAATAAAGTGGAAATGAAGGGAGAGATTTCTTATCCAGGCCAGTATGAAATAAGAAAGGGAGATAAACTCTTTGACCTTATTAACCGGGCCGGGGGTATTACCCGTAATACCTTCTTGCCAAGAGCCTATATTTTCAGGGGTGGTGGCGACAGTACCAATATAAAAGCAAGTAAGGTTGAAGTAAACCTAACCGACATCACTACCAATGATACTTCCAGTATTTACAATGTGGAGTTGTTTGCCAATGACCAGGTGTTGCTTTTCAATTCAAACCAGTTTGCCGACAGGCAATACGTGGAAATTTTTGGGGAAGTGCGCAAAGAGGGCAAGGTGAACAAGTACGGCGGGATGACGCTGCAGGATCTGCTTTATTTATGTGGCGGATTGAAACAATCTGCAGAATATGGCCGTATTGAAATATCGAGTGTGGTTGATCTTGATTCGGCAAAAGGGATGCAGCAGCCTACCCGTACCATACTTAAAACAATTAAACTGGCGCCCAATCTTGAATTGGATAGTGTATCCAAGGGGATCTTACTGAGGCCTTATGACCAGATATATGTAAGAAAGAACCCGACATTTGAATTGCAGCAGTTGGTGCAGATCAATGGGCTGGTGCAGTATTCAGGTCCTTATCCAAGGTTAAGTAAGTACGAGCGGCTTTCTTCTTATATAGAAAGAGCCGGCGGCATAAAAGAGAATGCCGATCTGAGTGGTGCCATCTTATACAGGAAGAAAACGCAGTATTACCGGGATAACGTAACAAAGAAAGTGGGCTCATTGACAGACTCGATAGGCAGCATCGTATTAGACTCTGCTCAAAAAAGCCTGGGTGAAGTAGCCAAAGAGCCTGTGAGCATAGACCTGTACAGGGCATTAAAGTATAAGAATTCCAAGTATGATATCATCCTGCAGGAAGGCGATGTTATTTTTATACCGGAAGTAAATCCTTTTGTGAATATTGAAGGGGTTGTTCAGTCACCTTTGAAACTTACGTTTGATAAAGAGCATACCAATGTTGGTTACTATATTGATAAAGCCGGTGGTTTTGGAATAAGACCCTGGAAAAAACGGATATATGTCACGTATGCCAATGGGAAAAGCAAGCGAACAACCAGCCTTTTCTTCATCCATTTCTATCCAAAGGTAAAAGAAGGAGCAACCGTGCATGTGCCGTTGCGGCCGGAAGGTGCTGAAGTAACTGATGCAGTGCTGCAGGTGGTGCTTTCAAGTATTCCAATAGCAGTGGCAGCCTTCCTTGTTAAAATAATCAAGTAATGTGTTCTCTAAACAACGCTTTTAAATGAATAATATAGAATTACTGAAACAATTGATAAGGCGGCTGAAGAAATTCAGTTGGGTGATAGCTATTATTGCACTGGCATTTGGCGGACTCTTTTACTTTATGGCAAAACAAAGCGTTGTGCAATGGACATCTAAATCCACCGTATTCCCTTTAAGTTCATCCAATACAAGCACTGCTGGTTCCACCATCAGCAACCTGCTGGGACTTACCGATGCGCCTAAGTCCTTTACAGAAGATGCCTCCATCAATATTGTAGAGCTGGCAAACAGCCGACGCACCCGGGAAGCAGTAGCTATGGAAAAGATTCCTTCGATGAATAACAAGACCATTTCTGAATTGCTCATTGAAGAGAATAACAAGTACACGGGCTTTATGCAGAATGAAAAGATCAAAACACCGCTCGACAGCCTGACCCAGGTAAACGTGGCAAGCAATCTTTTAAAGAATTCCTTTAATGCCAAGATCAATAAGAACGGTATCCTGGAACTCTATTATACAAACAGTAACCAGAAACTGGTAAGGGAGGTAAGTTATGTTTACATCGATAAGCTTTCCCTGTTTTACATAGAGTTGAAAAAGAAAAAGGCACAGATAGATTATGAGTTTTCTATAAAGAAAGCGGATTCATTGCTGAATGTGTTAAACCAGTTGGACAAACGTGCCATATCCTTGGATGAAAGTACCTTCTTTACCAATGAAGGGCTGCAGCGCTACAGCATCCCGAAAGTGAATCTTGCGCAAGACAAAGCAACGGTTCAGTCGCAGTATTACTATGCGGTTAATAACCGGGAATCGGCTGCCTATCGCCTGCAAAAAGAAACACCCATCATTGAAGCGCTGGATAAACCAGAACCTCCCTACGACCCGGTGAAAAAATCAAAGATCATTTATACACTGATCGGTTTGATACTGGGTGGTATTCTTGGTATGCTGGCGGTTAGCTGGAAGATCATCAACCAATACCTGGGCGATGAACTTAATAAGGCTATTGAAAAAGCCTCAAAACCTAAGGGGACCGGGGGGCCGGCCCTGCAACCACAAACAGAGCCTTTGAAATAAAAAAAAGACCCGCCGGCCGGCGGGTCTTTTTTTTATCAGGCAGATCTTTATTTTCTGAAAGCCCATTTCATCATTTCTTTCCAGCTTGGCTTTTTGCCATACATCAATATACCCGTGCGGTAGATCCGGGACGCAAACCAGGTGGTGAAAATAAATCCAGCAATTAACAATGCCATTGATAAGCCCAGTTGCCAGTAAGGAACTGTATTAGGTACACCAAATGGAATGCGTGCCATCATTACAATGGGTGAACTGAAGGGAACGATACTGGCCCAAACTGCCACCGAACTGCCGGGATTTGAAATCGCCGGGGTCATCAATGCAATAGAGAAGATCACCAGCATGGTAATGGGGAAACTGAGCGATTGCGCTTCTCTCATGTCTTCATTAATGGCACTGCCAATTGCCGCATACAGGGAAGAATAAAAGAAGAAGCCGCCGAGGAGGTAAAATATAAAGCAGCCAACCACCAACGGGATATTAACGGTGGTAAACACCTGCTGAATGGTTCCAACAAAGTCAGAAACATTGCCCCCGTTATTGCCACTGGTCTTACTCACATTGTAAATGATAAAAATGCAGGCGATCCATATCAGGAACTGGGTGAGGGCCACCATACCAATCCCTACAATTTTTCCGATCATCAACTGGAATGGCTTTACGGATGATACCACCACTTCGGCAATGCGGCTGGTTTTTTCTTCCGTTACGCCCATCATCACCTGCGAGCCATACAATAATAATATCAGGTACATTAAAAAGCCACACACATAGCCGATAACGGTGGCAGTGGTTGCATTGGCATTTTTATTTTTCTCATTATTCAGTTTAAGGTTCACCGTTTTGTTCAGCACCGCTTCTTTTTCAAGGTCTATACCCAGGCTGTCGTGTTTTATTTTATTCCATATGGCATTTATTTTTTTTTCTGCCGGGTTTAAAGCGCCGATGCCAAATGATTTTTTAGTGTTGAATGTCAGGCTGTCCGTTCCCTTTTTCCAGTCGAAGTTTGCAGGGATCACCACGTACCCGTCAAAACCCAGCGAATCGAAAGCGCTCATCACCCTTTCCTGGTTATCCGTGACCAGCCTAAGCGAATTTGTTGTATCGCCCTTGTTCATGGAATTGACCCGTTGCTCTGTAAATAACCCCGACTTGTCTATCAGCGCAATCTTAAGGTCTTCCTTGGTTTTATCGGCAATATAGCCGGTACCAAATATCAGCCCCAGGTAAAGCACTGGAAACAGGATGGTGCCAATGATGAAGGTCCTTTTCCGTACCCGGGTTAAAAATTCCCTTTTTATTATTAATAGTATCTTATTCATTTTTTAAAATATTGACGGTTGGTTAAGCAGTTATTTTTTCAAATTGCCTGGCTGTCGGGGTTCCTTCCACCAGTTTAATAAAGATGTCGTTCAGCGAAGGCAGTATTTCTTTAAAGGAAACCACGCTGCTTCCCCGGTTAATGAAATAACTCAGCACATCATTTGGTTTGTAGCCGTCTTTTATCCGTACAATGATCTCTTTATTGTTTGTGTTGATTATTTCAAAAGAAGAATTGTCGATGCTGTCCGGGATCGTTTCCAGTTGTATCCCGAAGAGGTTTTCTTTGAATTTATTCTTTACGTCACCTACCGTACCGTCTAATATCTTCTTTCCTTTATTCACCAGTACAATGTTCTTGCAGATCTCTTCCACCTGCTCCATGCGGTGGGTACTGAAGATGATGGTAGTGCCGTTTTGTGCCAACCGGTAAATCTCATCTTTTATCAGGTTGGCATTTACCGGGTCAAGGCCGCTGAAGGGCTCGTCCAGTATGATGAGATCGGGTTCATGCAGAACGGTGATAACAAATTGTAATTTTTGTCCCATGCCCTTGCTCAGGTCTTCTACTTTCTTATTCCACCAACTGTCCATCTCCAGGCGTTTGAACCACACCTTTATCTTTTCCATTGCATCGTGGCGTTTTAACCCTTTCAGCTGGGCAAGATAAAGGGCCTGCTCGCCGATCTTCATCTTTTTATACAGCCCTCGTTCTTCAGGCATGTAGCCAATATATTTTGCATCGTTCTCGGGGTCAAAAGTTTTTCCTTTTAATAAGATATTGCCCGAATCGGGATAGAAGATGCCCGTGATCATTCTTATTAATGTGGTCTTTCCGGCTCCGTTGGGACCCAGCAATCCGAAGATGCTGCCTTGCTGTATCTGAAGGCTGATATCATCAACGGCTTTTTGTGTGGCAAAATATTTTTTGAGATTTTGTACTTCCAGTATATTCATGTAACGTGTTTTTTAGCAGGTCAAATGTAAGGATGAATAAATAATGACGGGTAGTGATTTTACAAACGGTAAAATGATGAGCACAAGAATTTGTACAAGTTGTTTTGCAACTTTTTCTCCATCCATGGCAGCGCTAACAATGCCGCCGGCATAGCCGGCTCCTTCGCCGCAGGGATAAAAGTTAGCCAATTGGGGGTGTGCCAGTGTTTCATTGCTGCGGGGAATACGAACGGGCGATGATGTCCGGCTTTCGGTAGCCACCACCACGGCATCGTTGGTAAAATACCCTTTTCCACCAGGCCCTGCGGACATCTTTTTACCAAATTCCATAAACCCTTTGGCGAGGGACTTGTAAATGAAGCCAGGCAATACTTCTTTCAGGTTTACTGCATTTAATCCGGGGTGATAAGAACATGCTGGTAAAGAAGAAGATGTTTTTCCATTGCTGAAATCAACCATCCTTTGTGCAGGGGCAACTAAATTACCTCCTCCGGCATGAAAACATTTTTGTTCTACCAGCTGCTGAAAACGCATCATAGCCAGTGCGTCATTTTTAATCCGATAGCTATCGGATTTTAATTCTTCATTTTTAATTACATCACTTAGTTCCACCTGCACCACCATGCCGCTGTTTGCAAATGGGTTGTTCCTTTTAGAAGGACTCCAGCCATTCACAACTATTTCTCCGGGTGCCGTAGATGCCGGTGCGATGATGCCGCCCGGGCACATGCAAAAGGAAAATACGCCGCGGCCGTTTACCTGCTGTACCAAACTGTATGAAGAAGGCGGCAGGTTTGTATCTCTCACCGGGCAATGATATTGAATACTGTCTATCAGTTGCTGCGGATGCTCAATACGTACACCCAATGCAAATGGTTTTGCTTCAATTAATATTTGTTTCTGGTTCAGCAATTCGAAAACATCACGGGCACTGTGACCGGTAGCTAAAATAAAAGCATCGGCTTCAAAAATATTTCCATCCGCTGTTTTAACAGAACTGACCTTATCATTTTCAATGATGAAGTCAACCACTTTTTTCTCAAATAAAACTTCTGCGCCGCATTGTATCAACTGCTCTCTCATGGCAGTAATGATATGTGGCAGCTTATTGGTGCCGATATGTGGGTGAGCCTGGTATAATATTTCTTCGGATGCGCCAAATCGTACAAATAAGTTTAGTATCCTGTCTATATCTCCCCGTTTATTACTCCGGGTATATAATTTTCCATCGCTGTATGTTCCGGCGCCGCCTTCGCCAAAGCAATAATTGCTTTCGGGGTTAACCACTCCTTGCTTATTCAGCATGGCCAGGTCTCTCCGCCTTGCTTTTACATCCTTGCCGCGTTCTAAAATGATGGGTTTAATGCCTTGTTCCAATAGCTGCAGTGCAGCAAACAAGCCTGCAGGTCCGGCACCGATGATAACAACCTTTCTTTTGGCTTTGGAAACATCGTTGAATTCGAAGGAAAGAATACTGCGTTGAATGAACGGCTCATCCAGAAAAGCATTTACGGTTAGGTTAACCCAAATGGTCTTTGCCCTTGCATCGATGGAATGTTTAAGGATGTGATAGCCCGAAATGGAAACGGCCTTTTTACCTGCATTGTCGGCAATGGCTCTTTTTATGGCGGCGTCATCGGCTGCTTCTGAAGGCAGAAGCTTAAGAGAGATTTTTTGTTGCATATACTAAGCCGGATATTTATTCCGGAATTTGATTACCTCACCCTCCACCTCCCTCTCCTGAAAAGATAGGGAGCGGTTCATCATCAATTTGCTAAACAACTTTTCTTCCACATCATCATCAAATCTTTTTTCAACTTATTATTGAACCGGTTGAATCAATCAAATGGTAAATTGGTAACGTTCGCTTTGATCTTCTTTTTTTCCCCCTTTAGGGGACAGGGGGACAGGGGCTAGAACGGCAGATCATCTACGGCATCAGGTGGCGTTTCGGAAAATGTATCCAGCGGTTCCAGGTATTCATTATCTGTTTTTGCGGTGCCGGGTTGCAATATCTGTTCAATTCGCCAGGCATCTAAATTGGTTATATAATTAACCTTGCCGTCCTTTTCCCATTTGCTTCCTTTAATGTTGAAGTACACTTTCACTTCTTCACCCACATTTACCCGGTCAATGATGGTTGTTTTATCCTGTACGCTCTGAAACTTCACATAATTCGTAATGGTCCGGCCGTTGATATCATCGGTTTTCTCCACTACAAATTCTCTCGTCTTAAATGTTTCAGTACGTTGAACGGTATCGTACTTGGCAACTAATTTGCCGGCTAATTCATAACTCATAACAATATTTTAATATCCAAAAGTAACCCTATTTTCTTATAAAATTTTTTATTCACTCTTTTCTTTGTTACAAATAAAAATGTCTACCTTCCTTTTGTTTAATTCTTGATTCAGGACATGAGTAAAATCAGCAAATTCTTTATAGCTGGGTGCCTAATAACCAGCGGTATAATTTCCTGCACAGCAGCGTACCAGGCGCAAAAAGTTCAATACAATGATTACCGGATCGCAACGGGTGCAAAGCAAGACAGCAGCATCCTGGTTTTATTGAAACCATATTCCGACAGTTTATCAAAAAGCATGAATGATATTGTGGCTGTTTCTGAAACTGATCTGGAAAAGAAGCAGCCCGAAGGTTCATTGGGTAATTTCCTGGCCGATGCTATGATGGTTATGGCAGAAAAAAGTTATGCCGTACATATCGATGCGGCGTTTATAAATCACGGTGGCATTCGTTTGCCATCACTTCCTTCCGGAAACATAACGAGGGGTAAGGTATTTGAATTATCGCCTTTCGATAATTTGCTGGTGATCCAGAAAATAAACGGCAAAACTTTGCAGGAATTTTTAGATCATGTTGCTTCCAAAGGCGGATGGCCCTGTGCCGGTGTGAGCATGCAGATAAAAGATAAAAAAGCCATCAATGTAAAAATTGGCGGGGCACCTTTAAATGGATCAGCTGTTTATACCGTTGCCAATAACGATTATGTTGCCAATGGCGGAGATGATTGTATCATGCTTAAATCCATTCCACAGGTTAGCAATGGTTATATCTTCCGGGATGCCATCTTTGATTACCTGGCAGAACTGAAGAAACAGGGCAAAAAAATATCAGCAAAAACCGAAAACAGGGTAAGCAATGCAGAATAGGAGAAAATTCATAGGGCAAGCGGCGCTGGCCACCGCCGCTTTATTAGCTTCACGAACAGCGCTTGCCGGCATCGGTGGAGAGGAGGGGGTTAAAAAGCTCACCATACTCCATACAAACGATGTACACAGCCGTTTGGAACCCTTTCCGATGGACGGAGGAAGAAACCAGGGGCTTGGCGGTGTGGCTGCCCGGTCAGAACTGATTAAGAAGATAAGAAGCGAAGAAGCAAATGTATTGCTGCTTGATGCCGGCGATATTTTCCAGGGTACGCCATTCTTCAATATATATAAAGGCGAACCGGAGATGAAAGCAATGGCGGCAATGGGGTATGATGCGGCTACGATGGGTAATCATGATTTTGATGCAGGCCTTGAAAATTTTGCCACACAACTGAAGCATGGAAATTTTCCACTTGTTATTTGTAATTATGATTTTACAGATACGCCAATGGAATTCAAATATCAACCGTATAAAGTTTTTAAAAAAGGTGGAATAAAGATCGGCGTTACCGGAGTTGGTATTGAAATGGCGGGATTGATCCCTGACAACTTATTTGGTAAGACAAAATACCTTGATCCCATTCAAAAGGCGAATGAAACTGCTGCCATGCTGAAGAGCGAAGATGGCTGCGATATGATCATTTGCCTGAGCCATTTGGGATATAAGTACAAAGATAACAAAGTGAGCGATGAGGTATTTGCCCGTGAATCGGAGAATATAGACCTGATAATTGGCGGACATACCCATACCTTTATGGATGAACCGGCAGTTTATAAGAACAAAACCGGGAGTGATGTGGTTGTAAATCAGGTTGGTTGGGCAGGCATTATGCTGGGCCGGCTCGACTTTGAGTTCGCCGGTTACAAAAGAAAAAATCTGGCGAAATCGCATACTGTTGTGGTAGGAAAAAAAACAATGGAATAAAAAATTTTTTTTTCAACATTTTATTCGATATTCGCTGTCCTGCTAAAGTTTTTTTTCGTTGAAAACTGGAAAGAAATTTAACCCGGCAAAATCACAGGAGAAACTATTCATAACTCGATATATAAATTGCTTAAGGACTAATGGACAAAGTTTTTGAAAAAGTATGGGCTAATTGTTTGGAGATAATCAAAGACATTGTTGAATGGCAGCATTTCAAAACATGGTTTGAGCCGATCAAACCGGTTGCTTTAAAAGAAAAAGTTTTAACCATACAGGTCCCCAGTCAGTTTTTTTACGAGTACCTGGAAGAACATTATGTTTCGCTTCTTGCAAAAACATTGAAAAGGGAATTGGGAAAAGATGCAAGACTTGAATACCGCATCATGGTTGACAGCGGCAACAGCAAGAACAAACAGCAAACCGTAGATATTCCGGGGCAGGGTTACAAATCATTTGCAAATAACGAAATGGATTTTCCTTTAGTAATAAATAATCCTGTTAAAAATCCTTTTGTAATTCCGGGATTGAAAAAGATGCAGATCGATCCGCAGCTGAACCCGGCCTATACATTCGAAGCATTTATTGAAGGCGATTGCAACCGGGTAGCCCGCCGGGCCGGTAAAACGGTTGCCGAAAAGCCGGGAACCACTTCGTTCAATCCATTGGTTATATATGGTGGTGTTGGATTGGGTAAGACCCACCTCGCCCAGGCAATAGGTAATGAAGTAAAAAGGCTTCATGCCAATAAGATCGTATTATACGTCAGCTCAGAGAAGTTCATTAATCAATTTATAGATCACGGCCGCAATGGCGCCATCAATGATTTCATCCATTTCTACCAGTTGATCGATGTACTGATCATTGACGACGTGCAGTTCTTTAACCGGGCCGAGAAATCACAGGATGCATTCTTCTCCATATTCAATCACCTGCACCAGAGTGGCAAGCAGTTGATATTAACCAGCGATAAGCCACCTAAAGACCTGGAAGGGGTACAGGAAAGATTACTGAGCCGCTTCCGCTGGGGTTTAAGTGCCGACCTGCAGGTGCCTGATTACGACACCAAGATCGAGATACTGGATAAGAAGATGAAGAACGATGGATTAGAAATGCCCCGTGAAGTAGTGAAGTATATTGCCTACAATATCAACAGTAATGTACGGGAACTGGAGGGTGCTTTAATATCATTATTGGCACAATCTTCGCTAAACAAGAGGGAAATTGACCTTGAATTGGCTAAAAAAGTACTTCGCAATTTTGTAAAATCTTCCAGCAAGGAGATCACCATCGATACCATCCAGAAAATGGT
>Ga0209023_10006067_pt1 | contig 12921 bp, 13 predicted proteins | sample LakOneMetagenome_FD_187468 | JGI IMG/M metagenome (GOLD analysis project Ga0209023, IMG submission 187468) | Freshwater and sediment microbial communities from Lake Erie, Canada (SPAdes) (version 2) | ecosystem: Environmental > Aquatic > Freshwater > Lentic | place: Lake Erie, Canada... | reverse complement strand
CCCGGCCGGCGTTTTTGTAATTCAGCAGGACTTTGATAATAAATACGCCATCACCAACCTGGCTTTTGTAAAACAGCAGCTGGCCCTGGCAGCCGATGAGTACAGTGCCCTTGAGCTGAAACTGAAATACAAAACCGATGCTGTTGCAGCAAGAGAACAACTGGCGGCAATATTGGGTGCAGACTATAAAGTGGAGACACTGTACCAGCAAAACATGAGTTTATACAATACCATGAGGCTGGAGAAATGGATCATTTATGCTGTATTCACATTAATTCTTATTGTATCTGCTTTTACCATGATCAGTGCGCTGACCATGCTGGTGCTTGAAAAACAAAAAGACATCAGCGTGCTGCAGAGTATGGGTGCCCATCAGTCCACCATAAAAAAAATATTTTTGAGCGAGGGATTGTTATTGGGTGGCATCGGCGCTGCAGCCGGAATCATTGCAGCAGTAATACTGTGTATGCTGCAGTTACAATTTAAACTGGTGAAGATCGGGGGTGGTTCTTTTTTAATAGATTATTTTCCTGTAAAATTACTGGCCTCAGATTTTTTATTGGTAACTGCCACTGCCGGTATCATTGCATTTATTGCAGCGTGGTTTCCTGCACATAAAGCCAGCCAGCAGGCTTTTGAATTAAAGTAAAAATCCGAGTTGTTTCATTACGGTGGTTCTGTCAAATACCTGGGTATGGCCGCATAGTTTACCCTTATTAAAATGGTAAATGGTAACCCCTGAAGTTTTTATTGCCCTGCCTGTTGGGGGAACCGAACCCATATTTCCCAGGTTGGTGCCCGTCATGATCCAGGTAATAGCCACCGCATCAGCATCTGCCACTGCACTTTCAATAGCAAAATGAATATCCGGAAAGGGGATAAAGGAATCTTGTAACCGCATGGTATATTCCTGAAGGGTAAGTGTTTTACGGTCCCATGCGTCCCCGGCATCCAGGTGAATGGTGTAAGCTTCGTCAACAAAATGGCCTATGCGGCTGGTATCTTTTTTATTCCAGACTTCATCAATAAATGTTCTCAGTATTGTTTCGTTATTCATAGTACTAACGGTTTAATTAACCCAGCATTTTTAAAATTTGTAAACCCTCCTCCCATTTCCAGTGGCCGGATGCGGCATTGATATGGCCCGCATTACCTATATTAATGAATTCACTTCCCCAATTGGCAGCAAAATAAGCCGCCCTTTCGGGTGATACCCAAACATCATTATTACTGGCTACAACAATTGTTTTAAAATTAATGCGGCTGGTGGGTATGGGGGCAAAACCCGTGGCCGGAAAAGTATACACCGGGTTTTCTATATCACTTGGCGCCACCAGTAAAGCTGCTTTTATTGTTTTATTATAATGTGCTGCCCATTGTGCAATAGCAGTGCATCCCAAACTATGTCCAATTAAAATAACAGTTTGTGGATCATAGCCGGCAATGGCGGCATCAATAGTGGTAATCCAGTCTTCGCAACGGGGGGCATCCCATTCCTGTTGCATGATGCGTTTAAAGTTATTACCCGAGTGTTCAAAATAGGTCTGCCAGTGTTCGGGGCCGGAATTACCCAGGCCGGGGACAATAAAATAATAATTCATAACCGGAAAATAAAAGGAGCTGACTGTACTGCAATCAACTCCTTTATATTTAAAATTGTAAAAAATTAATAATCTCCCAGGGTTTCTGGTAATTGAGCCAGCGCTTTTTGCAACTGCTCATCATTGGGTGCAATACCATGCCATTCGTGGCTGCCTTCCATAAAATCAACGCCTTTACCCATGGCTGTTTTCATTAAAATTACAATGGGTTTACCCTTGCCCACGTAGGTTTTGGCAGTATCCAGCCCTGCAACCACGGCATCCATATCATTACCGTCCATTTCCAGCACCTGCCAGTTAAAGGCTTCAAACTTAGCCTTCAGGCTGTTTAAACCCATTACTTTATCGGTGGGGCCGTCAATTTGCTGGCCGTTAAAATCAATGGTTGCAATAAGGTTGTCTACGTTTTTGTGAGCAGCGAACATAATGGCTTCCCAATTTTGGCCTTCATCCAGTTCTCCGTCGCCATGTAAAGAATACACCACCCTGTCATCATTATTCAGCTTTTTTGCTAATGCAGCACCTATAGCCACACTCATACCCTGTCCTAAAGAACCGCTGGCAATACGAACCCCTGGCAAATGTTCATGGGTGGTGGGGTGGCCCTGCAGCCTGGAATTCAGTTTGCGGAAGGTGGCCAGTTCTTTTACAGGAAAATACCCGCTACGGGCCAAAACACTGTAAAATACCGGCGAAATATGGCCATTACTCAGGAAAAACAGGTCTTCCCCGGCCCCGTCCATATTAAAATCCGGGTTATGCTTCATTACTTTAAAATACAAGGCAGTCAAATAATCTGTACATCCCAAAGACCCGCCCGGGTGGCCACTTTGCACAGCATGAACCATACGAACAATATCCCTTCTTACCTGTGATGCTGTAGCTTTAAGATTTTCTGTTGACATTATATACTATAGATTTTACTGGCAAATTACAATTTATGCCGGTTAGGAATTAAGTTTTGCAAACCTACTTTAAATAGGCTGACAGAAAAACTCAAAAAGGGGTCATTTATCAAATAGTTAATAATAAGTTTATAATTTCTTCGTTATTTTATCAAATAATACAAACCAGGCACTGGCTGAAAAGGCCCATATAATTTCCAGGCAACATTTTGGCAAGAAACCAGGTCTAATCAACAAATGTTATTAAGTATTTTCCTAAAATATTAGGTTAACTTAAAACATATTTAATACTTTTGCATCAACAACGTTTATTACAGTATTACGATTACCCTTAAATAAACTGAATGGATAATATTTTACTAAGTGGGGCGCTTGCTTTTTTAATTACTTTTTTTGCTATACCCATTATTATTCAGGTTGCTAAAAATAAAAAGTTATTTGATGAACCTGACGAACGCAAGGTGCATAAAACTGTTATCCCCACATTAGGCGGCCTGGGCATTTTTGCCGGCTTTATTATTGCCACCTTAATGGGCGTTCCCTCCAACATTACTTCAGAATTGCAATATTTTGCTGCAGCAGCAATAGTGATATTTTTCCTCGGCCTTAAAGATGATATCCTGGTACTTTCGGCCAGTAAAAAGTTTATAGGCCAGTTAATAGCAGCTGGTATCATTATTAAATTCGGTGGGGTGCAACTGAATAATATGCATGGCTTCCTGGGTATTAACGAAATACCACGTATTGCCAGCATCATCCTTACACTTTTCACCATCATTGTTATTACCAACTCTTTTAACCTGATTGACGGGGTTGACGGCCTTGCCGGAAGCCTGGGTGTACTTACCACCCTGGTATTTGGCACCTATTTCTTTTTTGCAGGCCAGCTTACCTATGCTGTTATGGCTTTTGCCCTGGCAGGCAGCACCATTGCTTTTTTAATTTATAATTTTTCTCCGGCAAAAATATTTATGGGAGACACCGGTTCATTATTACTGGGCCTGATCAATTCCATACTGGTAATTAAATTTATCAATATCGCGGGCAATACTGCCGTTACTGTACCATTGGAATCATCTCCTGCCATTGGCTTTGCCATTTTAATGATCCCTTTATTTGATACTTTAAGGGTATTTACTTTACGTATACTTGACCGCCGTTCTCCTTTCAGTCCCGACCGGACCCACGTACACCATTTTTTACTGGATATAGGTTTTAACCACCGCATGGTTACCTTTACCTGCGTATCTGTAAATATCGTTTTTATTGCAGCAGCATATTTTTTACGCCATTTGGGTACCACCACTGTTTTAAGCATTTTGCTGGCAGCGGCCTTTGTATTTATTGCTGTTATTTATTACAGCAGGCCTAAAGCAAAAACTGCCAAACAGAATAATAAGGCTGCCGGAACCGGCAGTAATACCATGCTTAAGCCACAAAAGATTTTCTCTCTTGCCCAGGAGAGTGTGGAAGCAGAATAATTTCAGCATTTATTTGTTGTTAAACATTGTTGGCGCTATCCAAGTAACGGTTCTTTTTTATAGCTTTGCAGCCACCTAAATATTTTTTATGGCTGAAGAACTGAACAAAATACTGAAGGACACAGAAAGTGCAATGAACAAGGCATTGAACCACCTGGAAACAGAGCTGGTTAAGATTCGTGCCGGAAAAGCAAGCCCGTCTATGCTGGATGGCATTAATGCAGACTATTATGGCAACCCCACTCCAATAAACCAGGTGGCTAATATTTCGGTACTGGATGCCCGTACCATTTCTGTACAACCCTGGGAGAAGAATATGCTTGCGGTTATTGAAAGGGCCATAGCCGCTGCCAATATCGGTATCAACCCGCAAAACGACGGTACTGCTATCCGCCTTTTTTTACCCCCCTTAACTGAAGAAAGAAGGAAAGAACTGGTAAAAAAATGTAACGGGGAAGGTGAACATGCAAAGATTGCAGTGCGCAATATCAGGAGAGACAGCATTGAGCATATAAAAAAACTACAAAAAGACGGCCTCAGTGAAGACGCTGCCAAAGATGCCGAAAAAGATATACAGGACACTACTGATAAATATATTGCCCTGGTGGAAAAGCACCTGGCGGCAAAGGAAAAAGAAATCATGTCTGTATAAATTTCCTTTATCCATTCTTACCATTATAATTTAAACTATTATGCAGTCTGCAAGGGAAACCTGGTTCTTGTTATTGTCCACCCCCTTGTACATCATTCTTATCGGTACAGAAATTTTACTGAGCAACTGGCAGCATAAAAAATTTTACTCGCTTAAAGAAACGCTGTGGAATGTTTACCTCACCCTCATCAATGCGGGGCTGGATATGCTGTTGCGCTGGGCATTCTATATAACCGTACTTGCCTGGTGCTACCAGCATCATTTCTTTACAATTAAAACTGCATGGCTGTACTGGTTTGCCTTACTGATACTGGAAGACTTTGTGTTTTATATTGAGCACAGGGTAGATCATTATTGCCGCATTTTTTGGGCGGTGCATGTAACACACCATTCATCAGAAGAGTTTAACCTTACTACCGGTTTCCGTTCTTCCGTATTCCAGCCGGTATACCGTTTTATTTATTTTATCCCGCTGGCCCTGCTGGGGTTTCACCCGCTTGATATTGTGTTTATGTATTCCATCACTCAAACCTACGGCATACTGGTACACACTCAATACATCAATAAAATGCCCCGTTGGTTCGAATATATTTTTGTCAGCCCCAGCCACCACCGGGTACACCACGCCAGCAATATCATTTACCTGGATAAAAATATGGGCATGTGCCTTATTATATGGGATAAGCTGTTTGGCACTTTCCAGGAAGAATTACAGGAAGAGCCTGTAAAATATGGTTTAACCAAAACCGTGCAAAATCATGAACACCCTTTAAAAATAATTTTTCACGAGTGGCAAAATATAGGTGCTGACCTGCGTAAAAAAATACCCTTCACCACAAGGTTAAAGTATATATTCATGCCACCAGGCTGGAGCCACGACGGGAGTTCAAAAACTGCCCGCCAGATGAGGCAGGAAATGCAATTGCAAAAAAAAACCACAGGTTACTAGCCGGTTATTTATCTGTTTTACGGTTAGCCACATATACCCCGGTTAAAATAAGCAGCAGGCAAAGTACCTGCTTCCAGCCCACTTCTTCTTTATAAATAACGCCCCAGATGATGGCCACCACCGGGATGCCGTAAGTTACCATAGAAGCAAAAACCGCCCCGGCACGCTTTACCAGCATATAAAAAATTACAGAGGCTACTGCTGTGCCAAAAATACCCAGCACTGCTGCAGCTCCGGTAGAAAGCAGTATACCATTATTGGTAAGGGGTAAATTAAAATAGCCGGTAAATGACAATACGGCCAATGCTGGTATGGCATTTAAAGTAAGGGCCACAGCAGCGATTTGCAAAGAAGGGATATGATGCAGGTGGCGATGCACCATATTTACATTGATACCATAAAAAATTGTGGCCAGCACCACATAACTTATATACAGCAGGTTCTGATTTTCCTGCATATGGCCCTTGCTTAAGAGCAATAAAATACTGCCCGTAAATGAAATGATAATTCCCAGCACTTTATTTGCCGAGGCTTTGCTGTTAAAAAAAACAGCCCCTGTTATGATCACAAAAATAGGGGTGAGCGAATTTAAGGTACCGGCCAATGCACTGTCAATACCTTCTTCTGCCACGCAAAATAAATAAGCGGGCAGGAGGCTGCCCAGCAAACCAGACAGAAAAATGGTAAGAAGTTTATCTTTGGGAATATGCCTGATACATTTTATTGCCGTTGGCAACAGCACTATTCCAGAAAAAACAATACGCAGCGAAGCCACCTGGTAGGCTGATAGATTTTTGAGCCCTTCTTTCATTAAAATAAAGCTGCTGCCCCAGATGATGGACAGCATGATGAAGATAAACCAGTTTAAAAATCCTTTACCCACATTTAAAAAATTAAAGGGGCAAAGGTGCTGCTTTTTCAATAATTTCTCTAAAATTGTTTTGATTTAAACCGTATTTTCCGCAATTTCAAAAAGAAAAAAAGAAAAAATTTGAATACCCTTGAAAAATATCTATTTTGTACGCAACCTTTCTTTATGACATTACCTCTATCAAATTTTTCTAATTAAAAAAATTACAATTATGGGATTTATCAAGGAATTTAAAGATTTTGCCATGAAAGGCAACCTCGTTGACATTGCAGTTGCTTTTGTAATGGGTGGCGCTTTTGGAAAAGTAGTAACCTCATTTACCGAAGGTGTTGTTTCGCCGCTTATTGGGATGATAGGTGGGGCAGATTTAAGTAAAAATATGTGGACACTTAAAGAAGCTGTTACTGATGCTTCCGGAAAAATTACCGCAGAGGCCGTGGCTGTAAAATATGGAGATTTTTTAACAGCCATCATTAATTTCATCATCGTGGCTTTTGTAATGTTTTTAGTTATTAAGGCTATCAACAGCATGAAGAAAAAACAGGAGGAAGCCCCAGCCGGCCCTTCTTCAACCGATGCCCTGTTAATGGAAATCAGGGATTCACTGAAAAAATAAATAAATTACAATACAACCTTAAAAGAGCATTGTTTGTCTTAGTGGCAGCAATGCTTTTTTTATTATATAAAATTTTACTTATGAAAAGGAATTTATTTTTTGCTGTTATATTTTCATTACTTACAGCAACAGTAACAGCACAGGACGCCACTGTAATAGACCTGAAGAACGCCGCTGCCAAAGAAGTAAAAAGCGCCGAAAAAGATGGCTGGAAACGCGGCGGTACCTTTATTTTAAACATTAACCAGGGAAGCCTGAGCAACTGGGCCGCAGGTGGAGAACAAAACACACTGGGCATTAACGGAATTTTTAACTATGGCATTAACTACAGGAAAGGAAAAAATACATGGGATAATTATTTTGACCTGGCCCTGGGCTTTCAAAATGCCACCAGTTATGGCCACTTCAGGAAAACAGATGACCGTATTGATATTACCAGTAAATATGGCTACCAGGTTGCTAAAAAATGGTATGCCGCAGCACTCATTAATTTTAACAGCCAGGCGCTGGAGGGGTTTGACTACGGCACCACGCCCAATACCAAAATCTCTAATTTTTTAGCCCCGGGCAAATTATTGGTATCCCTTGGTATGGACTACAGGCCTAATGACAACTTTTCTGTTTTTATTTCCCCGATAACTACACGATGGATCTTTAAAAATGACCCTGATTTTTATTCCCAAAACAAATTTGGTGTACCGGCCTTTCAAAAAACATATAATGAAATTGGCGCTTACCTTACTGCCAAATACAATAAGCCGCTATCAAAATGGGCTACTTATACCACCAGGCTCGATTTATTCAGCAATTACAAAAGAAAGCCCCAAAACGTGGACGTATATTTTACCAACCTGCTGGCTATGAAATTCAATAAGTGGCTGGGTACCACCATCAGCCTGGATATGATCTATGATGATGATATCATTAAAAAGACGCAGCTTAAAGAAATACTGGGTATCGGCCTTACGGTAAAACTGTAAACTAATTGTGGAATAGTTGCGCCCTGAATAACAGCAATAATTAATACATTTGCCCTCCTCCCAACCAATCGGGGGGAGGATTTTTTTAACCATTAACCGGGATACTGTGAACGCAACATCTTACCAGATAAAGCTTGCCGATTTTGAAGGGCCGTTTGACCTGCTCCTCTTTTTTATTGAAAGGGACGAGCTGGATATTTATAATATTCCCATTACAAAGATCACCAACGATTTTTTAGATTTCATTCATACCACAGAGAAGCTTAATATAGAGCTGAGCAGTGAGTTCATACTTTTTGTAAGCACTTTAATGCGGATAAAAGCCAAAATGCTGATACCGCGAAAAGAGCTGGATGCTGACGGTAATGAAATTGACCCCAGGCAGGAACTGATTGATAAAATACTGGAGTATAAAAAATTCAAAGAAGCTTCCGCAAAAATGGCCGAAATGGAAGCCCTGCGCATGATGATGGTAAAAAGAGGCAACCTGCAGCGGGAACTGGCTGTTATTGGTGAGGAAGCTGGTGAAGGTACCGAAATACAGACGGTTACTCTTTTTAAACTGATGAAGGCCTTTGAAAAAGTGATCACCAAACTGCAGGAACGGAACAATAAACCTGTGCATACCGTGGTGCAGTATAACTACACCATGGAAGGCACCAGGGAATATATGCTGGGTGTTTGCCAAAAAGAAAAGACACTGTCATTTGAAAAAATATTCGAGGTCTGCGAAAACCGTATTCATGCTATCTTTCTTTTTTTAAATATGCTGGAACTGGTACAACAGCGCTACCTGGGCATATTGATTGGAGAAGGCAGAAATAATTTCATCCTGGAATGGAACGAAAACCGCGAAGAAGATATAGTGGGGCTGCTACCCGGAGAAGAACAACAGAACTAAAAATGTATCCCCTTCCAAAAGGGGATTTTTTTTGCTATTTTGTCAGGTGATGAAAGTGGTATTATATTTGATGTTTAAACATTAAATTTATCAAAATGAAAACAGATGTATACAAGGCTGCCGACAGGGGCAGCGCAGATTACGGCTGGTTAAAGCCTAACTATTATTTCAGTTTCAGCCAGTATTATAACCCCAAAAGGGTTCATTTCGGGTTATTGCGTGTTTTGAATGATGATTTTTTGGGCGCCGGTGGAGGCTTCCCCACCCATCCACATGATAATATGGAAATTGTAACCATCCCCTTTACCGGCGCCTTACAGCATAAGGACAGTACGGGCGGTAAAGGCATTATACAATCGGGCGATGTACAGATAATGAGCGCCGGTACCGGCGTGCAGCACTCGGAGTTTAATGCATCCGAAACAGCACCTGTTACTTTATTCCAGATATGGGTGTTTCCAAAAGAAAAAAATATAAAACCCCGGTACGACCAGCGCAATTTTGACATCAACGACCGGGTAAACAAATGGCAAACCGTTGTTTCTCCTCTTGATGCAGATAAGGCACTGTGGATTAACCAGGATGCAAAATTCTCACTTACCAAACTGGAAGCAGGCCAAACCCTAACGTATACTAACGCCTTTAAAGACAACGGGGTGTTTTTGGTAAACATTACTGGTAATGCCTCTGTGGGTGATATTTTTTTAGCGAAAAGAGATGCTGTGGGTATTTCGGAAACAGACAGTTTTACGGTAACTGCCAATGAAACCACCGAACTGCTGGCCATTGAAGTGCCGATGCACTAATTGTAAATATACAGCAGCACCGGTTTGGCAGATCTGTCAATGTACTTTTTCAGTTCCATAAGAAAAGGTGGCGATACTGTTGGGCAGCCCCAGCTTTCGCAAATAGGGAATGGCGCTGTTTCTTCATTGGGCACACAGGCATGTGAGTGCAGCACCACAAAGCGGTCAAATGCCTTACTATTACTGCTGTCCAGCCCGTATAATTTAAACGCCAGTCCGAATTTACCCGAATAAGAACTGCCTATTTTATATTTTCCCAAAGAGGTGCAAAGACTGTTAGGGGTATTGGAGAACTGAATGGCATTTCCGGAATTATTTTTTCCCCCTCCATGTGTTACGAGGCCAGCCATTTCGATGGAATCTTTTTCCAGGTTATAAACAAAAAATCTTTTTTTTCCTGATTCAATGGTCATGTCCACCATAAAACAATATTCACTGTTGTATGCATGGGCTTTGGCATACAGGCTTAGATTATCAGCCTTTTGTTTTAGCCGCAATAACAAGTACTTACCTGTTTCTTCTTTTACAGGCCGGAAAGCAGTTTTGGCTGCCGCAGCGCTAAACTTTGGTTTATACCAGAAAAAATAAGCCAGTGCAGATATACTGGCAAACAGCAACAGCAGGGTTGCAGTAAGTTTCATAAAAAAATTCATGGAGTGTTGTTGGGCTAAGATGCCTAACGGGATTATTTCCACAAATATTTTTTACCGGGGTGTTAAAGAAAATAAAATCATCTTTTTTTAAGAGTATCCTCATTAGCGCTCAGCATTAACGTGGGCGGACTTGGATTTTTGATATCGTATGCTGTGCCGGGGAAAGCAATCTTAATTTTTCTGCCATCGGTATAATTAAATATTACCGAATAATTTTTTACTTCGTAAGTTCCTGAGCCGGGCTCTTTCGCATCGTTTAAGCAGTCAATATATTCGTGGTACAGGACGCTCATTGCCCCGTTGTCGGTAAATTTTCCGTCGGCAGTAAAACTGATCAGCGGTATTTTCCCGGTTTCTTCTCCTGCAATATTCCTGCTGCTCAGTGCATAGGTACCATTGAACCTTGCGCCATCTACAGCATTTGTCTTTACAAATCCATGATCAGTTTTATTAGCCGTAATAATGAGTTTACCGTTGTCCATCCGCAGCGGGATGTCGGCATAAGGCAGTTTTAAAACACCTTTCCCATTACTGAAAGTATAGGTTCCCCAATCCCGGCGGTAGTTCTCTGCCCTTACCCATGTATTCAGTTCATCTAACCCTTCTGCCGGGAAATTATTTCCAAAAAAAGCCTGGCCATTTGAAAAGAAAATGAGCTGCTTTACTTTTAATTCAGCACCAAGATCAGCACCCGGCTTTGAAGTGCCAACTGACATGGATATTCCCTGCCAGGTTCCATTTACTCCTTCGCCTTTTGCAATACCCGTTTTCACATCAGGTTCTTTCCAGTCCGCAAATTGCAGTGAGAATAAAAAATTCTCAATTTCATTATAATATTTTAAGCGCTCAGATGGATAATACCCCGCAAGGTTGCAGTTATTTCTTGATTTTATAATGGCTACCTGCTCATACCGCCCATTAATTTTTATCAAAAATAAATCGAGCCCGTATTCTGGTGGATAATCTCCGCCGCCCATTTGGATACCGCCGCTGCACCGGATATATTCCCAACCCCGGAAGGATATTTTCGCTGCCACCTTTGCATAATTTCCCCCGTTAACATCATTCATCTTTTTCGCCTGCAGTTTTGCAGCTGTCTCATCATAGCTTTTTTGCAGGGCCTGTTCCATCGTGCCTGAAAAATTCATTGAAGGTTGTATCCATATCTCAAGAAATTCATTTTTGGGAAGTTGGGCAGGTGCCAGTATATCGCCGTCTGGATATTTTGTTACATTCCATCCTTTGGGTATGGCATATTGCACAGTTCCAAATTGGCCCTTTGGTTCATTAGCATTGACAGTTACCGGGGCTATCAGGGGAGTTGCCACGGCAGCAGCATGCTTATCAAGTTTTATATCATCCAAAAGTGAATCAATGGTGCCGGCATATGATTGGTCATTTAAAACAGACATCACACTAACCCTTTTCCCAAATCCACTGAATACAGTAAGTAAGGCATAGGCATCAACATCATCCATTTTAACCGGGGCAAGGGCTGCAACAACTTTCCATCCATCCCGGTTGACCCGGGTTGCTGTTTTGGGGTTGGCCGCAGCGTTATAAGGAGTCATTACCAGTTCTTTCCATGCAGCCGTAAAATCCTTCTTTTCATCTCCTGCACTTACAGTACCTGCATAAACAGCAATGATGCAGAAACTTCCTGCAGCGCTGTTGGTATGGCTGTACGTAACAACGCCCTGTTTACTGTTTTTAATAAAATTATTTGGCGGTGTATAGGTGATAATGTCAAATGTTTCTGTTTGTGCTGTCAGTTGCTGTGTTATTGTAACCAATAACAGGGCGATGATTATTTTCTTCATAACAGTAATTTATTTATCAATCATTGCTTTTAACTGATCAACAGGAAAATTTTCTTCTAATTGTTTTTTAAAATCCTGGCAAGGGCCATTTTTATCCCAACTCCAGTACAAAACGATCATTTGGGGTGCATAGCGGGGCAGGCTCGTTTTAAAATAATCATTATTCACAACCACCATCATTCGCCCGCCATTTTCATCAGTTGTAAAGCCCTTGAATATGCTGGAACTATTATCTACAATTGCAGGTTGCTGTAATTCAGTATCAGTTTCTTTATTTAATTCAGCAACAAGAGGATCTAACATACTGTTGTAATAAGTTTCTGTTTGCTGGATATTTTCTTCTTTGCGTTGCTGATCTGTTTTATAATGCTTAAGGTAATCAGCCTTCCGCTGCTCTATCCTGTTCGGCGGAGCATATTTTAATGCGTTTTCCAGTCCCTTCTGTTTTGCTGTCTCTTCTTCTGCATCCGATCTTACAGTTCGTTTATTTTCAAAATCAAGTTGTGTTTTTTTATCTGTTTCTATCTTTTCTTTCATGGCTTTTAAAAATTGTAAGCGTGTAACCGGCTTATAGGGCAATTGATTGTTGCGGGTTATCAATACTGCTTTACCTTTTTTTGGAGATCCGGTTGGTTCATACAAAGGCAGCCCTTTCCATTCCCCAATTTTTTTTGCCAGCCACCAGG
>Ga0209023_10006066_pt1 | contig 12922 bp, 15 predicted proteins | sample LakOneMetagenome_FD_187468 | JGI IMG/M metagenome (GOLD analysis project Ga0209023, IMG submission 187468) | Freshwater and sediment microbial communities from Lake Erie, Canada (SPAdes) (version 2) | ecosystem: Environmental > Aquatic > Freshwater > Lentic | place: Lake Erie, Canada... | reverse complement strand
GGACGGCGCGGGCGCGGGCGTTCTTGGACAGCGTGACGCCGAGCATCTCGAGCACGATGCGCTGCACGTTGTTCTCCGGCTGCGCCTCCGTGAGACCCAGCGAGTTGACCTGGACCCCGTAGCGGAACCGGCGCATCGCCGGGTCCTCCACGCCGTAGCGCTCGCGGGTGATCTCGTCCCAGAGCTGGACGAAGGCCCGCATCTTGCTCAGCTCCTCGACGAACCGGACCCCGGCGTTGACGAAGAAGGAGATGCGCCCGACGACCTTGCCGAAGTCCGCCTCGTCGACCTGGCCCGACGCGCGCACGCGGTCGAGGACCGCGATCGCGGTGCACAACGAGTAGGCCAGCTCCTGCACCGGCGTCGCGCCGGCCTCCTGGAGGTGATAGCTGCAGATGTTGATCGGGTTCCACGTGGGGATCTCGTGGACCGTGTAGGCGATCAGGTCGGTGGTCAGCCGCAGGGAGTGCTCGGGCGGGAAGACATAGGTCCCGCGGGAGAGGTACTCCTTGATGATGTCGTTCTGGACGGTGCCGGCCAGCCTGGCGGCCACCTCGTGAGGGGCGACGCCGGGGTTCTGCTCCTCGGCGACCACCTGGTAGAGCGCCAGCAGCCACATGGCGGTGGCGTTGATGGTCATCGAGGTGTTCATCTCCGTGAGCGGGATGTCCTCGAACAGCCGGCGCATCTCGCCCAGGTGGGGCACGGGGACGCCGACCTTGCCGACCTCGCCGCGCGACAGCGGGCTGTCGGGGTCGTAGCCGGTCTGCGTCGGAAGGTCGAACGCGACCGACAGACCCGTCTGCCCCTTGGCCAGGTTGGTCCGGTAGAGCGCGTTGGAGGCCGCCGCCGTCGAGTGGCCGGCGTACGTGCGCATGACCCAGGGCCGATCCTTGGCGGGTCGATCGTTGGCGGGACGACTCTTCTCCGTCATGGGGTCGAGGGTAAGCGGAGCGTCGGCGGCCGGTCACCAGCCAGCAGTGTGGGACATGCAACACCGGGGCAGGTGGCGCGGGACGTGCCCGGCATGCCTTCGTCGAGGCTCAGGCTGCGGAAACCCGCTCCACCTCGAGCACCGGGCGGAGCCGGCTGACGGCCAGGAAGCGGCGTACGGCGGGGCCGCAGGCCCGCAGCCGGACGTGGTGCCCGCGCCGCGCAGCCGCCCGGGTGGCGACCGCGAGCACGCGGAGCGCGACGAGGTCGATGCTCGTGACCGCGGAACAGTCCACCACGACGATGTCGTGGCGCGCGATCATGCGATAGACCGCGGTGCGCAGCTCTCCGGTGGTGCGCACGTCCAGGTCTCCACTCAGTACCAACGTCGGCCCGTCAGTCCTGATCTCCATAGCTCACCTCGTCCCCCGTGAGATGTGGCTCACACCCACTATGACGCATCCAGCGTGACATCGGTTGCCTCGAATCGCTCGCGAGTTTCTCGCCGGTCGCGGCGGCGGGCCGACGGATAGGGTCGGCGTCATGGTCAACCTCACCCGGATCTACACCCGCACCGGCGACGGCGGGACCACCCGGCTCGGCGACTTCAGCGAGACCGCCAAGACCGACCTGCGGCTCGCGGCCTATGCCGACGTCGACGAGGCCAACGCCCATCTCGGCGTCGCCCTCGCCCAGGGTGGCCTCGACGACGACGTCGTGACGCTGCTGACCCGGGTCCAGAACGACCTGTTCGACGTGGGCGCCGATTTCGCCACCCCCGTGGTGGCGAACCCGGAGCACCCGCCGCTGCGGGTCGAGCAGGACTACGTCGACCGGCTCGAGGGCTGGTGCGACGCCTACAACGAGGACCTCGCCCCGCTCCGCTCGTTCGTGCTGAGCGGCGGCACGCCCGGTGCGGCGCTGCTCCACGTGGCGCGCACGGTGGTCCGCCGTGCCGAGCGGTCGGCCTGGGCGGCGTACGCCGCGCACGAGGACACCATGAACGTCCTCGCGATCACCTATCTCAACAGGCTCTCGGACCTGCTGTTCATCTTGGCGCGCCACGCGAACAAGGAGCGGGGGGATGTGCTGTGGATACCCGGAGGCGAGAGGTCGAAGTGACGAAGGAACGGAGACCTCGAGCCGACCAAACGCACAGCGGGGATCGGACGTAGCGACGAGTCCGCGGGTCAGGTGAGCAGGGCGGCGACCACGAAGATCACGGGGACGCTGAGCACGGTGGAGAGGAAGATCGCGTCGCGGGCGAGGGTGACGCGGCGGTCGTAGCGCATGGCGAGCACGAAGATGTTCTGCGCCGTGGGAAGGGCCGCCAGGACGGTGACGTCGAGCAGGCCGTCGTGGCTGAGGCCGAGGACCCGACCGATCAGGTAGGCCGCCAGCGGCTGGCCGACCAGCTTGAGCCCCACGATCGCACCGAGCTCCTGCGTGTCGGGACCGCGCTGGGGCAGCGGGTCCAGCCGCAGCGAGACGCCGAACGCGAGCAGCATCCCGGGGATCGACATGCCGCCGAGGAGCCGCAGGGGGTCGTCGACCATGGCCGGAACGTGCGCGTGGGTCAGCGCGACGACCAGTCCGGCGAGGGTCATCAGGCTGATCGGGTTGGAGGCGGTGCGGCGTACGACGGCGAGCAGGCTCGCCGAGCGCGGCGCCTCGTCGGCGTCGAGCACCGCCAGCGCCAGCGGCTGCAGCACGAGCAGCTGCAGGAGCAGGATCGGCGCCACCAGCGCAGCGTTGCCGAGCACGTACGCCGCGATCGGGATGCCGAGGTTGGCGGAGTTCACATAGCCCGTGCAGAGCACCCCGATGACGCTCTCGCCGAGGTTGCGGTGTAGCAGCCTGGCCACGACCAGATAGGCGACCGCCACCGTGAGCACCGCCCCCACGGTGGCGACCAGGTTGCGCGACAGCAGGTCCCGGACGTCGGCGTCCGCGACCGTGGTGAACAGCAGCGCCGGACCGGCGACGAAGAACGACAGCTGACCCAGCAGCTTCTGGGCAGCGGAGTCGAGCACCTTGAGTTGCGCGAGCACGAACCCCGTGGCGATGATCGCCCCGATGGTGACGAACCCATGGAGGACACCGGACACGTGCGGAGCCTAGTGGGCCTCGGCCAGGCTCCTTCGCGGGGTTCGTCAGGCCGGGACGGTCGTGGTTCGTGAAGGGGTCAGCCGTCCTCGCGGGCGAGGCCTTGGGGTCGCCGTCGGCCATCGTGGCGCTCAGGTCGGGAGTCCTCAGCCCCGGTCACCCGACCCCCTCGGCGCATCGATTGGACGCAAACCGCACGTCTGGGGCCCGGAAACCTGCGGATTTGGGCCAAACCGCACCCCCCCGGAGCGACGGCGGTGGCGGGGGTCAGCGGCGCTGCTCGCGGGCGGCGGGGACGACGAGAGCGGACGGGATGAGCAGGATCGAGACGAACAGCAGGGCGTGCAGGGTGCCGACGTGGTTGGCGATGAACCCGACGATCGGGGGGCCGGCGAGGAACGCGGCATAGGCGATCGAGGAGACGACGCTGACCCGGGCGGCCGCGTGGACGGGGTCGTCGGAGGCGGCCGAGATCCCGACGGGGAAGCCCAGGGACGCGCCGACGCCCCAGAGCACGATGCCGGCGGCGACCAGCGGGACCGATCCGCCGTAGACGATGAGGAGTACGCCGACACCCGCCGTCACCATGGTCGCCCACAGCACGGGCACCCGGCCGTGCCGGTCGAGCAGGTTGGGGCCGAAGAACCGGCCGATGGTCATCATCGAGACGAACAGGCCGAACCCGGCGACGCCCACCCAGTGCGGCACGTCGTAGCCGTCGATGAGCGCGACGGCGAGCCAGTCGTTGGCGGTGCCTTCGGTGAGCGCCAGCGACAGCATCATCAGGCCGATCAGCAGCGTGCGCGGCTCCAGCCAGGCGGCGAGGAGCGAAGGGCGCTCGGCCGGCTCGCCCTCGGCGTTCTCGTCGCCGTGGCTCGGCAGGAACGAGCGGGTCCCCGGCACCGTGACGGCGACCATCACCAGCGCGGCGCCCACCAGGTGCCAGACCATCGGCACGCCGAGGCCCACGGCCGCGGCCCCCAGCAGGGCACCCGACACCGAGCCGACGCTCCAGGCGGCGTGGAAGCGCGGCATGATGCTGCGGCCCAGCCCGTGCTCGACGGCGGCCCCCTCGACGTTCATCGCGACGTCCCAGACGGCCACGCCGACGCCGTACGACGCCAGGAACGCCGCCGTCAGGACGACGGATCCCACCACGTCGGCGGCGATGCCGGCGCCCACCAGCCCGATCACGTCGAAGGCGACGCCCAGCCGGACCACCCGGGCGACGCCGAAGCGGTGCACCAGGGCGCCGCTGGCGGGCAGCGCGGTGACCGAGCCGGCCGACAGGACGAGCAGGAGCAGGCCGAGCTGGGCGTTGGTCAGCGAGAGCCCATCGCGCACCTCGGGGATGCGGGAGGCCCAGGAGGCGAAGCCGAACCCGTTGAGCAGGAAGGACCACACGACCGCGTTGCGGGCCCGGAGGACTGTCGTCACGCCGTTCCCTTCCGCGTCGTCGGTCAGCTCATCGTGTCAGTAGATACCCGGAGTGTCCCAGGGCCGCACCCCGCGTGTCCCGGGGGGCATCGACTGCAGCCAGGACTGGAAGCCCAGCAGCGAGGCCGGGCTCATCGCCAGCTCGACGACGCCGTCGTTGGTCTCGCAGATGGCCACGACATGGTCGGAGTAGAGCGACAGCGCCTCGACGCCCTCGGGGTCACGCCGGCCGGTGTAGTCGAGCTGGGCACGGATCCAGGTGCGCTTAGGACGGATGGACAGGGAGAAGATCCGAAACCACTGGAGCTCCTCCCCCGCATAGCGTCCCAGCCCGAGCAGCCAGCCGCGCCCGGCCTTGGTGGACCGGGCGCGGTAGCTGAGCTCGAAGGTCCCGCCGTTGCGGGCCAGCAGCCGCCGGCGTACGACGAGCGCGATGCCATAGAGCAGGACGGCAAGCAGAGCGATGCCGACGGCGTCGAGCAACACCGTCAAGCTCGGCATGCCTTTCCCCCTTCGGCGTCGCGGTTAGCGGGCCCTCTCCGCTGCGCGGATCCGGGCCTCCTGGAGACGGACGGCCTCGTCCGCCTCGTCACTGTCCTCACCTGCGGCCTTGGCCCGCTCGAGCTCCTGGCGTGCGTGCTCCAGGTCGATGTCGTGGGAGGCCTCCGCGAACTCCGAGAGGATCGAGACGCGGTTGTTGGCCACGGACAGGAACCCCGAGCTCACCGCAGCGACCCAGGTCTCGCCCTCGGAGGTGAGGACGTCGACGACGCCATGCACCATGAGGGAGAGGATCGGCGCGTGGTTGGGCAGGATGCCGACGTCGCCCTCGGTGGTGCGCGCGATCAACCGGGTCGCCTCGCCCGACCACACCACCCGGTCGGCCGAGACGACCTCGATGTGCAGGAGGTCGTCACTCATCACAGGCTCTTCTGGATCTGCGCCCACTTGGCTTCGACGTCATCAAGGCCACCGCACATGAAGAACGCCTGCTCGGCCACGTGGTCGTACTCGCCGTCGGCGATCTTGTTGAACGCCTCGATGGTGTCGACCACCGGGACCGTCGAACCCTCGATGCCGGTGAACTGCTTGGCGACGTAGGTGTTCTGCGACAGGAACCGCTGGATACGGCGAGCGCGGTGGACGATGATCTTGTCCTCCTCGGAGAGCTCGTCCACACCGAGGATCGCGATGATGTCCTGAAGCTCCTTGTTGCGCTGGAGGATCTGCTTGACCCGGATCGCCGCGTTGTAGTGGTCGGCGCCGATGTACTGAGGGTCGAGGATCCGCGAGGTCGACGTCAGCGGGTCCACCGCGGGGTAGATGCCGAGCGAGGCGATCTCACGCGAGAGCTCGGTGGTCGCGTCCAGGTGGGCGAACGTGGTGGCCGGCGCGGGGTCGGTGTAGTCGTCGGCGGGGACATAGATCGCCTGCATCGAGGTGATCGAGTGACCGCGCGTCGACGTGATCCGCTCCTGGAGCTGGCCCATCTCGTCGGCCAGGTTGGGCTGGTAGCCCACGGCCGAGGGCATCCGACCCAGCAGGGTGGAGACCTCCGACCCGGCCTGGGTGAACCGGAAGATGTTGTCGATGAACAGCAGCACGTCCTGCTTCTGCACGTCGCGGAAGTACTCGGCCATCGTCAGCGCGGACAGCGCGACCCGCAGGCGGGTGCCCGGCGGCTCGTCCATCTGGCCGAAGACCAGCGCGGTCTGCCCGATGACGCCTGCCTCCGTCATCTCCTGGATCAGGTCGTTGCCCTCGCGGGTGCGCTCGCCGACACCGGCGAACACCGACACACCACCGTGGTCCTTGGCGACGCGGGCGATCATCTCCTGGATCAGCACGGTCTTGCCCACGCCGGCGCCACCGAACAGGCCGATCTTGCCGCCCTGGACGTATGGGGTCAGCAGGTCGATGACCTTGATGCCGGTCTCGAACATCTGGGTCTTGGACTCCAGCTGGTCGAAGGCCGGGGCCTTGCGGTGGATGCCCCAGCGCTCCTTGATGTCCAGCTGCTCGCCCTCAACGAGGTTGAGGCAGTCACCGGTCACGTTGAACACGTGGCCGAGGGTCACGTCGCCGACGGGCACGGAGATGGAAGAGCCGGTGTCGCGCACCTGGGCGCCCCGGACGAGGCCGTCGGTCGGCTTCATGGAGATGGCACGCACCATGCCGTCGCCGATGTGCTGGGCCACCTCGAGGGTGATCTCCTTGGTCTCACCGGCCAGGGTCAGCTCGCACTTGAGGGCGTTGTAGACCGCCGGCATGGAGTCCACGGGGAACTCGATGTCGACGACCGGGCCGATCACCCGGGCGATGCGGCCCACGCCACCGGCGGCAGCTGCGCCCTTGGTCTCTTCAACAGTCGCGGTCATTTGTCTCACTCACTCCCGGCTTGGGCGTCGGCTAGGGCGTTCACACCACCGACGATCTCGCTGATTTCCTGGGTAATACCGGCCTGACGGGCCTGGTTGGCGATGCGGGTGTACTTCTTGATCAGCTCGTCGGCGTTGTCGGTCGCGGACTTCATCGCCTTCTGTCGGGCGGCCAGCTCGGAGGCGGCCGACTGCAGGAGGGAGAAGAAGATCCGGCTCTGGACGTAGCGCGGCAGCAGCGCGTCGAGAACGTCGGACGGCGACGGCTCGAACTCGTAGAGCGGCAGCAGCTCCTCGGCCTCCGTGGGCTCCTCGCCCTCGACGACCTCCAGGGGCAGCATCCGACGCGCCTCCGGCTCCTGCGACAGCATCGACCTGAACCGCGTGTAGACCACGTGCACCTCGTGCACGCCGCGCGGGACGTCGTCGGCGGCCTCGAGCAGCTCACCCTCGTCGCCCCGGTTGAGGAAGGCCGCGATGAGCGTGGCGCCGATGTCGGAGGCGACGTCATAGGTCGGCTGGTCGGAGAAGCCGGTCCAGGCCTGCATCACCGGCCGCTGGCGGAAGCGGTAGTAGGCCTCGCCCTTGCGGCCGCTGATGTAGAGGTCGGCCGTCTTGCCCTCCTCCCGCAGCGTCTCGATGAGGCGCTCGGCCTCCTTGAGGACGTTGGCCGAGTAGGCACCGGCGAGACCCCGGTCGCTGGTGACCACGAGGACGGCCGCCCGGGTGGGGTCGGTCGCCTCGGTGGTCAGCGCGTGCTCGACGTTGGAGTAGGTGGCCACCGCGGACACCGCACGGGTGAGCTCACGGGCGTACGGCGTCGCCGCCGCGGCCCGCTGCTGCGCCTTGATGATGCGGGACGCAGCGATGAGCTCCATGGCGCGCGTGATCTTCTTCATCGACTCCGTCGACTTGATCCGCGCGCGGTACTCACGCAGCGATAGAGCCATCCGTCAGCCCCGCTTCTGCTTGACGATCTGCTCCTGCTCGATGTCGTCCTCGGGCAGCGCCTCGACCTCTTCGCGGCCGGCCTTGATCGACTGGCCCGAGGAGGTCTCGAACTGGTTGAGGAACTCGTCGTAGGCCGCCGCGAGCTCGGCCTCGGCGTCGTCACCGAAGGTCAGGCTCTCGCGGATGCCGGCGAGGATGCCGGCATGACCACGGCGCAGGAACTCGAGGAACTCGTGCTCGAAGCGCAAGACGTCCTCGGTCGGGACGCGGTCGAGTCGACCGGAGGTGCCGGTCCACAGCGAGACGGTCATCTCCTCGACCGGGTAGGGCGAGTACTGGGGCTGCTTGAGCAGCGCCATGAGTCGCTGACCGCGGTCGAGCTGCTGACGAGAGGCGGCGTCGAGGTCGGAGGCGAACATCGCGAACGCCTCCATGGCGCGGAACTGGGCGAGGTCGACCTTGAGCGAGCCGGTGACGTTCTTCATCGCCTTGGTCATCGCCGAGCCGCCAACGCGCGACACCGAGATGCCGACGTCGATCGCCGGGCGCTGGTTGGACGCGAAGAGGTCGGATTGCAAGAAGATCTGGCCGTCGGTGATGGAGATGACGTTGGTCGGGATGAACGCCGACACGTCGTTGGCCTTGGTCTCGATGATCGGCAGACCGGTCATCGAGCCGGAACCCATGTCGTCGGACAGCTTCGCACAGCGCTCGAGGAGCCGGCTGTGCAGGTAGAAGACGTCACCGGGGTAGGCCTCGCGACCCGGCGGGCGACGCAACAGCAGCGACACCGCGCGGTAGGCCTCGGCCTGCTTGGTGAGGTCGTCGAAGATGATCAGGACGTGCTTGCCGTCGTACATCCAGTGCTGGCCGATGGCCGAGCCGGTGTAGGGGGCGAGGTACTTGAAGCCCGCGGAGTCCGAGGCCGGGGACGCCACGATCGTGGTGTACTCCAGCGCGCCGGCGGCCTCGAGGGCGCCACGCACTGCGGCGATGGTCGAGCCCTTCTGACCGATGGCGACATAGATGCAGCGGACCTGCTTGGTCGGGTCGCCCGATTCCCAGTACTGCTTCTGGTTGATGATCGTGTCGATCGCGATGGCGGTCTTGCCGGTCGAGCGGTCGCCGATGATCAGCTGACGCTGGCCACGGCCGATCGGGGTCATCGCATCGATGGCCTTGATGCCGGTGGCGAGCGGCTCGTGGACCGACTTGCGCTGGACCACGGACGGCGCCTGGAGCTCGAGCGCGCGGCGCTCGGTCAGGTCGAGGTCGCCGAGGCCGTCGATGGGCGTGCCGAGCGGGTCGACCACGCGGCCGAGGTAGGCGTCGCCCACCGGGACCGAGAGGATCTCGCCGGTACGACGGACCGTCTGGCCCTCCTCGATCTTCTCGAAGTCACCGAGGACGACGACGCCGATCTCGCGGGTGTCGAGGTTCAAGGCGATGCCGAGGGTGCCGTCCTCGAACTCGAGCAGCTCGTTGGCCATGGCCGAAGGCAGGCCGTAGACCCGGGCGATGCCGTCGGCGCACTCGGCCACGGTGCCGACCTCTTCGCGGCTGGCCGTCTCGGGCTTGTAGTCCGACACGAAGCGCTGCAGCGCGTCCCGGATCTCGTCGGGACGGATCGAAAGCTCCGTCATCACACTTCCTTACTGTTGGTCTGCCAGTGGGTCTGGGGTCGGGTGCCGGTCAGCCGGCGAGCTTGCGTCGGGCGGCGTCGAGGCGGCTGAGGACCGTCCCGTCGATCACGTCTTCGCCGATCTCGACCCGGATGCCGCCCAGCACCTCGGGGTCGACCACGACGTTGAGGTGCACGTCGCGGTGGTAGTGCGTCGACAGCGCCGCCATGAGCCGGCTGCGCTCGGCGTCACCGAGCGGCCGCGCCACGTGGACCGTGGCGATCTTCTGCTCGTGGACGTCGGCGGCGACCTGCTGGAACGCCGTCAGCGCGGCACCGACGGTGCGGTAGCTGCCCTGGAGGGCCTGCTCGGCGAGGGCCACCGTGGCGGCGAGCGCCTTGCCTTCGAGCAGGGAGCGCAGCAGGGTGCCCTTGTCGGCGATGCTGCGCGAGCGGTCGGAGAGGGCGTCGCGGAGCTCCGGGTTGCCGGAGACCACCTGCCCGAACCCGAACAGCTCGTCCGCGAGGCGGGCCGAGTCGGCATCGGCCGAGCGCACCACGGCCACGACTCCGACGTGCTCGAGCGCGTCGGCGAGGTCGCGGGTGGCGGTCCACCGGCGGCCCAGTGCACTGCGCAGCAGCCCGAGGGTCGCCTCCGACACCTTGCCGCCGAAGATCTCCGCGGCGAGCGTCTGCTTGGCCTCGGTCGCGACCGACATGTCGGTCGCGATGCGGCGCAGCGAGGGCTCGGACCGGAGGATCCCGGCGACCGCGAACAGCTCGGCGCCGACCGAGGCGGCATCGGCGCCGCCGGTGAGTGCGGTCTGCAGCTCACCGAGCACGACGTCGAGACCCCCGGCGGAGGTGCCGCGGAAGGACATCAGTTGACTCCGCTCTGGTCGGACTCCAGGTCGGCCAGGAAGCGCTCCACCACCCGGCTCTGCCGCGCCTCGTCGTCGAGGCTCTCCCCGACGATACGGCCGGCGAGGCTGGTGGCCAGTGCGCCCACCTCGGCCCGCAGGGAGGTGACCGCCTGCTGGCGCTCGGCCTCGATCTGCACCTTGCCGTGGTCGACGATGCGGGTGGCCTCGGCCTGGGCCTGCTCGCGCATCTCCGCGACGATCTGCGCGCCCTGCTGGCGTGCGTCCTCACGGATCCGTGCGGCCTCGTGGCGGGCGTTTGCCAGCTGCTCCTCGAGCTCCGCGAGCTTGCGGTCGGCCTCGGCCTGCTTGGTCTCGGCCGCGGCCAGGCCGCCCTCGATGGCGGCCGTCCGGTCGGCGAAGGTCTTCTCGAAGCTGGGGACGACCCACTTCTTGACGGCGAAGAACAGCAGCCCGAAGACCACGAGCGAGAGGATGATCTCGATCGTGTGCGGGACGAGGGGGTTGAGCTCCTCCTCGCCCGCCGCCTGGATGATGAAACTCTGCATGGGGCAGATCCTTCGTCAGTGGGCGGTTACTTGATGACGAACGCGAGGGCGATACCGATGATGGCCAGCGCCTCGGCGAGTGCGAAGCCCAGGATGGCGATCGACTGCAAGCGGCCCTGGGCCTCCGGCTGACGGGCGACACCGGAGATGTAGGCCGCGAAGATCAGGCCGATACCGATGCCGGGGCCGATGGCCGCGAGACCGTAGCCGATCATGTTGAGCGAGCCGGTCATGAGGGTTCCTTTCGGTTGGTGCTACTTCTCGTTGTTTTCTCTGGTGCTCTCAGTGCTCGTCTGCGAGAGCACCGGAGATGTACATGGCGTTGAGCAGGGTGAAGACGTAGGCCTGGAGGAACTGCACCAGCAGCTCCAGGAAGGCGATGGCGATGAACAGCAGCCACGCCAGGATGCCGACGGGCTTGATGAGCACCGAGGCGTTCTCGAGGATGTAGAGGCCGCCGGTGGTGAACAGGATGGCCAGGAGGTGGCCCGCCAGCATGTTGGCGAACAGACGCAGCGCCAGCGTGACCGGGCGGACCAGGATGTTGGAGAAGAACTCCAGCGGCACCAGCAGCGGATACATGAAGGGGCTGACGCCCGACGGGACGGTCTGGAGCTTGAGGTAGCCGACCACGCCGTGCTTGCGGATGCCGACGACGTTGTAGACGACCCAGCTCATCCCCGCGAGGCCATAGACCATGCCGGCGCGCGAGAAGGTCGGGAACTGGATGAACGGCACGCTCGCGAAGACGTTGTTGACGAGGATGAAGAAGAACAGCGCGAAGAGGTAGGGCACGAACTTCATGTAGTCGTGGCTGCCGATGATGTCGCGGGCGATGCTGTTGCGGACCATGCCGTAGGCGGACTCGCCGGCGAACTGGAGACGGCCGGGGACCATGGCGCGCTTGCGTGCCGCGGCCCAGAAGAAGAAGAACACGATCGCCGCCGCGAGGAGCAGCTGCACCATCGGCTTGGTGACCGCCACGCTCCCGATGTGGAAGATTCCGGGCAGCTCGAAGTCGGCCGGTCCCGGGGCTACGAAGCCGTCGCCCTCGGCCGCCAGGATCGAGATCATCTGGATCGTCCCGGTCACGTCGTCCTCGTCTCCTCAGTCATCGGTCCTGCTGCGGTGTCTGGTCGGTGGGCGGTTGCGCGTCCTCGAGGCGTTTCCAGGTCAGGTAGAGACCCAGGGCCGCTCCCAGCAGGATGCCGATCACGACCAGCCATGACGTCCCGAGCCAGCGGTCGAGCAACCACCCCACCACTCCGTAGAACGCGACGCCGGAGACCAGGTACCCGAACGCGTGCCAGGGGTCGGGACGCGGGCGCTGGACTGGCGGAGGTGACGGAGGTGGCGGAGCCATCGCGCACCGGACAATAGCAGCCGGCCGGGGTCATCGTTCACCCCCGGTCGCCAGAGCGGACGGCGGCCCAGCGGGCAGGTCGTAGGCGGGGATGCGGGCGCGGGCGGTGAGCACGATCTGCCCGGCCAGCCAGCCGATGGTGACCGCGATGACGGCCACGCCGAGCCAGGTGCCGGACAGGGTGTCGCCGAGCGCACCGGAGCTGTCGAGCTGCCAGAACACCAGGCCGAGGAGCACCACCTCGAGGGTGTAGGTCAGCACCGCGACCAGCAGCGACGCGGCGGGCAGGTGACCCGCCACGAAGTCGACGACGACCGAGCCGCCGGCAAAGACGGCCAGCGTCATCCCGCCGCCGACCAGCGCACCCCACAGCGCTGGTGCGGGGCCGGTGAGCGCCGCGACGAGCACCACGACACCCGCGGCCAGAAGGCCCGTCCAGGCCGCTCCGAGCAGCACACGCAGGCCCGGGTTCCGGGTGTGGCGCAACGTCTCGGTCGTCATGGTCGGCGGCCTGATCTGTCGGGGAGGGTGGGCTCGAAAGTCTCCCCCAGCACAGGGGAGCCTCAGTGCTCGTGAAAGTTATCACAAGCGCTTGGGAAGGTCCGAATCCGCGAGGGTGCGGCCCGGGAACGGGGCGCGAGGTGGCCTCGTTCAGGCGCCGTCCGGCCCCGCCCCGACGCCCGCCTCGGACCGATCGGCGGGGG
>Ga0209023_10006065_pt1 | contig 12922 bp, 14 predicted proteins | sample LakOneMetagenome_FD_187468 | JGI IMG/M metagenome (GOLD analysis project Ga0209023, IMG submission 187468) | Freshwater and sediment microbial communities from Lake Erie, Canada (SPAdes) (version 2) | ecosystem: Environmental > Aquatic > Freshwater > Lentic | place: Lake Erie, Canada... | reverse complement strand
GCTTGCCGCCGCGAATGGTCACGCGCCGCATGCGGCGTGTCACCACGCCGTAGTCGTCGACGGCGTAATGCGCGGTCGCCCGGTTGTCCCAGATCAGCACGTCGCCGGCGCGCCAACGGTGGCGAAGCGTCAGCTCCGGCTGCGCCGAGTGCTCGTACAGCAGGCGCAACAGGTGCTCGCTCTCGATGCGCGAGAGCCCGACGATGTGGGTCGTGAACCCGGGGCTGACGAACAGGCTGGGACGGCCCGTGCTCGGGTGCACCCGCACGACCGGGTGGATCACCGGCGGCACCTTCACGCCGTCGTCGTACAACTGCTGCGCGTCGTCGCGGTCGAGCGCAGTGTCGAACGGCTCACCCCAGTACGCCAGCGGCGAGATGCGGTGCACCGCTTCCAGTTGGTCGACGGCCGCACGCAGCGTCGGCGAGAGCCGCTCGTAGGCGGTCCGCAGGTCCGACCACATCGTGTCGCCGCCGTAGGGCGGCAGCTCGTCGGCCACGAGTACGGAGGCGGCGGGCGGCGTGGGCACGAACGTGACATCCGTGTGCCAGCGGGCGTTGCGGCCGCCGGAGTTGCCATCGAGCACCAGGATCTCCGGGTGGTCCGGGTGACCGGGCACGACCGGGTGCGCCGGCGTGGGCTCGCCGAGGGCGCGGGCGACCTCCACCTGCTGTGCGTGGGTGAGGTGCTGCTCGCGCAGGACGAGCACCAGGTGTTCTTCCAGCAGGCCGATCAGCCAGCCGGGATCCACACCATCGGCCAGGCGGCCACCGCTGAGCTCGGCACCGAACGTGCCGGTGATCGGCGTCACGGTCCATTGTTCTGTCGTCATTGGGTCTCTTTCCTCTCGCGTTCGACGATCACCGGACGACGCTCGTCACAGTCGATCGCCCCACGGGCCGGCTTCGTCGTCGACGATGCGCAGCTCGCCATCCGCCTCGGTGCCGTAGAACGCCATCGCGGCGAGCGGCGGCGAGTACACGTGCAGACTCGTGGCGGGCCGCGTGGTGCGGTTCGCAACGGCGTGCACATGATCGGGCCCGAATGCAACGGTCTCGCCGGCGACGAGTTGGCGCCATTGGTGACGGCCATCGACGACGCTGCCCTCCTCCAACTGCCCGCCGACCACGCTGAACGCGCCCGACGAGCCGCCGTGGTCGTGGAGGTCCAGCTCGATGCCCGCCGGCCAGTAGATGACCCACGCGTCGTAGGCAACGGTGGACAGGACACGCTCGTAGCGGCGTTCGGCCGGGACCTCACCCGTTCGCAGCTCCCACGGCACGGTGACCTGAGCCAGGCCGGATGCGATCGAGGCCAGCATGCCATCGTCGATCGACTGGCTCGACGGGTGCGCCGCCACACTCGCCGCTCGCCGCCAATGCGGCATGCAGGCGCCCTGCGGAGATGCGTCGTCGTCGATCTCGTGCAGTGCGATGGACATGGCAAGGGCTCCAGGTGGCCGGGTCGGGCTATTCCCGACTTGTTGAGTCAGGTTTCTATCATCGGCGCGATCCACCAGCAACATGCTGGCGGAATCTCGGACCCGCTCGGTGGTCATTTTTCCGACCGGTCCGTTGCCCGCCCACGGCGGCGGGAGACCCGACCGGCGTCTCCGGCAGGTCCGCCGCCGTAGCGTGGACGCCGTCATGTCGCTCACCAACCGCCTCCTCCGCTTGTTCGCGTCGTGGGCGGGGATCGGCATCGGTGTGCCGATGTTGCTGCGAGCCGCCCTCGGCGTGGCCCCTTTCGACGTGCTCAACACCGGCGTCGCCCACATCTTCGGGCTCTCGCTGGGTGTCTGTTTCGTCCTCGACGCGGCGGTGTTCTACCTGGCAGGGTGGTTGCTCGGCGCTCCGCTCGGGTGGGCGTGCATCGGCGGCACGATCGTCATCGGTCCAATGGTCAACTTCTGGTACGCCCTACTGCCCGCGCAACACGCGATGGTGCCGCGACTGCTGCTGTACGCGGGCGGCATCGCGATCATCACCGTGGCGATCTGCCTGGTGATCACCACGGAACTGGGCGCCGGCCCGTCGGAGGTGTTCATGCTCGGCCTGATCCACCGCCGCATGCCGATCGTCACCGCTCGCTGGATCAGCGACGGATTGCCACTGCTGATCGGTGCTGCCATCGGCGGGGCGATCGGGGCCGGCACGCTCGTGTTCGCAGTCGTGATGGGCCCGCTCGTCAAGGTGGGCCTGAAAGCGCTCCACTACGACCCGACACAACGCAACGAGCCGGCGCACCCGACCCACGCCTGACGGCGGAAGTGAGGTGCACCGGCTCGGTGCGACATGTCATGACGACACGTTGAGTGCGGTTATTCGACCGCGAGTTGAGCAAGCAGCAGGCTCTTCGCCGACTCGAAGTCCTCGAAGGACACCTGTTCGTCGTCGAACCGCTGGTGCAGCGCTGCCAGATCGGCGAGCACATCGTCCTGCGGGCGCTTGACGGCCGAAGCCGCTGCCACCTCATCGTCCGATGGTTCTGCCGAGGCATCGGCCGCCTTCCGCTCTCGCTTCAGTGCGGCTTTTTCCTGCTTGGCGCGTTCGCGGTCGCGCTTGGCACGACCGTTACTGCTCAGAGCGGGCGAACGTTCTGTGCTTCTTCGCCCTTGCGGCCGGGAGCAACGTCGAACTCGACGCTCTGACCCTCGACGAGGGACTTGTAGCCCTCGCCCTGGATCTGCGAGAAGTGCACGAACACATCTTCGCCCTGCTCACGCGAAATGAAGCCATAGCCCTTTTCGGCGTTGAAAAACTTGACAGTACCTGTGGCCATTTGGGCCCTCACCTTCGACGTGGATCCGCCAAAGCCGGAGAACCCTTGAAGAGGCAAGCCTACCAATTCCACGAACGATTCCGGTCACACCTCGTCGCTGTCGCCGACAGGCAGCCCGGCGGTCGTCTCTGCCCACGCCCACAGGGCTGCACGCTGGGGTTTCGTGTCGCTGCGTCGGGTGCCCGGCAGCTTGTGAATCGGCCGCCGGCGACGGTCCAGCCAGAAGTCGCCCGAGGACCGCAACGCCTGCTCGTCGGCCGCCAGCCACACCAGCGTGTCGGCCCCCTGCTCGGGCGAACGCAGGAGGGGACCGACCAACTTCCGGAACGTCGGCAGCGACTCGCGCACGCCTGGCGTGTCCGCCCACCCGGGGTGCATCGCATGGAACACGACCTGGTCGGCGGGCACGCGCGTGGCCCACATCTCGTTCAGCGTGACCTGCGCCCGCTTCGCCCGTGCGTACTGCTCGCTGCCCTTGTAGCCGGCACCCATCTGCAGATCGTCGACGCGCAGTGGGCTCGCGTACATGCCACCGGACGACACCGTGATCACCCTGGCGGGCGCGGCACTGCGCAACAACGGCAGCAACAACGTGGTCAGCAGGAAGGGACCGACGACCTGACTGGCCACCGTCGTCTCGATGCCCTGCGGCGACTCGGTGCGAGCGGCCGTCAGCGCGCCGGCGTTGTGGACCAGCACATCGAGGCGATCCAGCCGCCCGCTCAGTTCGGTGGCCCCTCGGCGCACCTGGGCGAGATCACCCATGTCGACGATGACCGTGGTGAGCGTGTCGTTACCGGTACGGCTCGCGATCTCGTCCCGCACCCGCTGCGTCTTGGCCGCGTCGCGGCCCAACAGCACGACCGTCGCTCCGCACGCAGCGAACTGCTCCGCTGCGACACGACCCAGGCCCGAGGTCGCGCCGGTGACGAGCACCACCTTGCCGGTCATGTCGTAGTCGTCCAGTGGGCGCCACTGCTCCAGCCGTGAGCGAACGTCGTAGCCCACACGGGTGAAGCTGGTGACGACGGGGGCTTCGAGGAGGGCGTCGACCGCCGCTGCAATGGTCATGCAGGACCACCTACCCCGCCGAGCACGCGACGCAACCCAGCGATGGCGCGATCACCGATCCGCCGGAACACGAGACCCAGCACCGGATCCGCCAGCCGCAACACGCCGTTCAGTTCCAACAACGCGTCGTAGGTGACCAGCGTGGTGCCGGCGTCGGTCTCGACCGTGATCGTGTCGGTCGAGGTGAGCGTGCGGCTCTTGGCGACGGCCACCAGCCGGGTCGACGGCTCGTGGACCTCGGTGACGTAGCGCAGCGTCGTCCCCGACACGGTGACGTCGAACGCGGTGCCGGCGCCACCACCGTCGCCCTTCACCTGCACGACCTTCTTGACCCCGGGGTCCCAGTCGGCGAAGTGGCGAAGATCCGCCATGTAGGCGAACGCCTCCTCCACGGTCTGCGGTGTCCTGACGGTGGTGACGTACCTGGCCATGTCGGCCTCCTTGTTTACATTTAGTACTAAGTGTACGGAGAGATCGCGGAAGTCGACCAGGGACCAAGGGCGGTAGTTTCGGCAAAGGAGGTGGCACATGGCCGAGGTCCGGCGGGTCGCAATTGTCACGGGGGCAAACCGAGGCATCGGGCGCATGGTCGCCCAGCGCCTGGCAGAGGGCGGTCACGTCGTGGCGGTCGCTGCGCGTTCGCTGGCCGACGCCGAGTCCGCCACCGAAGAGATCGGTCACGAGGCGTTCGCCGTGCAACTCGACGTGACCGACGCCGCGTCCGTGGATGCCGCGATCACCGCGGTCGTCGCTCACGCCGGAAGGCTCGACGTGGTCGTCAACAACGCCGGCGGCCACTACGACGACGGCCAGCAACTGTCGACGACCACCGACGACGGCCTGCGTGATGCGTTCGAGATCAACACGATCGGGCCGCTGCGGGTCATCCGCGCCGCGCTCCCCCACCTGCGTGCGAGCGGTCGGGGCCGGATCGTCAACGTGTCCAGCCGATCGGGCACGTTCGCCGCCACGTGGGGCACCGCCCCCGCCTATGGCGTGTCGAAGGCAGCACTTAACATGGTGACGTTCCTGATCGCGAAGGAGGTCGCCGGCACCGGCATCCTGGTCAATGCCTGCTGCCCCGGCTGGGTGCGCACCCGGATGGGCGGCGCCGACGCAGAGCGATCGGTCGAGGAGGGCGCCGACACGCCGGTGTGGCTCGCCACGCTGCCCGACGACGGGCCCACGGGCGGGTTGTTCGGTGACCGTCAACCCATCGATTGGTGACGCGATGACGAAGGTCTTCGCGATCTGCGGCAGCCTCGGCGAGACGTCGGCCAACCGGGCCGCGCTCGACGTGATCCAGCGAGCGCTCGTCGACGTCGGCTGCACCGTGGTCCACGATCACGACCTGGCTGCGATCCCGCCACTGAACCCGGATGCAGTCGACGGTCCGGTGGAAGCTGTCGTCGAGTTCCGCCACCACATCGCCGAGGCCGACGCCATCGTCATCGCCGCTCCGGAGTACGCCGGCTCGTTGGCAGGTGCTGTGAAGAACGCACTCGACTGGGTCGTCGGCACCGGCGAGCTGTACCGCAAGCCCGTGGGCATCCTCAGCGCCGGCACCACCGGCGGCCCGTTCGCCCGCGAGGTGCTGGCACGCACGCTGCTCTTCCAGGGCGCCCACGTGGTGGCTCAGTACGGCCTGGCGGCCCCACGCACGAAGTCCAACCAGTACGGCACCATCGTCGACGAGCTGACACTGCAGGAGCTCCGAGGGTTCGCCCACTCGGTCCTCACAACAGTCGGCATGGACGACGCGGCGCTCGAAGACCTCAGCCGCCGCGTCGCCGCCAGAGTGGGGGTCACGCGCAGCCAGACGGCGCCGGCGTCCATCGCCGTCCACGCGCCAACAGCCGGCGCGTTGTGTGGCGTCTGCGGCGTTGCGATGGAGGCTGGTCGCGTGTACGGCGACAGGGGAATGCGGTGGCTTCCCGACGGGCAGCACCGACCGATCTTCCTCACGTTCGAGGTGGAGCACCTCAAGGTGGTGAACTGGGAGGGTCTCCCGGCGCAACGTTGCCGTCGCTGCCATCGCATCGAGATGCAGATCGCCGACTGATCAGTCGGCGGTGTCGACGCCGTCGGTTTCGGCCGGTTCGTCGTCGGTCGCCTCGACCTCGGGTTCGGGTGGGGGCTTCGGTGCCCACGCCGGCGCCACACCGGTTTCCAGTTCGATGACGCGGGCCTTGGCGACCTTCCAGGCGGCGTCGGCGTCGGCGCGGCCCTTGCCGACCTGCTTGGCGTGACGCACTGCCTCGACCGCGCGCTCCAGGTCACGGCGGGCGGTGGCCAGCGAACGTTCGTGCGTGGCGGCATCGGCAGCGGCCTGTTCGGCGGCGGCTTTCGCCTGCTGCTGGCGCTCACGCTTCGCGCGGTCGAGCTGCTCGCTCTCCTTCAACGCGGCGGCGAAGCGCTCGACATCGCTCTGCACGCTGCCGCCGGAACGGGCGGGCTGACCTGCGGCGGGCTGGCTGGGAGCAGCGGGCTTGGATTTCGGGCGGTGGCGGCTGGGCATCAGTGGCGCAGTCTGCCCGACGACACCGGGTCGCTGTCAACACCGAGGAGCACGGCGCGCACGCCGTCGTGCGCCGCGCTGCAGTCGCCGATGTGCTCCGCGACCCACTCGGGGTCGTAGTACGAGGCGAGGTAGCGCTCCCCCGCATCGCAGATCAGCGAGAGGATCGAACCCTGCTGCCCACGATTGGACATCTCGTCGGCCAACTGCAGCATCGCCGCGAAGTTGGTGCCGGTCGAGGGGCCGACACGACGCCCGAGCAGTCCGTTCAACGAACGCATCGCAGCGACGGACGATGTGTCGGGCACGTCGATCATCCGGTCGATGACCGTGCGGATGAAGCTGGCCTCCACTCGCGGCCGGCCGATGCCCTCGATGCGAGAGCCAGCGGCGGTGATCGCGGCGTCGCCGTCGTGGAAGTAGCGGGTGAACACGGACCCTTCCGGGTCGGCCACGCACAGGCGCGACGACAGGCGGTGGTACCGCAGGTAGCGCCCGATCGTCGCGCTGGTGCCACCGGTGCCGGCACCGACGACGATCCACGACGGCACCGGAAAGCGCTCGTGACGCATCTGGCTGGCCATGCTCTCGGCGATGTTGTTGTTGCCGCGCCAGTCGGTGGCCCGTTCCGCGTACGTGAACTGGTCCAGGTAATGACCTCCACTGTCCTCGGCAACCTGACGGGCGACCTCATAGACGTCGCCGGCATGGTCGACGAAGTGGCAGGTGGCCCCGTAGAACTCGATCTGCGCGACCTTCTCGGCGGAGGTGCCGCGCGGCATCACAGCAACGAACGGCAGGCCCAGCAGGCGGGCGAAGTAGGCCTCGCTGACGGCGGTGCTGCCGCTGGAGGCCTCGACCACCGTGCCGCCCTGCTCGATCCAGCCGTTGCACAGCGCGTACAGGAACAACGAGCGGGCCAGGCGGTGCTTGAGGCTGCCCGTGGGGTGGGTGGACTCGTCCTTGAAGTACAGGTCGATGCCCGCCGCCTGGAACCTGGGCACGGGGCAGGCGATGAGGTGGGTGTCGGCCGAGCGTTGGAAGTCCGCCTCGATCTGGCCGATCGCCCAGCGCTGCCACTCGCAGGGTTCGTCGCAGGGTTCGCTGGGCGCAGGCGTGTTCATGGTGTGCACATCATGCCCGCGTCGCAGCATGCTGTCGGCCCTCGGCCCGGGTCGCCCGTAGAGTTGCCCGCCATGACAGCCGCCAGTGACCGCCCCATCGAGCTCCGCAGCGACAACGCAGCCGGCGTTGCCCCCGAGATCATGGCGGCACTGGCCGTGGCCGACGAGGGCAGCGCGCTGGCGTACGGCGGCGACGCGATCACCGAACGGTTGCAGGAACTCGCCCGTGACGTGTTCCATCAGCCGAGTGCGCAGGTCTTCCCGGTCGGCAGCGGCACCGCCGCCAACTCGCTGGCGCTGTCCGCCCTGTGCCCGCCGTGGGGCAGCGTGCTGTGCCACGAGACCGCCCACATCTTCGTCAACGAGGGCGGCGCCACGTCGCTGTTCGGCGGCGGCGCGGTCATGCGCGGCCTGCCGGGCGACGGGTACAAGCTGCACCCTGCGGGCGTGCAGCGCGCGTTCGACAGCACCAACTGGGGCGACCCGCACCACTCGCAGCCCTCCGTGGTGAGCATCACCTGCCCGACCGATTTCGGCACCGTCTACACCGTCGACGAAGTAAGCGCGCTCGCGACGCTCGCGCACGGCCAGGGGTTGAAGATGCACCTCGACGGCGCCCGCTTGGCGAACGCGCTGGTGGCCCTCGGGGCTGCACCGCACGAGCTGCTCACCGACGCCGGCGTCGACGCGTTCTCCCTCGGCGCGATCAAGAACGGGGCGATGGGTACCGACGCGATCGTGTGCTTCGACCCTGCGGTGTCGGAGCAGCTGGTGTACCGGCTGAAGCGCTCCGGCCATGTGGCCAGCAAGATGCGCTACCAGTCGGCGCAGCTGATCGCATACCTGACCGGCGACCTGTGGCTGCGGCTGGCGGCACGTTCCAACGAGGCGATGGCGCAGCTCAGCGGCGGCTTGCGCGACCTGGGTGTCGAGCTGTTGGCAGACCCGCAGGCCAACATGCTGTTCGCTCGCGTCGGCGAGCCGGCGGTCGCCGCGATCGCCGAAGCGGGCGTGCTGTTCTACCCGATGGGCAACGGCGTGCTGCGGTTCGTGACCAGCTTCCAGACCACGGCCGACGATGTGGCCGAAGTGCTGCAGCGGGTGGAGCGCGCGGTCAGCTGACGGCGAACTGCACTGCCACGCGCTCGGTCACGTGCGGCAGGATGTAGTGCTGCACGAGCGCCTGATGCGCGGGGTGGTCGCGGTACTCGATGAACGTGTCGACCGAGTCGAACTCGCCGGTGACCGAGTAGTCGAGGTTGGTCGGCGCCACGCCGAGATCGGCGCCGTACGCGTACGAGCGGATCTGCGGGATCTGCCCGGGCAGCTCGGCGAACGCAACCGTCGTGGCCGCGATGTGGGCGGCATCGACGCCCTCGTTCCAACGAAACATCACCACATGCCGGATCATGCGCGGCAGCGTAGCGATTGGGCTCAGAGGACAGCGCCGCCGGGGTACACACGTTGTGGGACGGGCACGTGCGTTGGCGACGACCAGAGCACTACTGCGCCGACGATGGCGATCACTCCCGCGGCACCGACGACGTAGACGGCGTCGCCGGTCTTGTAGCCCATCGGGTAACCGAACGGTGACTGAAACACCGGGTACTGATGGATCAGCCGCCACCACCGCACGCTGATGAAGATCAAGAGCACCCCCGCTGCGAACACAGCGACGGGAGTGGCACGTCGCCGCGACCCGTTCCACAGGATGAAGAACCCGATGGCCACGAGCACGATCGCGAGGAAGCGCACGACCTGCACATCGCCGTTCTGATCACCCAGGCTGCGGGTGAGCCCCCACAGCGCGTCTTCGAGAGCGAAATCGAAGTGGGTTCCCGGCTCCATCGGGACTGCCACCGTGCGATGGCTGCCGACCACGGCCACCACGCCCGCGAGCAGCACGATCGCCCCGCCGATCGTCGACTGCTGAAGACGACGCGGCAAAGGCCGTTCGATCGGGATGACGTCCACGCGGAGAGTCTTCCAGTTGCAGCGTCTGTCAGCCGCGCAGCTGCAGGCCGGTGAGGCCGCGGATCACGAAGTTGGGTTCGTACGTCGGCTCGACGACCTGCTGCAGGTTCGGGAAGCGCGCGGCCAGGCCGGCGACCGAGACCTCGATCTCCTGACGGGCGAGCGGGGCGCCGACGCAGAAGTGGATGCCGCCGCCGAAGCCGATGTGGGCGAGGTCGCCGCGCCCGATGTCGAAGCGGTCGGGGTCGTCGAAGCGGCGCGGGTCGCGCTGCGCGGCGCCGAACAGCATCGCCACCTCCTGACCGACCTGCATCGGCTGGCCGGCGATCTCCACACCGTCCTCCAGGATCCAGCGCTCGAAGAGGTGCAGCGGGGCATCCCAGCGGAGCATCTCCTCCACCGCGACTCGTGCAGGCACCTCACCGCCGACGACGCGCTGCCACTCCCCCGGGTGGCGCAGGATCGCGCGCATGCCGTTGCCGAGCGTGTTGACCGTCGCCTCGTGACCGGCTTCGAGCAGCACCATCGTGGTGCTCACGATCTCGTCGTCGGTCAGGCGATCGCCTTCGTCCTCCACCGCGACCAGCTCGCTGACCAGCAGGCCGTCGGGCGTGTGCCGCTTCTCCGCGATCAACGCCTTCGTGTAGTCGATGTACTCGGCGGCGGCAGTGTTCGCGGCCTCGCGCACCTCATCGGTGGTCGACAGCTCGTACATCTTCACGATCGCGTGGGACCAGTCGAGCAGCAGTTGCGTGTCGGCGCGCGGCACGCCGAGCATCGAGCAGATCACGGCCACCGAGTACGGCTGGGCGTAGTCGCGCAGCAGCTCGAACGTGCCCTTCTCGCGGCACACGTCGAGCAGTTCGTCGGCGAAGCGCTCGATGGCCGGGCGCATCGCGGTGACGGCCTTGGGGGTGAACACCTTTGCCACGAGCCGCCGGATGCGGGTGTGGTCCGGCGGCTCCAGGCAGAGCAACGACCAGCGCTCGTGTTGCAGGAACGCCGCCCACCGTGGGTCCGGCTCCGGCCGGCCGACCTGCGCGTGCGAGTAGAGGTGGCTGTAGCTGCGACCGAGGCGGCGGTCGCGCAAGGTCTCGAACACGTCGCTGAATCGCGTCAGCGTCCATTGACCTGTGCGCTCGTTCCAGAAGATCGGCGTCGCCTCGCGGATGTCGTTCAGCACCGGGTACGGGTCGGCGATGAACGCCGGGTCGGCGGGGTCGAAGCGTGCGATCAGGTCGTCCAGGCTCATCCGGCCAGCGTAGGCGTGAGCGGGCGCCGACCGCATGAGTGGTACGGTCGTACAAGGAATCGCACGAGCTTGGGGGCCCGATGACCGACACCTTCCCGCACCTCGCTCAGCCGTTGCAGCTGCGGCACCTGACGCTGCGCAACCGCATCGTGTTCGGCGCGCACACCGCCAACATGAGCGAAGGTGGGCTGCCCGGTGCGCGCCATCTCGGCTACTACCTCGAACGTGCCCGCGGTGGCGCGGCCATGATCGTCGTGGAGCCGGTGCCGGTGCACGCCACCGGCGTGCTGACCCGAGGCAACTTCTTGCACGGCGACGACGCGGTCATTCCCGGCTTCCGGGCGATCACCGACGCCGTCCACGCCGAAGGCGCGGTCATCCTCCACCAGCTCTACCACGTGGGTCAGCACGGCGACTTCGACAACAGTTACCGGCCGGCGTGGTCACCGTCGGGCCTGCCGTCGTTCCACGACAGTGACGGCAGCCACCAGATGACCGAGGCCGAGATCGAGGAGATCATCCAGTCGTTCGTCGACGCCGCCGAACGTGCGCAGCGATGCGGCTTCGACGGCGTGGAACTGTTCGCCGCCTACAACGCGATCATCGACCAGTTCTGGCTGCCGTGGAGCAACCGCCGCACCGACCGGTGGGGCGGTTCGTTCGAGAACCGCATGCGCTTCGGCGCCGAGATCCTGCGCCGCATCCGCGCGCGAGTCGGCGACGATTTCGTGATCGGGCTGGCAGTCAGCATCGACGAGGGTGTGCCGGCGGCACTGCAGATCGACGAACTGTGCGAGATCGTCGCGTGGCACGACGAGCGACAGCTGATGGACTACGTCACCTGCGGCACCGGCAGCTACTTCAGCTTCGACAAGATCATCCCCACGTACCAGCACGCGGACAAGCTGGGCGTGCCGTACGCGGAGCGCCTGAAGCAGGTCGTACGCCACGCCAAGGTGCAGGCGGAGAGCCATGTGCGCACGCCGGAGAACGCCGACTACGTGGTCGCCAGCGGCCAGGCCGACATGGTCAGCATCGTGCGCGGCCAGATCGCGGACCCGCACCTCGCCAACAAGGCACTGACCGGCCGCGCGGACCAGGTGCGCGGCTGCATCTCCTGCAACCAGATGTGCTGGGGCCGTCGCTCCCGTGACTACTGGATCTCCTGCCTGGTGAACCCGTCGGCCGGGCGCGAGTGGGAGTGGGGTGGCGACACGTTCGAACCCGCGGCGACACCACGCGACGTGCTGGTCGTGGGCGGCGGGCCCGCCGGGCTGGAGACGGCCCGAGTCGCGGCCGAGCGCGGCCACAGGGTGACGTTGGCGGAAGCCGGGCCGCAGCTCGGCGGCGCGTTCCGCCTGGCCGGCCTGCAGCCACGCCGCTCGCAGATCAGCGAGCTGATCGAGTGGTACGAGCGTGAGCTGGAGCGGCTGGACGTGCGCGTCCGCGTGAACCAGCCGATGCTGCCCGACGACATCGAGACGGCAGGAGCGGATGTGGTGGTCATGGCGACCGGTTCGCAGCCGGCCGGTACCGGCTTCCAACGCCAGTTGCCGTCGGTGGCCGCGCTGCCGGGTGTCGAGCTGCCGAACGTCGCGTCGATCGAGGACGTGCTCTCGCACCAGGCCCGGCCGGGCCAACGAGTTGTGCTGCTCGACGACACCGGCGACTGGCGCGGCGGCGGGACCGCGTGGTGGCTGGCCGAGCGCGGGCACCAGGTGACGATCGTGACGCCGCATCCGATGGTCGGCCACTGGGTGCAGCGCACATCGGGCGACTACGCCCTGCGCGCGACCCTCGCCAAGCTGGGCGTGCAGTGGCACACGGAGTCCGCGGTCACCGCTTGGACGAGCGCCGGTGCGGTCGTACGCAGCCTGCTGGACGGCAGCGAGGTGACCGTCGGGGCCGACTCGCTCGTGCTGTCGACCACGAACGTCTCCGAGACATCGGTCATCGACGCGCTCGGCCCGCTGGACGCCGACGTGCACGTTGCCGGCGACGCAGTGGCGGCCCGGCTGGCGGTCCATGCGATCTACGAGGGCCGCGTGATCGGCATGTCGCTGTGAGCGGGCGGCTCCACTAGCTTCCTCGGCATGATCGTCGTGGCAGGAGAGGCGCTGGTCGACCTCGTGATCGATACCGAGGGTGCCGTCGTCGCCAAGCTGGGTGGCGGCCCGTACAACGTGGCCCGCACCATCGGCC
>Ga0209023_10006064_pt1 | contig 12923 bp, 7 predicted proteins | sample LakOneMetagenome_FD_187468 | JGI IMG/M metagenome (GOLD analysis project Ga0209023, IMG submission 187468) | Freshwater and sediment microbial communities from Lake Erie, Canada (SPAdes) (version 2) | ecosystem: Environmental > Aquatic > Freshwater > Lentic | place: Lake Erie, Canada | collected... | reverse complement strand
CGATCTCGATGGCGACGACGTTCCTGTTCCAGCTCTTCTTGCGGCGGCCGGCCTTGAAGCGGATCGGGTTGGGCGCGGCCAGGGGCTCGCCGTCCAGATGGGCCAGCAGATAGGCGGTGGCCTCATCTTCGCTGATATGGGCGCTGGAATAGGCGTAGCCGTTGCCCAGGCGGTGCTGCAGCGGGATGCGCCATTGCCAGCCGGCGGGACGGGCGGTGGCGCGGGTGACCGGCGCCATCGAGCCGCCCAGGGCGCAGGGCACGGCCACGGCGCGGTCATTGACCAGCCACTGCGACCAGTCCTCGTAGCCGGTCTGCAGGGTTCCCTCGATCAGCAGCCCCCGGAAGCCCGAGCAGTCGATGAAGAGGTCGCCGTCGATCACGTCGCCGCTCTCCAGCGTGACCGAGGTGACATGGCCGGTCTCGCCGTGCTGCTGCACGGTGGCGATCTTGCCCTCCTGGCGCACGATGCCGCGCGCCTCGGCGTATTCGCGCAGGTATTTTGCGTAGAGCCCCGCATCGAACTGGAAGGCGTAGGCGATCGAGCCCAGCGGCGAATTGGGCTGGCCGTTGGGCCGCATGAACTTGTGCTGGCGCGCGGCCAGGGCGTTGAGCGAATAGGCGCCCAGATCGTCTTCCTCACCCAGCGCATGCAGCTTCAGCCAGTAGGCGTGGAAGGACACCGCCTCCATGTCGATCCCGTAGGGACCGAAGGGGTGGTGATAGCTGTGGCCGATCTGTTTCCAGTCGACGAAGTCGATGCCCAGCTTGAAGGTGGCCTTGGTTTTGCGGACGAAGTCGTTCTCGTCCAGGCCCAGCATGCGGTTGAAGATGTTGATCTGGGGGATGGTCGACTCGCCCACGCCCACCGTGCCGATGGCCTCGGACTCCACCAGGGTGACGCTGGTCTGGCCGTCGCGGGTCAGGAAGCGGCCCAAGGCGGCGGCGGTCATCCAGCCGGCGGTGCCGCCGCCGACGATGACGACCTTGCGGAGACGGTTGACGCTGGTCATCGGGCTTTCTCGAGGTCGGGCGCGGCGCAGTAGCGGGCGATGAAGGCTTCGTGGGTCGGCAGGGCCTCCGCCGTCTGGCGCACCAGGGCGGCCAGGCGCTGCATCTGGCCGCGCACCAGCTGCTCGTCCAGGGTGTCGACCAGCGGGTCATAGTTTCGTGGCCGGATGTTCTGGCCCAGCATCACGGCGATCCAGGACGGCTCGGCGAACAGATCGTAGTCGGACTGGAACAGGCGCCCCCGCGCGGCGAACAGGTCGATCTTGCGCTGCAGGCTTTCGGGGATCGCCATGTCACGAGCCCTTTGCCAGTAGGGCTCGGGACGCTCATTGGCCTTGAAATGCAGGATGATGAAGTCGCGGATCAGCTCGGTCTGCAGGATGGTCAGCCGGTTGTATTCGGCGATCTCGACGGGGTCGAAACCCTTGTCCGGGAACAGGGCCAGCAGCTTGGTGATCCCGGCCTGGATCATGTGGATGCTGGTGCTCTCCAGCGGCTCCAGGAAGCCGGAGGCCAGGCCGATGGCGACGCAGTTCTTGACCCAGACCTCTTTGCGACGGCCGGCGCGGAAGCGGATGAAATTGGGCTCGGCCCGGGCCGGTCCGTCCAGGGTGGCGCGCAGGCGGGCCACGGCGTCGTCATCGCTGATGTGCTGGCTGGAATAGACATAGCCGTTGCCGGTGCGATGCTGCAGCGGGATGCGCCAGCGCCAGCCGGCGGTATCGGCCGTGGCCCGGGTATAGGGCGTCAGGCCGTCGCCGCCGGTCTCGCAGGGCATGGCCACGGCGCGGTCATTGGGCAGCCAGTGGCCCCAGTCCTCGAAGCCGGTGTCCCGCGCCTGTTCGATCAGCAGGCCCCGGAAGCCCGAGCAGTCGATGAACAGGTCGGCCTCCATCACCGCGCCGCCGTCGGTGGTGACCGAGGTGATGAAGCCGTCCTCGCCGCGCAGGGACACATCCACGACCTTGCCCTCGCGGCGGATCACCCCGCGCTTTTCGGCATAGTCGCGCAGGTAGCGGGCATAGAGGCCGGCGTCGAAATGGAAGGCGTATTTCAGGCTCGACAGCACCTGGCCCGGGTCCTTGCTGGGCAGCATGAACTTGCCCAGCTTCGCCGCCGTGGCCGACAGGTTGAAGTCGTCGAGGGGCTGGGTGGAGCCCTGGCTCTGGGCCTTCAGCCAGAACTGGTGGAACTTGATGGCCTCGATATCCAGGCCAAAGCCGCCGAACGGGTGGAGGTAGCGCGAGCCCGGCCCGGTCCAGTCTACGAACTCGATGGCCAGCTTGAAGCTGGCCTTGGTGGCCCGCATGAAGTCGGCTTCGTCGATGCCCAGGATCTGGTTGAAGGTGTTGATCGGCGGGATCGTCGCCTCGCCCACGCCGACGGTGGATATGGCGTCGCTCTCGATCAGCGTCACCTCCACGCCCTTGAGCACCTTGGCCAGGGCGGCTGCCGTCATCCAGCCGGCCGTGCCGCCGCCGACGATCAGGACCTTGCGGACGGGATTGGTGTTCATGGGGCCACACGCGCCAGCGCTTCGGCATGTGTCGGCGCCCGCTCGGCCGTCTGGCGGAAGATCTGCCGCATGCGGTCCAGGGTCATGCGCGCGCGCTCCAGCGGCATGCGGTCGGCCAGCGGATCATAGCGTCCCGGCAGCACGCCGTGCCCGATGAAGGCGGTGATCCAGCTGGGCTCCAGGAAGGTTTCCTCGTCATACATCACCACCCGGCCCCGGCTCTCGAACTGGGCGATCCGATAGGCCAGCTTTTCGGGCACGGGGGCGTCGCGGCCCAGGTCCCAGATCGCGCCGTCGCGGCGTCCGGCGCGACGATAGTGCAGGATGGCCATGTCGCGCACGCGTTCGAAAGTCTCCGCGCCCAGGCGGTTATATTCTTCGGCCGCCACCGGCGCGCCGCCGGGCCGGGGGAAGAGGGCGATCAGGCGGGTGACGCCGCTCTGGATCAGATGAACATCAGCGCCGTCCATGGCCTCGACCATGCCGGCCGCGCCGCCGATGGCCACGCAGTTGCCGACCATGGCGCGGACCCGCCGGCCGTTGCGGATAGAGGTGAACCGGGGCTTAGAAGCGCCCTCCGAGGGCAGGCCGGCCCGGGCCGCCGTTACAGCCGCTTCGTCGCTGGTCAGTTCGGCGCGGTAGGTCAGGCCGCTGTCCAGCCGGTCGCGCAGCGGGATCCGCCAGCGCCAGCCTTCAGCGATCGCCTCGATCTCGGTGAGGGGCGGGGCGTCGCCGTGGACCGGCGCGGTGATCCGCACGGCGCGGTCGGCGGGCAGAAGGGTCGACCAGTCCTCGAACGGCTCGTCGCCGATCAGCAGGGCGGCGGGGCCGGTGCAGTCGACGAAGAGTTCCGCCTCGACCCGCTCGCCGTCGGCCAGCACCACGGCGGCGATGCGGCCGGTCTGACCGTCGCGAACCACCTCCACCACCTCGCCGGCGCTGGCGGCCACGCCGCCTTGCAGGGCCAGCCGCCGCAGCACGTCCACATAGAGGCCGGCGTCCAGGTGCAGGCCATAGGTCAGGGTCGATAGCGGCGAGCGCGGATCGGGGTCGGGGCCCGCAAAGCGTCCCAGACGCGCGATGACGGCGGCCAGGCTGTAGTCGTCCAGCGGCGTGGCGTCGCCGGCCTGGCGCAGGCGGGTCCAGTAGTGGTGGAAGCCCACACCTTCCAGACTGGCCCCGATCTCGCCGAAGGCGTCGCAGAAGCTGGCGCTAGGAGTCCAGTCGCTGAACCGCGTGCCCAGCCTGTAGGTCGCCCGGGTGGCGGCCATCAGCGCCGCCTCGTCCAGCCCCAACAGGGCGTGGAACGACCGCAGCGAGGGCAGGGTGGAGAGCGCGCCGGTCACGACGGCTCCGGTCTCGACCACGCGGATCGCGGCCTTGGCTCCCATTGGGCCGCCGGTGGCGCGAGCCAGACCGGCGGCCGTCATCCAGGCCTCGACACCGCCGCCGATGATGGCGACCCGACCCAGGGGAGGGGGCTGGCTCATGTCGCCCCCCGCGCGTCGCAGAAGCGTTGGATGAAGGCCTGATGGTCGGGCATGCCTTCGGCCGTGCGCCGCACAGCGGCCTTCAGCTCGGCCAGCTTGCGGGCGGCCTCGACCGGATCGACCGCGTCGGCCATCGGGTCATAGCCCTGCGGCAGGATGTTCTGGCCCAGATAGACCGCCAGCCACGAGGGCTCCAGGAAGAAGCCGTCGCGGTACTTCACCACCATGCCCCGGTCGCGGAACAGCTCCATCTTGTAGGCCAGGCTGTCGGGGATGGGGGCGGCGGCCTTGTCGCGCCAGAAGGCGGAATCGTCGCGCTGCGTGGCGTGATAGTGCAGCACCAGGAAGTCGCGGATCCGCTCGAATTCCAGGTCCATGACGCGGTTGTATTCGTCCTGGTCGGCGCCGGCGCAGCCGCGCTCGGGGAACAGCTCCAGCAAGGTGGTGATGGCCACCTGGATCAGGTGGATGCTGGTGCTTTCCAGCGGCTCCAGGAAGCCCGAGGCTAGACCAATGGCTACGACGTTGCGGTTCCATTGCTTCCTGCGACGGCCGGTCGTGAACCGCAGGAAGCGCGGGTCGGCCTGGGCCTTGCCGTCCAGCTTGGCGACCAGCACCCGGGCCGCCTCGTCGTCGCTGATATAGCTGCTGCAATAGACATAGCCGTTGCCCACCCGGTGCTGCAACGGGATGCGCCAGCGCCAGCCGGCGTCATCGGCGGTGGCGCGGGTGTAGGGCGTGGGCGGCTCGACGGAGTCGCACGGTACGGCGGCTGCGCGGTCGCACGGCAGCCAGTGGGTCCAGTCCTCATAGCCGGTCTTCATCGCCTGCTCGATCAGCAGGCCCCGAAAGCCGGAGCAGTCGATGAAGAGGTCGCCCTCGATCCGCTGGCCGCTTTCCAGGGTCACGGCCTCGACGAAGCCGTCCTCGCCGCGCAGGGAGACGTCCAGGATCTTGCCTTCGGTGCGCCGGACGCCCCGCGCCTCGGAATAGGCCCGCAGGTACTGGGCGTAGAGGGCCGCGTCGAACTGGTAGGCATAGGAGAAGGTCGAGCCCAGCGAACGGGGATCGGGGGAGGGCGGGGCGAACCTCTTCAGGCGCGCGGCCACGATCGGCAGGCTGTAGGCCTCGATGCCGTCGGCCTCACCCCGGCCATGGGCTCTCAACCAATGCTGGTGGAAGGCCACCCCGCCAATGGCCTGACCAAAGGCGCCGAAGGGGTGGATATAGCTCTCGCCCTTCTTTCCCCAGTCGCGAAATTCGATGCCCAGCTTGTAGGTGGCCTGGGTCCTGCGCATGAAGTCGGCCTCGTCGAGACCCAGCCTGGCGTTGAAATTTCGGATGTGCGGCACGGTGGCCTCGCCGACCCCGACGATGCCGATCTCGGCCGACTCGACCAGTTCGATGGCGACGGACGAGTCGCCCAGAACCGCGCTCAGGCCCGCGGCGGCCATCCAGCCGGCGGTTCCGCCGCCCACGATGACGATCCTGCGGATGGCCTCGCCCCTGACGCCGTTCTGTTCCATCCCCTGCTTCCTCCGGCCCCGTCTGTGCGGGGCTGTTACGCGAAATGACCACCGGGACAACGCAAATTGACAACGCTGTCGTCCAGCGTCATCCTTGTGTCATCCGGACGGCAAGCTCCGGCTCACGCGGCGCGGGCGCCGGGAGAAACCTTAGGTAGAATGGATGGTTAGGCGCTCTGTCGTGTGAACGACGCTTCGCCTCTCCTTCGCATTTCCAGGGCCTCTCCCTGTGCACAGCTACGTGAGCCTCGTAGGCGTTGCAACGCTTGACAGCCGGTGTTCAGTCATATGATCTGACCGACAATGGTCACGGTAACATGACCAATGGTAGCGCTAACGTGCGCTATCAGAAAAAGAATGGGGAGGTTATCCAATGGGCTCTTTCAAGGGGTCGTCCGCGCAGCGCGGGCAAAATTCATTCATGTCAGGTCTGAAGTGCGGTGCGTCGGCCGTGGCGCTCGGCGCCGCGCTGTTCGCCGTGCCGGCGTTCGCCCAGGCCCAGACCAAGACCGATGACGCCGTCGCCGTCGACGAAGTCGTGGTCACCAGCATCCGCCAGAGCCTGAAGAGCTCGCAGGCGCTGAAGCAGTCCTCCGACATCATCGGCGACTCGATCACCGCCGAAGACATCGGCGCCCTGCCGGACCGGTCGGTGACCGAAGCCCTGCAGCGCGTGCCCGGCGTGTCGATCAACCGCTTCGCCGCCGGCGTCGACCCCGACCACTTCTCGACCGAAGGCAGCGGCGTGGTCGTGCGCGGCCTGAACTTCGTTCGCTCCGAGCTGAACGGTCGCGACAGCTTCACAGCCAACAACGGCCGTGGTCTGAGCTTCGCCGACGTGCCGTCCGAGCTGATGGGCGGCGTCGACGTGTTCAAGAGCCCGTCGGCCGACATGATCGAAGGCGGCATCTCGGGCACCGTCAACCTGCGCACCCGCCTGCCGTTCGACAGCAGCAAGCGCCTGCTGTCGATGTCGGCGGAAGGCAGCTATGGCGACATGTCCAAGGCGCTGACGCCGACCTATTCGTTCCTCTACAGCGACCGCTTCGACACCAGCGCCGGCGAGTTCGGCCTGCTGCTCAGCTACGTCAATTCCAAGCTGGAAACCCGCTCCGACGCCATCCAGGTGTCGAACTTCGGCTGCCGCACCAATCTGGGCGCCGCCGCCGCCGATTGCGGCAACGGCACCAAGGGCGTGTGGTTCCCGCGTGGCGCGGCGTTCCGCTCCACCGCGACAGAACGCGAGCGCGAAGGGCGCGCGGCGGCCGTCCAGTGGAAGAGCAACGACGGCACCATGCAGGCCGCGTTCCAGTACCTGCGCTCGGAATCGACCAGCGACACCAGCGAACACGCGATGGAAATCGCCACCGACAACGTCGCCGGCAACGGCGACTCGCGTTCGGTGGCCGGAACCACCTTCACGTTCGATGATCGTGGCGTGTTCACCAACGGCGCCATTACCGGCACGACCGGCTGGCGCGCTGACCAGAACGGCACGGACCCGCGTTCGCCGATCGACGGCCTGCAGTCGAACAATGTTCGTCGCGACGAACATACGGTCAATGTGACCAGCGACTACAGCTTCAACTTCAAATGGACGCCCAACGACCAATGGGGCTTCCAGTTTGACGCCCAGCATGTGGATTCCGAGGTCGACATGCTCAGCATGGGCATCTGGGCGTCAACGTTCCAGAATGCGTCGATCCAGCTGAACGGCAATGACCTGCCGACCGTGGCCTTCACCCTGCCGGGCAATGGCCTGACGCCGGCCACCTGCCTGACCTACAACAACAACTGCCCCTCCTACGGTCAGGGCGTTCACAACAATCTGAGCGACCCGTACAACAGCTTCTGGCGCTCGGCGATGGACCACATCGAGCAGTCGGAGGGCACCGAGGACGCCGTCAAGTTCGACGTCGAATACAAGTTCGGCGACGACACCTGGTTCGACTCCGTCAAGGCCGGCGTGCGCTGGGCCGAGCGCGATCAGACCACCCGCTTCTCGACCTATAACTGGGGCGTTCTCAGCGAGATCTGGGGCGAGGGCGGCCCGGTGTGGCTGACCGACAAGATCGACGGCGTTCCTTCGGCGCCGTTCGGCTCGACCGGAACCGACAGCACGGCCAAGGCCCTGCTGAACGGCTTCCCCAACTTCATGCGCGGCCAGACCCCGCTGCCCACCGGCACCGACTCCCGGCTGTTCTACGGCAGCAACACGGCGGTCAACTACAAGGACGCTTCGGCCTTCGCGCTGTCGGTCGGCGACGAATGGCGGGCGCGTAACGGCGCCAATGGTTGCGCCCAGAACTGGGTGCCGCTGGCCATGCGATGCAATGTCGTCGCCGGCACGCCGTTCCTGCCGCAGGAAATCAACCCGATCAACGAGGTCAACAAGGCCGCCTATCTGGTCACCCGCTTCAAGGGCGACATGGGCGCGGCCCGGGTGAGCGGCAATATCGGTCTGCGTTACACCGCCACCCGGCGCGAGGCGGACGGCTTCCAGGCCTTCCCGAACGCCAACTTCGCCACCGACGCCGAGTGCGCCGTGGTGCCGGTCGGGGAGACACCGACGCCGTTCTGTCAGCTGACGCCCACGGTTCGGGCCGCGGCTCGCCGCTGGGCCAATGGCGCGGTGAACCCCAGCACGGCCAAGGCCGACTTCAACTACTGGCTGCCCAGCTTCAACCTGAAGGTGGCCATGCCCGGCGGGCTGCAATATCGCCTTGGCGCGTCCAAGACGGTCACGCCGCCTGAAATCGGTCTGACCCGCAACTACTATAACCTGGCCATCAACACGAACGCCGACGGCATCAGCGGTGGTCAGCCCAGCGGCAATGTGACGGTGGGCAATCCCTTCCTGAAGCCGACCAAGTCGACCAATCTGGACGCCTCGGTCGAGTGGTACTTCGACTCCGTCGGCTCGCTGACCTTCGCGGCTTTCTATAAAGAGCTGACCGACGTCGCCACCAACACGACCGCGCGCATGCCGTTCACCAACAACGGCGCGACGTTCGATGTGCTGGTCACCACGCCGGGCAACTCCGACACAAAGGCCAAGGTCAAGGGCTTCGAGATCGGCTACCAGCAGTTCTACGACTTCCTGCCCAAGCCGCTGGACGGCTTCGGCATCAACGCCAACTACTCCTACATCGACAGCTCGGGCGTGCCGCAAAGCACGCTGTCGGCGACCGACCCCGACGTGGCCGCCGGCCGCGTGACGACGGTCGACACCAGCAAGCTGCCGCTGCAGGGCCTGTCCAAGCACAACGCCAACTTCGCGGCCATCTACGAGAAGGGTCCGATCTCGGCCCGTCTGGCCTACAACTGGCGTTCGGACTTCCTGCTGACGGTCCGCGACGTGATCGTGCCCTTCGCGCCGATCATGAACGAGGCCACCGGCCAGCTGGACGGCTCGCTGTTCTACACGGTCAATCCGAAGATGAAGATTGGCGTGCAGGGCGTGAACCTGCTGAACGAAACCACCATGACCAGCCAGATCCTGAACAACGAACTGCTCAAGACCGGCCGCTCGTGGTTCATGAACGACCGTCGCTACACCTTCGTGGTGCGCGCGAGCTTCTAGGTTTCGACGGCCGCGCCGGCCTGGTCCTCCCTGGGCCGGCGCGACTTTCGAAAATGGGCTCCGCCTCGGGGGCCCGACAGTCTTGCAGTTCCTCTTCTCCGCGCATCGTCTCCGGCGGTGCGCGTTTTTTTTGAAGGTCAAAGGCGATGCGTTCCTTTCCCTCGGTCCTCTCCCGCCGCGCGGCCCTCGGTCTGGGCGCCGCCGCCGGCGCTATGAGCGCCCTGCCGGCCCTGGCCGCGCCGTCTCCCTCCCTGGCCAGTCTGGCCCGCGACAAGGGCCTGATCTTCGGCAGCGCCGTCGGGGCCGGCCCCGTGGGTTCGCTCACCGGCTCGTTCGAGGACGCCCGCCTCCGCCAGATCCTCAAGGACGAGTGCGGCGTGCTGGTCCCCGAGAACGAGCTGAAGTGGTACGTGATCCGCGCCGCCGGCCCGCAGGCCTTCGACTTCTCGCGCGCTGACCGCATCGCAGATTTCGCCAAGGCCAACGGCCAGGCCCTGCGCGGCCACACCCTGCTGTGGCACCACCCGCAGTGGTTCCCGGCCTGGATCAAGACCCACGACTTCGGCCCCCAGCCCAAGGTCGCCGCCGAGGCCATGCTGGCCGAGCATATCCAGAAGCTGTGTCAGCACTATCCGCAGATGATCTCGTGGGACGTGGTCAACGAGACCGTCGATCCCGCCGACGGCTCGGTGCGCAATACCGTCCTGTCCGACATCCTGGGCCGCGAGCAGACCCTGGACCTGGCCTTCCACACCGCCCGCGCCGCCGCGCCCAAGGCCCGCCTCGTCTATAACGACTATATGAGCTGGGAAGTCGGCAACGAGAAGCACCGCTACGGCGTGCTCAAGCTGCTGGAAGGGTTCCGCAAGCGCGGTACGCCCGTCGACGCCCTGGGCGTCCAGGCCCATATCGGCGCCGAAAACGCCGACGGCTTCACCGGCTTCGGCAAGCCGCAGGAGAAGGAATGGCGGTCCTTCCTCGATGAGGCGACCGGCATGGGCTACGACCTGCTGATCACCGAGTTCGACGTCCACGACAAGGGCCTGCCCTACGACTTCGCCCCCCGCGACGCGGCGGTGGCGGCCTATGCCAAGGGCTATCTGGACCTGATGCTGTCCTATCGTCAGACCAAGGAGGTTCTGGCCTGGGGCATGGTCGACAAATATTCCTGGCTGCAGAACCAGTGGCTGCGCGAGGACAAGAAGCCCAAGCGCCCCACGCTGTACGACGACAACTATCAGCCCAAGCCCCTGCGCGAGGCCATGGCGGCGGCGTTCAGGGCGGCGCCGGGGCGGTGACCTTGCCGACGCCGCACGCCCCCTCCGTCACGCTGCGTATTCGCAGCGCGCCACCTCCCCCGCACGCTTCGCTACGGGGCAGGAGGGTGAAGCCGTTCTTCTCCTGCCCCGTGAAACGGGGGAGGTGGCGCGGCGCCGCCCCCAAGCAAAAGAATGGGAGGCGACGTGACGGAGGGGGCGTCCGGCCTTTCCGCGTATCTGGAGTAAACCAATGATCCGCCCGACCCTGACCGCGCTCGCCCTGGCCCTGGCCCTGGCAGCAACCGCCGCCCACGCCGCGCCCAAACCCGGCCAGGCCGAGTTCCGCAACTTCACCTATGACGGCGCCGATCCCGTCGACGCCCAGGTGGCCCTGGCCCCCGGCCAGTACCGCAATCCGATCCTCAAGGGCTTCTATCCCGACCCCAGCATCACGCGGGTAGGCGGCGACTACTACCTGGTCAATTCGACCTTCGCCTGGTTCCCGGGCCTGCCGGTCTGGCACTCGACCGACCTCGTCCACTGGGAGCAGATCGGCAACGCCATCGATCGGCCCGGCATGCTGGACTTCAAGCGCCTGGGCCTGTCGCGCGCCGTGTTCGCGCCGGCCATCGAGGAGCATGAGGGTACGTTCTACATCCTCAACACCTGCGTCGACTGCCAGGGCAATTTCCTGATCACGGCGAAGGATCCCAAGGGGCCGTGGTCGGATCCGGTGTGGCTGCCGACCGTGGGCGGCATCGACGCCTCGATCTTCTTCGACGATGACGGCCGCGCCTGGATCCTCAACAATGACGAGCCGCCGGGACCCGCCGAATACCAGGGCCACCGCGCTATCTGGATCCAGGAATATGACCCCAAGGCCAAGGTCACGATCGGTCCGCGCACCGTGCTGCTGGACAAGGGCGTCGACCCGTCGACCAAGCCGATCTGGCCCGAAGGCCCGCACATCACCAAGAAGGACGGCTGGTACTATCTGACCGCCGCCGAGGGCGGCACGGCCGAGGGGCACAGCCAGGTCGCCCTGCGGTCCAGAAGCGTGACCGGCCCCTACACGCCCTACGCCAACAATCCGATCCTGACCCAGCGCGGCCTGCCGAAGGATCGCATGCTGCCGATCACCTCGGCCGGCCACGCCGATCTGGTCGACACGCCCGACGGCAAGTGGTGGGCCACCTTCCTGGCCGTGCGGCCCTATGGCGACGACCTCTACAACACCGGCCGCGAGACCTTCCTGCTGCCGGTCGAGTGGAAGGACGGCTGGCCGGTGATCCTCGAGAACGGCAAGACCATCCCCTATGTGGCCACCGCACCGAACCTGCCCGCGCCCAAGGTCCTGCCGCCGCCCACCGCCGGGGCGTTCAGGGCGGCCGAGACCTTTGCCGGTCCTGAGCTGCCGCTGAACTGGATGACCCTCCGCATCCCCACCGAGCGCTGGTGGAGCGTGGGCCAGGGCGCCCTGACCCTGCGGGCCCGCCCCGACAAGCTGACCGACCAGCCCTCGTTCTGGGGCCGCCGCCAGCAGCATATCAACGCCTCGGCCCAGGTGACGGTGGACTTCGCGCCGACCGCCGACGGCGACCGGGCTGGCCTGACGGCGCTGCAGAGCGACGAGTTCTTCTACTTCCTGGGCGTGGTCCGCGCGGGTGGCAAGCCGGTCCTGCGACTGGAGCGCAGGGCCGGGAAGGGCGATCCCGTCGACGGCGTGGTGGTGGCGGAGACGCCGCTGGCCAGCGCCGGCCCTGTGGACCTGAAGATCACCGCCCGGGCCGGCGAATACGACTTCGCCTATGCCGTGAAGCCGGGCGACTGGAAGGTCCTCAAGGCCGGGGCGGACGGGACGATGCTGTCGACGAAGAAGGCGGGCGGGTTCGTCGGGGCGATGTTCGGGGTCTATGCGAACGGGGCGAAGTAGCTCTACTCCTGCCCCGCTTGCGGGGGAGGTGGCGCGGCGCGGATACGCGACGTGACGGAGGGGGCGTTCGGCGCTTGCCGCTGTTGCATCAGGTCCATGCAGGTATCCCAGATTCCATCGGCCACGCCGGTGGGATCCGCAAGCACCTCGGAGGCCGGATAACGCACCACGGTCAGTCCTTGAGCCGCGATCCAGGCATCGCGCCGAAGGTCGTGCTCCGGCTGGTCGCCCATGTTGTGACACCAGCCGTCGATCTCAATCACCAGGCGCGCGTCGGAGCAGTAGAAGTCGGCGATGTAGGGCCCTACCGGATGCTGACGCCTAATGCGTGGGCCGCCGGGTTGGCGTGATCTCAGGCGCGACCAGAGGAGGGCCTCTGGCGGCGTCATGACCTTGCGCAGGGCCTTGGCTTTGGTGTGGGTGTCTTTCCTGGACCTCATAGGTTGAGTTTGGCGCCGAACGCCCCCTCCGTCACGATGCGTATTCGCATCGCGCCACCTCCCCCGTTTCACGGGGCAGGAGGGTTCAGCCGCTCTTCTCCTGCCCCGTAGCGAAGCGTGCGGGGGAGGTGGCGCGGCGCCGATAGGCGACGTGACGGAGGGGGCG
>Ga0209023_10006063_pt1 | contig 12923 bp, 15 predicted proteins | sample LakOneMetagenome_FD_187468 | JGI IMG/M metagenome (GOLD analysis project Ga0209023, IMG submission 187468) | Freshwater and sediment microbial communities from Lake Erie, Canada (SPAdes) (version 2) | ecosystem: Environmental > Aquatic > Freshwater > Lentic | place: Lake Erie, Canada... | reverse complement strand
ACATGAAAAGGAGTTTGAATATTGACCGAGGTTTTCGGTGCTAAAGGCACAGGTAATATTAGTTTGATGATATCCTGGTGTTGCGGGTGATCGCTGATGACTGCGGTAATACCATTCACTTTAAAATCAAGGCGGTTGATATAACCCCGTTTTGCATCATTTGAAAAATAAAAATCTGTTCTGCCATTTTCTATCAGCTGGTCACTGAATGCCGTCTTATCATTCTTATATGCATTGGGCCAGACGTGGAACCAGATGAAATAAAGCGTATCGTTGGAGTTGTTGAAATATTCCATTTTCACAAAACCATCCAGTGTATTGTCCGCATCATTCAATGAAACATCTATTTTATAATTTACCTGTTGTTGCCAATAAGGAGTGCTTTGGCAATAAGCGGTGCTAAGCAGGGAAGAAAAGAAAATAAGCAGGAGTATCTTTTTCAAAAATGGGCTGTTTTCTCAAAAATACGAATCCCTTTTGATTTGAAAATTTGATAATTTGAAAATGGGTTTTGCAATAGCAGTATGCAGCTATTTTCCTTTTCCTGACAAAATTATCTGGATAGTATAAAGCATAATGGTAAAATCGAGTGGCAGCGAGACATTCTCTACATATAACAGGTCGTAAGGCATGCGTTGTATCATTTCATCTACCGATGAAGCATAGCCATATTTCACCATTCCCCAACTGGTGAGGCCGGGTTTTACTTTGTATAGGTATTTAAATTCCGGATGCATGGCTACGATCTGGTCGATATAAAATTTTCTTTCAGGCCTTGGCCCGACAAGGCTCATTTCACCTTTGATGATATTCCACAATTGCGGGAGTTCATCGAGCCGCCATTTGCGCATCACTTTTCCCCATTTGGTGATGCGTTCATCATTTTCGCTGCTTAGCTGTGGCCCATTGGGTTCTGCGTCAGGGATCATCGACCTGAATTTATACATCATGAACGGGCGGCCTTTATAACCGATCCTTTCCTGTGAAAAGAACAATGGACCTTTGGAAGATATTTTGATGCGGATGATCGTGTAAATAAAAAGCGGTACCAGGATGATAAAGGCTGATATGGAAAAGAAAATATCGAATGTGCGTTTTATGTTCTGTTGCCAGCCGGGCAATAACCCTGAATGGATATCAATGAGCGGCACTCCCAATACATTATTGGTTTGGAGTGCGCCGCTGATGATATCAACCGTATCAGGTGTGATCTTGATATTGACTTCCTTATCGCTTAAATTCTGCAGGATGGTGGTAAGCAGGTTTCGTTCATTTTTTTCTACGGCTATGATCACTTCTTCGATGTTCTCAGATTCAATGATGTTAGTGAGGTTTTGAAAATCGTTGAACCTTTTCATTGATTCAGGTATGTCGAAACCGTTGTTGCCATTGGTATTAAAGAATGCGGTGATCCTGAAACCGGATTGTTCTTTTGCTTTTATAAAAGCATCATAGAATTGCTGGGCTTTCTTTCCCGAACCGAGCAATAACGCATTGAAGAAAACTTTTTTTGTTGCCAGCTGCTGCTTTGCTACGCTGACAAAGATCATCCTTACAAATAATGTGGTAAGAAAAATGGGGAATAGCAGGCTGTAAAATTCCAAATAATAATATTGATTATTACCCTGGGGGTTTTTTAAGATAAAGAAGAACAGTAAAAAAAGGCAGCCGATTATGCTAATGATAAGTGTTTTGAAAAATTCAGTGGTCCTCGTTTTTTGGTAAAGTGAATTGTAAGTGCCACTGAGGAAATGCAGTGATATCCATCCGGCGGTATAAAGAAAGAGGCCAAGATAAAATCCCGGGGGAATGCTGAATTTATAACCGTAAATAACGGTGCGTAAATAATAAAAGCAGAGCCAGGTGAATATGCATACGGCAATATCAGCAATGATGTACCATCTAATATTTATTCTTGGTTGTTTCACTATTGAAGTACGGTTGTATACCGGGTATCCTGTTAAAGCTGTTTATGACTTATTTTTTCCAGTATCTGGTGCGCTACTTCCATTGCAGCAAAACCGTCCTGTACAGTTACCGGCGTTTCGGTGTTGTTGACGATCGCATTTTTAAACGCCTGCAATTCCATTTTAATTGCATTACCGTCTTCAATTACGGGGTTTGCAATAGCAATCGTTTTCTTGCCATTGTTTGTCTCTATATCAAAGCTGAAAACATTTTTATCACCTTCGGCATTCAAGCGGATGACTTCTGTTTTCTTGTCTAAAAAATCTATACCGATATAGGCGTCTTTCTGGAACAGGCGCATCTTTCTCATTTTTTTCATAGATATCCTGCTGCTGGTAAGGTTGGCAACACAGCCGTTGTCGAATTCTATGCGCACGTTTGCAATATCGGGTGTATCGCTCATTACGGCAACGCCATTTGCGGATATATAACTTACATTGCTTTTTACTAGGCTGAGGATGATGTCGATGTCATGTATCATCAGGTCAAGTATCACACTTACGTCTGTACCACGTGGATTGAATTGTGCAAGCCTGTGTACTTCTATGAACATGGGGTGAAGGTTATAGTCCTTTAAAGACAGGAATGCAGGATTGAAACGCTCTACGTGCCCCACCTGGAATTTCAAGTTTGATTCTTTTGCAAGTTTTACAAGCATTCTTGCTTCCTCCATTGTATTGGCGAGGGGTTTTTCAACAAATACGTGTTTACCCTTGCGGAGCGCCTGGTCGCACAGCTCATAATGGAAAATGGTTGGAGCAATTATATCTACTGCATCCGAGGCTTCCAGCAGTTCATCTATATCAGTGAACCTTTTCAGTTTATATTTTTCTTCAACAATTGCTGCATTCTTGTCATCAGGGTCATAAAATCCTACCAGGGTGACATCTTCAATTTCCAGCCAGTTATTCAAATGGAATTTACCTAAATGCCCTGCTCCGAATACAGCTATTTTCAGCATATTGTTTTTTATTTATTGTTGTTCTGATATTGGTCTTTTAATAAGGTCATCGTTCGGGGTTTATTAATTCTCCCCTGCAGAAGCAGGTAAACTGGTTTCATCCCAGAAACCCATGCGGCCAAATTTCTCGATCCTTTCCTGTACCCTTTGCTGGGCAGGTATTTGCTGTAATTCTTTAATAACAGGGATAAGATAATTCTTAAGGATTGCTGCCGCTTCATCATAATCCCAGTGTGCGCCACCCAACGGTTCAGGGATCACGTCATCTACGAGGCCGAATTTCAACATATCAGTGCCGGTGAGCCTGAGTTGTTCTGCCGCGATTTCTTTTTTATCCCAACTTCTCCACAGGATGCTGCTGCAACTTTCGGGAGAGATAACGGTATACCAGGTGTTTTCCATCATTACAACTTTGTCGCCGACACCGATGCCTAATGCACCGCCGCTGGCGCCTTCTCCAATGATCACGCAAATGATCGGCACTTTGAGGCTGATCATTTCATAAATATTCCTTGCGATAGCTTCGCCCTGGCCCCGTTCTTCAGCTTCCAGTCCGGGGTAAGCACCTGGAGTATCTATTAAAGTAATAACAGGCTTGTTGAATTTTTCTGCAAGCTTCATGAGGCGTAATGCTTTCCTGTATCCTTCGGGGTTGGCCATGCCGAAATTGCGGAGCTGCCTTGTTTTGGTATTGTTGCCTTTTTGCTGGCCGATAAGCATGACTGTCTGGTCACCTAATTGTGCAAACCCGCCCACCATTGCTTTATCATCTTTCACATTCCTGTCGCCGTGCAGTTCTATGAAATTAGTACACATGTTTTCTATGTACTTTAGTGTATAAGGCCGGTCGGGGTGACGGCTTATTTGCACCCGTTGCCAGGGCGTAAGATTTTCTGTAAGATTTTTTTTAGTTTCTTCGATTCTGTTCTCCAGCGCAGCAATAGCAGCGCTCATGTCTGTTTTGGATTTTTCCTGTGTTATTTTCAACTGTTCGATCTGGTCGTACAGTTCCTTTATAGGCTTTTCAAAATCGAGAAATTGCCTGTTTTTAAGTTGGGGCATGTAGTTCGTTTACAGTTATTTTAAAAAAGATTTCTCTTAGTTGGTTTGTAAAAGTAGTTGATACATTTTTTTTATAAAAGTTTTGTTTTAAAAAAATAAATATACCTATCTTTGCCGTCCCTAAAAATGAAACGAGCTGGGAAACAGTTTAATAGCTTTTGGGAGAAGGATCGGTAGTTCAGTTGGTTAGAATGCTGCCCTGTCACGGCAGAGGTCGCGGGTTCGAGTCCCGTCCGGTCCGCTTTTAAGAAATCAAATCTCAGCAAAAGCCCGCAAACATTACGTTTGCGGGTTTTTCATTTCTGAACAACTCACCAAAACATGCATAAAATTCAGACTTTAAGTGAGTCTACAGGTGAGTCAAATTTCAGTGAAAATTTACTCACCTGAATTTAATGAAATCCTTTGCTGTATTGAGTTTTATTAATAAATATTATTTGCATAGATATATACTAATTTGTATATTTAAGGTATAATTCAAAACTCACCAAAAATGTCCAGAACCTTCGATTTTCTCTTTTATCCCAAAAAGCCAAAGGATTGGGAAAGGGGCCCTGTAAAACTTTATCTCCGTATAACAATTGATGGAAAGCGAAGTGAAACAACGACTTCACTCGCTGTTGATCCTAAAAACTGGGAGGCAGGGAAATTGAAGGGTACCAAAGAAGAAGTAAAGTCCTTTAATGGCTACGTGGATACTTTAAGAAATCAGCTCTATGACTGCCATAAAAACCTTTTACAGAATGGTGAGGATATCACTGCTGATTCTCTTAGAAATGAATTCGCCGGGAAAGGGGAGAGGCCCCGGTACCTGGTTGAAATTTTTAAAGCACATAACAGCAATATTGAGAAGTTGATTGGTAAAGATTATGCTAAGCCAACACTAACCAAATACGTCACTACTTTAAATCACCTGGAGAACTTCCTGAAATGGAAATATAAAACTTCAGATATCAACCTCGCCAAACTTAAATATGAATTTTTAACCGATTTCGAATTTTATCTTAAAACCGAAAAGAGCATCGATCATAACACTACAGCAAAATATATTAAGAATACAAAAAAAGTAATTAATGATTGCATGGCAAAAGGATGGCTCAAAGCAAATCCTTTTAGTAATTACAAGATCACAACCAAACTGGTAGACCGTACTTTCCTTTCAGAAAATGAACTTGATATCCTGGCCAATAAAGAATTGAAACTGGAAAGGGTTGCCCTGGTACGTGATATTTTTGTTTTTAGTTGTTACACCGGCCTTTCATTTATTGATGTAGCCAACCTAACCCCAAACCATATTGCCATCGGTATGGACCGCGAAAAATGGATTTTTACAAACCGGCAAAAAACAAATACTGCATCACATATTCCGCTTTTGCCGCCGGCAATGGAAATTATTAATAAATACAAAGACCATCCTGCAGCAGTAAATAAAGGAAGGCTATTGCCTTTGCTCAGTAATCAGAAGATGAATGCCTATTTGAAAGAGATTGCCGACCTCTGTGAGATCCATAAGGACCTTACGTTCCATGTTGCACGGCACACTTTTGCTACTACGGTAACATTAACCAATGGGGTACCGATTGAAACAGTTAGCAAAATGCTTGGCCATAAAAAACTGCAGACCACTCAACATTATGCTAAAATTTTGGATAAAAAGATTAGCCAGGATATGGGTAATCTTTTTAAAAAGTACAAGCGCAATGCAAAACTTAAGAAAGTAGCCAAAAAGTAAAGTTTATTTACGATAAAAACATTTTTTCATTTTTAAACTATCTTTATCACTCAACTATAAGTTGAGCATATAAATATTTTAGTAGCGATTAGTTATTAATTGAGTTTCTGAAAACCCGCTAATTTTTCAAGTCCACTCATTAATAGTCTGTCGCCACGCTTATGGCGTGGTTACAGCTATTGTGGACCGGCCCTTAGCGGGTGCCTCAGAAACGGTAGTATGTGCCACGTCTTTTTATGCCCGCTAAAAAACAGGAAATATTAAATCAAATGATCAATGACCTTCCTTTTACAGAGGATTTTAAATCATTTACACAAAAACATAGCTTTAAAACAATTGGGGATATAGCAGGATTTCCGGTAACAGCTTTAATGAAATTGGAGGGGTTTACATATCATTCACTTCAGGAACTTGTTAGCTTCCTTGAGGAAAGAGATATGGCCAATCTACTCAAAGAATAGCATTCATTTAATACTTTCTCGCCAAATTCATCAATCCAATAATTTCATCTTTCAGCCTGCTTACTGTGGCCGTTTCAAAATTGTAAGACTTATTCCTTAAACTATCCTCCGAAATTACTTCCTGCTTATCTGTCTTAAAATTCCTTGCCACGATCCGCATTAATTCTGTAGAATTCGTGTTGGTGATCATTTTTGATTCCACAAGTAATTTCACCGCCAGGGCAAGATGCGACACTGATAAACTGGTATGAATCTTTGATTCGTTGGATGGCTCTTCATTTTTTTGTAAATGTACTTTGGATAAAAGCTTATGACGTTTTTCTATATAATATAATTCTTCGCATATCCAGGAACCTACTTGCTCCTTTATTGATGGCAGACCTGGTTTAAGAACCAATCCGGGTTTCATAGGTTGCTGGTTGATCAATTTAGTTTTCAATGAATAAAATTCTATCAGTTCCGGAATGGTATTGCAGTTCTTTACTTCTTCTTCAATATGTGAGATGTAATAATTGAAAAAGCTCAGCCTGTTAAAGTTCAGGTATAAAAGCTGCCGGCGCATATCTTCATTTGCATTCACTTTATTTTTCTTTCCGATAAAGGAAATTAATTCCCGTTGCAATTCTTTCAGGTAAGCGAAATCACGATAAGTGATATTTTTTTCTGCTGATAAATAATCTTCAAAAGGGCTGCAGGTAATTTTAATAAGGTTACTTTCTATTTCAAATTTCCCCAATTCATTTTTTATCAGTTTCAGGTTACGTTTAATTTCCGGTAACATCAGCCCCCGTTTTGCATCGGGTAATTTCTTTTCAATGTCAAAGTATTCTGGAAAATTCATTTTCATGAAATACAAAAGTTCTTCCGGGATCCGGGATATCTCTTTGTAAAAATCAATAATGGATATCTCTTTGTAAAAATCAATAATGGAAATCTCATTTGTTAACCGGTAAATACTTTCCGGTTCGTCGGGCTGAATGTATTTGAAAGCAGTATCAGCGAGCTGTATCAAAATAGCCTGGTGTTTCTGGTAATAAGATTCTATGTGGCTTTCCTGGCTCACACCAAAAGCCATTAAAGTGAATTGCTTCCTGATCCTTTCCTTTTCAGCATCAGCATGGAGTTTGCATTCGCTGAGGAATTCATCATTCAGGTTATCCCGTTTTATTCTTGATGGGTTCAGAACTATCGTAATAATATGCTCAAGAACCTTTAGTTCATATTCCAAAATAGTTACCGGGTTATTTTAGGGTTACGAATATTTAAAAAAAAAATAAAATGGGTGCCTGAATTTTAATGGTTTTTAGGGATGGAATTTTGAATCGGATTACAATATTTAAAAATCATTGAAATAATCAAAGAGAAAAACCACCAAATAAAATGTGATTTTCCTCCAAAGCCTGTTTTTACCATAAATTTCTTCTTGTATAAACTATTTTAAAACCTGTAATCCAGTCCCAGCTTAATTTTTTCGGGGGTTGCGCAACCCCTGCAACCCCTTTCGTATTGTTTTTCTTATTTCATTTGCTGTTATAAAACATTTCACCATGGCAGTTAGCATTCTCACCCAGGAAGATCTTCAACATTTCAAAACGGAATTATTCACAGAACTTAAAATAATTCTAAAAAGCGCCGCAGAGCCACCAAAAAAATGGCTCAAATCTGAAGAAGTAAAAAAGTTACTCAAAGTTTCACCAGGCACTTTACAAACACTTCGTATTAATGGCACGCTTCAGTACACAAAGATTGGCGGTATCATCTATTACGATTTTGAGCACATTCAGAAAACCATGGAGAAGAATCTCCGGGTAGCACGATCCTGAATGCTGTCTCGAATATCCTCTTCATGTTGAGAGGGGTTGGGGTAAGGTCTTCCTGGTCTTTCTCCAAAGTTGAATTTTATAATAATGCTGTCTTTCAAGTCCCTTCCCTTCGGGGAGGGATTTAGGGAGGGGCTTCAAACTCCAAACTATGTTCACATCCTATCGTGGCCGCAGCCACACAAAAAAACAAAACAGCTTCAAATCCAAACTTCCCGTTGCTGAACGTCAGAAGCGAACTGATAGGAAAAAACTGGAGCGCCTTTTCCCAAATTACATAGCCCACTTGTGTCAGCCTTACCTGACAATAAAAACTACCTCAACATCATGCAATGGAGCTGGACAGGAGGCCCGCAGATCATGAACTACATCCGCCACATGAATGCATTTTTCTCCTATGTCAAAGCCGATACCAGGCTCACATCATCGCATGTGAGCCTTTATATGGCCCTGTTTCAGTATTGGAATTTTAACCGCTTTCAAAACCCCTTTCCCGTTTACCGGGATAATATTATGCAGCTAAGTAAGATTGGCTCAAAAAATACTTACCACAAATGCGTAAAGGATCTGCGCCTGGCCGGTTATATTTTCTGCCATACACCGGTATCAAAATTTCATCGTATAAAAATTAGTATTATAAAATTGGATATGAAAGAAGAAAAAACTGATTCAAAGCAATTGAATGTTTTTGATTCGGAAAATAAAAATACACCGTGTACCGAAAATGATACACTTAGGTGTCCCAAAAATGGGACTCCATCGTGTCCCAAAATTGATACTGATAGTGTCCCATATTTGACCGCTACGTGTCCCACATTTGATACCGTACCAGTCCCAAATGTGGGACACAATATAAAACATAAACATTCTTATAAAAGAGAGAGTAAAACACTCTCGCAAAAAATTTTTGATAAAAATGAAAAAATAAATCTGGAAATAAACAACCTCGGCCGTGTCCCAAATTCGGTACACGGCTGTCATCCTGAACGAAGTAAAGGATCTCTCCCACCTGACCTCACACAGGTCCAGGAATTCTTCACACAAAATAATTACCCTGATCAGGAAGCAAGGAAATTTTTCAATCACTACAAAGCCATCGGTTGGAAAATAAAAGGCATAACGCCAATAGAAGACTGGCAGGCCGCAGCCCACAAATGGATGCTCAATGCAGGAAAATTTGAAGATAAGAAGCAGGATCAGTTACCGGCAACGGCTAATAGCATTGAAAGCCTATTTAAGCTATTTCTTGCAGGTCAGAATATTTTCCAGCAACTTACCCCGGAACACTTCAAAGAATTAAACCTGGAGCTCACAGAAGCGGTTTTATCGCATGCATGGCAGCAAAGGATTAATCAATTAACCGGGAGTAACCAACGTCCCATTCTTCAACTACTGCAGGCCTACCAGGACAATCGGGAAAACGATCCATTATTGATCACCGACAAAGACAATCTGATTTCACTTGCAAAACGAATTGCTATACTAAACCATTTTCAACAACTAAAACTATCTGGCGCTACTTCTTTGTCATGCTGACAAAGGAAGCATCTCATAACCCTAAATTTTCAACAATGATAAAAATAAATATCAATGAACTGAGCAATTTTGATAGCACAGCACTTTATGAATTCTTATTTCTGAAAAGAGAATCGGTATTTGAGATAACAATACCAAGAGAAACGATCAAGAGCGATAACTATGATGTTTTCAATGAATTTCTTTCCGCCGCTTATGCCGGACAGCGCCTTTCTGAAATTGCAGACAGTTTCGCTTATTACGTTCCCTATGTCAACAGTAAACAGCCATTTTTATTTGAAGTAACAATCACAGAAATGGGTAAAATGGCAGAGATTCTTTTTCTCATTATTAAAACCATCAATGGTACTACCGGCAGTGAAAGTTTTCTATCATTTCACAGTCTGGCAGCAGATTTCCTTACCAATGCAATTCACGACAAAATTGAATGCTATACCTGGGGACTTCTTTACATTGCTAACCGGTATTTACAGATGTCATGAAACCATGAAAAGTCTTGCTGTCTATCAATTCATTACGAAGGCATGCTGCGAAAAGAAGTATTAGAATATCCTGCACCCGCATTAAGAAAAGCAATATTAAATTCTATTGTTCATAAGAATATGCTTTAGTGGGCTCATAATTGGCTCAATAGGCTCAAAGTGGAAATGCAGGTTCTCATTTACTAACCCGGTTAATTTATATTCTATCTAATCGGAATTCGGCACCAGTGTTGGTACCTGGCAGTATGTGTAATATTCCTATCCTTAATACTTGTTGATTTTTGAGGTCATATTTGGCAATATTTAATACCCTTCCTCTACAATCTCAATCACCGCATTATGCAGATCTTCGTTAATCAATAATTGGCAAGACAACCGTAAATTTGATTCCCAGAAACCTATTTTACTGATGGTTGCCATTTCATTTCTTTCCATTATACAGGCATTCCCTTTTAAGCTAGATACTCTCACCATACAGGTGGCACAGCGTCCCTGCCCACCACATTCACCAAAACCTTCAAGGTAAATATTGTTATTAATCAGCACCATCAGGTTCCTATATTGATTCAAATATGTTTTTACAACATATTCCTCATGAGCATTTTTAATGGTAATGGCTATTTCCTTTCTTTCTTCATTCATACATGAACAATTCCATTCCTATATCAGGGGTTTAATACCCGTTTTTTTGTAATGTGTTATTTTCATCTCAAACAATTCTTTCATTTTTGCTGCACGCCATTTGGCTTCTTCTGCTTTTTCACCCATAAATAATTCATCGACGGTTGCTGTGAACAATTCCATCCATTTCAAAAAATGTTCATGCCCAATCGGCAATTGTGCATGTGGAGGAAACGGGCTGCCATAATAAGTATGTTCTCCCAATAATACAGTCTGCCAAAAACGGTACATTTTGTCAAGGTGTTCCGGCCAGCGATCTTGAATACGTTCATTAAAAATCGGGCTGAGTAATTCATCTGTTTTTATTTTATCATAAAAACGATTGACTAATAATTTTACATCTTCTATTGTAAATATATCCTGCTTCATCTTCATCAGGGTTTAAGTGATAAATAGGTGAACAAGTAGTATAAAGCCCATCCGGCAAAGCCAATGATCAGTATCCATACCCAGGAAGGGATACTTTTAGGTGTTTCACTTCCTTCTATTAAAAATATTTTCTGGTCACCTTTACCATAGGCATTAATCATTATTGGCAATATCCCATCAACCACAGCATTTTCCCGGATGCCTTCCACATCAATAGCAGGGCCATTTCTTACTTCAAAAGGAATGAGTCTGATACCTTCTTTACCAGTGGGGTCTTTACTTACAATTTTAAGTGTGTGCTTACCATCAACCAGTTTGCGGGTATCCAGTTCAAAATTTACCGGTGAAGTAAAGGCGGCGACGGGCTGCTCTTCATCATCTATAAAAACAACTATTTTGCTTTTATCTTCCATGTTATTCAATATTTAATATCAAATGTTTGATATGAGTAACGGATTTTTCGCCAGGTTTCACCAGCCATTTTATTGAAAAGAACAGTGTGGCTATAACGATAACGGCTGTTACTGAAATGATAAGATAATCCCAATTGCTTTGCGGACCTGTGCCATGTGTAATACCTCTTAAATACTTAGGCTGGGCCAATTCACAGGTAGGGCAGGCAAAAGTTATTAAACCCGTTACAAACATTGCAATGCTTAGCATCATTTTTTTCACTACAATCAATTTAATGTTGTGTACATATTTTCTGTTTTTACTTTGGAGCTTGCAGTTTTACAAAATCCATAATCTTCTTTATTTCTTCTTCAGTTACTTTTTTTGCATTGTTGCCCCAAGTGGTTCGTTCGTGATTGATAATGGAGGTTATTTCTGCTGCACTAAAATTGGCATTAGTGCCTACAGGAGGCATAACGCCATAGCCTGGCCGCCCATTGTAACCGTTCATGATGATACCAACATATAATTCGAGGTTGTCTCCATTCACAACCGGGCTGCCTTTTAATGGGGGGAATGCGCCTGGCAAACCTTCACCATTTGGTTGATGGCAACTCTGGCAATTGGCTGTGTATAATGTAATGCCATCCGGTACTTTTGCTTCAGCATTTGTGCCCGCCTGCTTTTGCTCCCGTTTATACAAAAAATCGGGTGGTGCTGTACCATCGGGCAGTTTAGATTGCTTGAGTGATTGCAGGTAGGCAATAAGATAAAGTGCATCTTTGGTAGCTACTACTTTCCCTTCTTCACCATTCATGTAGGCTGCAGGAACATTTACAATTACATCGCCTTTTGCCGGTTGCTTTTTTATGGTAAATAACCAGGAATAAGCAGGCATGATGGATTCTTTAACAACTATTCTGGGATTAAATAAATGTACCAGGTTCCAATCCTTGCTCGGTTGCCGGTTACCCACATCAGTAAGGTCGGGACCCGTGCGTTCAGTACCCATTAGTGTAGCCGTATTTCGCCAAAAATCGGTACGATGTATATCTGCATAGTCTGCTGCCAAACCGGGTCTTGTCCCCCAAACTTTATCCATATCCACATTTCGTACCTGCTGTGTATGGCAGCCTACACAACCATTGGCGATGTAAATATTTTTACCTCTAACAGCATCTGCACTTAATGCTTCTGCCCCGGGTAATGGTTTATTATTCTTTTGATTATTGAGTGCCGGAAGAATGGCAACCAACACTGTTAACCCGGCGAAAAACAGGAACGCTGTTCTGAAAAGTTTTTTATGATTATTGAAAAATTCCATTTTTACTGTAATAATAAATGATTAAACAATTTTATCTGCTGCAGTCATTTGTTGTTTTAATTTTTCTAGTGCTACTTCTTTCACGTCAACCGTTTCATACCTACTAATCATTTTATAAAAATTGTAAGCAAAGA
>Ga0209023_10006062_pt1 | contig 12924 bp, 11 predicted proteins | sample LakOneMetagenome_FD_187468 | JGI IMG/M metagenome (GOLD analysis project Ga0209023, IMG submission 187468) | Freshwater and sediment microbial communities from Lake Erie, Canada (SPAdes) (version 2) | ecosystem: Environmental > Aquatic > Freshwater > Lentic | place: Lake Erie, Canada... | reverse complement strand
GGGCCTGGGCGGCGGCGGCACCGGTGGCTTGGGCGTCGGCGGCTCTATCTTGGGGGCCGGCGGTGCGATGAATTCGCTGAGCAGCTCTGCCGGCACGATGACTTCTGCCGCGCGGCGCAGCAGGCCCGACTGCAGTGCCCAGATCCCGGCCACGTGCAGCAGCACGACGGAACCTACGATCACGGTATTGCGACTGACGCCCCCGGGAGGGGCAAAACGATCAGGGTGAGACATAAAAATGATAGCTGCTAGCGCTTGTGTACCAAGCGCTAGAGCCCTAAAACACCTTTGTTATTTGCGAAAGATCCACCAGGCCGAGCCTGCGACGAGGATCAGGCTGCCAGCGAGCGTTGAGAGGAGTTCCATGACTTGCTTTCCAAAATGGAGCTGGCAAGCTGGATCGTTTGCGGCGCTGCATCGTTGTGCAGTGCGGCCACCGGGTTCGATGCACTGCACTGCGCCACGACGTCGCGGGCGCAGCTTTCGCAGCACCCGCATTGGGTGGCGACGCCCAGCTCGAACTGGATCTCGTCAAAGCTCATTCCGGCACGTGCGTGGCGGGCGATCTCACGGTCCGATATCCGACGGCAAACACAGACGATCATGGCGGCAGGCAGTGTGGCTGGCTGTTGAAGGTGTCGCTATTATAAATAAGAATCTATCGCATTTGCAATAAACCATTTCTGGCAAGAGGGAGAAACCGGCGCAAAGGCGCGTCAATCGAGGCTGTCTGCAGTCAGCAAGGCCGGCGTCGCGTCTGCCAGCGTGGCGCAGCCGGTCAGGGCCATGGCGATCTCCAGCTCGTCGCGCAGCAGGCGCAGCACGTGGGCGACGCCAGCGGCCCCGGCGTTGGCCAGCCCCCAGACGGCCGGCCGTCCCACCAGCACGGCGGATGCCCCCAGCGCCATCGCCTTGAGCACATCAGTGCCGCGCCGGATGCCACCATCCACCAGCACCGGCACGGCGCCGCCCACGGCCTGCACCACGCGCGGCAGGGCGGTGGCCGTGGGCGGGGCGGTGTCCAGCGTGCGCCCGCCGTGGTTGGACACGATGACGCCCGCAACGCCGGCCGCCACGGCTTGGCGCGCGTCGGCGGGGTGCAGCACGCCTTTGAGCAGCACGGGCAGCCGGGTGATGGACTGCAGCCACGCCACGTCGTCCCAGGTGGGCGCGTGGTGCAGCAGCCCGTCGAACAGCGCGCTCTGGTCGGCGCCAAGGGGTGGGGCAGGCGGCGCCTGCATGCCCGCCAGGTTGACAGGCGCGATGCCCGGCGGCAGCCGAAAGCCTGCGCGGCGCTCCCGGTCGCGGGCGCCGCTGGCGGGCGCGTCTACTGTGAGCACCAGGGCTTCGTAGCCTGCGGCCTCGGTGCGCTGTACCAGGGCGCGGGTGAAGCCGCGGTCCGGCTGCAGGTACAGCTGAAACCACAGCGGGCCGCGGCCGGGGTCGGGCAGCACCGCCTGGGCGATGGCCTCCAGCGGCATGCTCGCCTGGGTGCTCAGCACCACGCCGGCGCCTAGCGCAGCGGCCGCATAGGCCATCGCCACTTCGCCGTCGGCGTGGGCCAGGCGCTGAAAGGCGACAGGTGCCAGCAGAATGGGGTGCGCCAGCGTGCGGCCCAGCAGCTCAACGCGGGTGTGGCCGCCGGCCAGCGGGCGCAGCACGCGGGGCCACAGAGGCGGGGCATCCCACGCGCTGCGGTTGCTGCGCAGGCTGATCTCGTCGGCCGCGCCGCCGCTGAAGTAGGCCCAGGCGTTGTCGTCCAGGTGCTGCCGGGCGTGCTGCTCGTGGTCGGCCAGGCTGACGAGGCCGGGAGGGAGCTGTTGGCGTGCGGGTACGTGGGTCATGGCAATGAAAAAAGCACCTACCGCGCAGTCAGCAAGCGCAAGGTGCTATCAATAAATGAGCAATTTAAATGGCATGGCCGCCTGGGGCTGGACGTGGGGCCAGACCTGGAGCCAGACCTGGGGCTGCGGCTTGTCCAGGGCCTGTAGCGGGTTTGCCAGGCGCCTGTCACACGTCGGCCCACATGCGCAGCAGGTTGTGGTACGTGCCCGACAGGGTGATGACAGACGGGTCGGTCTCGCCCACGCTCTGGCGCAGCCGCAGCAGGGCCATGTCCATGTCGAACAGCAGTTGGCGCTGCTCCAGGCCGCGCACCATGCTCTCGACCCAGAAAAAACTGCTGATGCGGTGGCCGCGGGTGACCGGCGACACCTGGTGCACGGTGCTGCTGGGGTACAGGATGAGGTCGCCCGCCGGCAGCTTGATGCGTTTGTCGCCCCAGGCTTCGGTGGCGACCAGTTCGCCGCCATCGTATTCGTCCGGCGGGGTCAGGAACAGCGTGCACGACAGGTCGCTGCGCACCCAGGCGTTGTCTGCCTTGGAGTGCATGACGGCGCTGTCCACATGGCGGCCATAGAAGTTGGCGCCGTCGCCATAGTTGTTGAACAGCGGGTTGTAGATGCGCCGCGGCAGGGCGGCCGAGAAGAAAAGCGCATTGCGGGCCAGCGCGGCCTTGACGATGCCTTGCAGCTGGGTCGACAGCTCGCTGCCCTGGGCGAGCTGCTGGTTGTTCTTCTGGTGCACGGCCTGGCTGCCGGCGCTGCGGGCGCCGTCCACCCATGGGGTGTCGGCCGCCCAGAGCTTTTGCCGGAAGAACGCGACCTCTTCGGCCGTCAGTACGTCTTGGATGTGCAGGAACATGGGGTCCGATTGTGACTCCGCCCCAATGAAGGGGCGGAGTCGTCTCGTCAAAACATCGGCACTTTCACAGTGCGTCAGGAGAGCATCAGAAGCGCGTCTTCAGCGACACCTGCACGGAACGCGCCGTGCCGGGCGTGTAGAAGCCGCGGTACAGGCCGTCCGCATACGTGCGGTCGAACAGGTTGTTGACGTTGAGCTTCAGCGTGGTCTTGTCGTCGAACGCGTACTCGACCATGGCGTCCATCACCGCAAAGCCGCTGGCTTGCACCGCACGCGAGCCTTCGGGGTTCTGCTTGCCGCGGTACGTCACGCCCGCGCCCACGCGGATCTTGGAGGTGACTGCGTAGGTCGACCACACGCTGCCGCTGTGCTTGGGCGTGAGGCCGGGGCGGTCGCCTTGCGCCTGGGCGCCACCGCCGTTGGCGGGCACCACCACATTGCTGTGGTCGATCTTGGCCGATGGGATCCAGGTGTGGTTAGCGAACAGCTCCCACTTGGGGGTCAGGCGGCCGGCCAGGTTGAATTCCATGCCGGTGGCGTGGCGCTTGCCGGACAGCAGCTCTTGCTGGGCTGCGGTGTCGGGGTCGGTGTTGCGCTCGTTGTACTTCTGGCTGTAGAAGGCGGCCACACCCAGCAGGGCGCGGCGCTCGAACAGCTCGAACTTGCTGCCGATCTCGAAGTTGCGGCTCTTCTCGGGGTCGGTGTTGGCCGTGCGGGCCGTGCCGGTGCCGGGGTTGCCGAACTGGTAGGTGTCGCCCGAGGTGTTGTACGAGGTACCGTACGACACGTAGTACGAGCTCAGCTCATCGGGCTGGAACAGCACGCCGACACGGGGGCTGACCAGGCTGTCGGAGCGGGAGTTGCTCAGCGCGCCAGTGGCGTTGCGGTACGACGCCTTGAAGTTGTCATAGCGCAGGCCGCCCACCAGCTTCAGGGTGTCGTTGAGCGACATGGTGTCCTGCAGGTACAGGCCCAGGTTGCGCGAGGTGAAGGTGTTCCACTGCACCGGTGCGCGGCCGTCGGCCACCCAGGCTCCATCGTTGGGCGAGCCCACGGTGGTGTTGGGGCGGGGCGTGGTGTTGGCGTAGTTCTGGTTGCGCTTGGCGTCGTCGTCGTAGTAGTCGACGCCGGCCAGCACCGCGTGCTTGCGGCCACCCCAGTTGAAGGTGTTGTTGTAGTCGCTTTGCACCTGCAGCAGGTCGCTTTCGCCCATGCGGCCCTTGGAGCCGCGGGTCAGCACGGTGCTGCCGTTGATCTGGCCCAGGGTGATGTTGCCGTTCTGAAAGCCGATGGTGCTGGCCAGCAGGTCGCGCTCGTACTTGCCGTAGCGCAGGCGCGTGGTCAGCTCGCCGTTGTCGTCAAAGCGGTGGATGTGGCCCAGCGTGACGTACTGCGACGTGGTGTTGTTGTGGTCGCTGGCCAGGCCGTAGTAGTTGCGGGCTTCGAGCGGGGTGTTGATCTTGCCGTCGACCACGCGCCAGGGGTGGTTGTACAGCGGGCGGCCCTTGGACTCGAGGTAGTACAGGCCGATCGAGAACTCGTCGCGCGTGCCGATGCCCCAGGCGAAGGTGGGCGCAATGCCGCGCTTGTCCTGCTTGGCGCCGTAGTTGTCGTATTCCTGGACCATGGCGTTCAGGCGGAAGGCCGAGTTTTCGCCGGTCTTGAAGTTGAAGTCGCCGGTGGCGCGGTGGTATTGGCCGGTGCCGAAGGTGTAGCCCGCCTCGTGCTGGTCGATCAGCAGGGGGTACTTGTTGACCTGGTTGACGATGCCGCCGGTGGAGCCCTTGCCGAACAGCATGGAGGCCGAGCCCTTGAGCACTTCGATGCGGTCGTTGTTGAAGGTGTCGCGCTCGATCAGCGGGGCGTCCTTCATGCCGTCCACATAGATGTCACCGGCCAGGCCCAGCGAGAAGCCGCGCAGGCGCACGTCTTCTTCACCGGTTTCGCCCGACTGGAACGTCACGCCCGCCGTGGTGCGCAGCACCTCGCGGAAGTCGTCCTGGTTGCGGTCGTTCATCAGCTTTTCGGTGAACACCGTGACCGACTGGGGGATGTCCTTGATGTCCTGGTTGCCCTTGCCGACCGTGGTCTTCTTGAGCAGCAACGTGTCCTTGCCCTGCACTTCGGCCGCTTCCTGCACTGTCACGGTGGACATAGTGGCTTCTTTGGGGGCGGTCTGTGCCATGGCGCCCATGGAGGCCGCCAGCATCAGCGCGCCCAGGGGCAGCAGCGCCATGTCGGAAGAAACGCCGGCGGTGGCGGAAACGGGGGATGCGGTGTTACGCAGCGCGGTGCTGCGGCGCTGAGCGCGTGATTTTGCCAAGATGGCCTCCGTCAATGGGATGCAATGGGGATGTGCAGGTCGGCGCCCGATGTGCGCCAGGAGCGAGTTCGATGCAATGACGCTTGTGAGAAAAACTTCACAAAGTCATGCTTCTTCGTGCATCTTTATGTTACATCGAATGAGGGTCATTCTCATTTGCATTGACGTCTGCGCGCCACACTTTGGCGGGGTACCAACGAAAAAAAGCCGGCAGAGCCGGCTTTTTTCGGGACGCGAAGCGCTTACTTGACGTGCTTGCCGATCAGGCCAGCCAGTTCAAACATCGACACCTGGGGCTTGCCGAACAGCTCCTTGAGCTTGGCGTCAGCGTTGATGTTGCGCTTGTTGGTGGCGTCCTGCAGGTTGTTGGCCTTGATGTAGACCCACAGCTTGCTGATGATCTCCGTGCGTGGCAGCGGTGCCGCGCCCACCACGGCAGCCAGCGCGGGGCTGGGCGTGAGCGCCTTCATGAAGGCGGCGTTGGGGGTACGCTTCTTTGCGGGGGCAGCAGCCGTCTTGGTGGCGGGAGCCTTCTTGGCCGCAGGGGCTGTTTTTGCCGGAGCTTTTTTTGCAGTTGCCATGTTGGGTTTTCCTAGTTGGACGTCAATTTTTACCAGCGAAAACGAGGGCGTCCCACTGGCAGGCCGATGCTACTGGGAAAAAAACGCGTTTCCAAGGGAGAAACCGCTTTTTTTGCCTCGATTTGTAGCTGTGGCGCCCTGTGGCGGCTCCTGCTGGCCTCTGCGGGGCCTGGAAGTTGTCGCCTTGCCCTGCCTTTCCTGACAAAACGGGGTCAGACCAGCGGGGTTGGAAGGGTTGCCTGGGTGGGCGGCGCATGCCTGGACAACTTCCGCTCCCCGGCGCTGCGCTGCTGCGCAACAATGCCCAGTCCCATTCAGGTCCGCCGCCCACCTTTGCTGACCGTTGCCAACGGTGCAAGAAAGGGTCGCTCTGCCCATGCCCGGCATTGCCGGTTTCCTCTACAGGTCTCAAGAAAGGTTTACTCGATGAAAGCAGCTTCCGCCGCCGCCTTTAGCACTTGCGATTTTTGCGATGTCCACAAAGGGGACACCAGCGGAGCGTTTCGCGTGCTGCCTCCCGTGTTCCGCGAGTTCGGTGGCGTGGCCCACTTCAGCGGGCCGGTGAGCACCGTCAAATGCCATGAAGACAACACCCAGGTGAAGGCCGCTGTCGAATCGCCGGGCGAAGGGCGTGTGCTGGTGGTCGATGGCGGTGGCTCGCTGCGCCGTGCGCTGGTGGGCGGCAACCTGGCGGCGGCTGCGGCGCGCAACGGCTGGGCCGGGCTGGTGGTGGACGGCTGCGTGCGCGACGTGGCCGAGCTGAACGCGGCGGCCGTGGGCATCCGCGCGCTGGCGCTCATCCCGCTGCCCACGGAGCGGCGCGGTGAAGGCCAACGCGATGTGCCCGTGCAGGTGCAGGGCGTATGGGTGCGCCCGGGCGACTGGCTCTATGCCGATGACGACGGCATCGTCGTCAGCGCTGCGCGCCTGACCGTCTGACCGTCTGACCGTCTGACAGCGTCAGTTTCGGCGGCCCAGGCTCTGCCCCATACGCATGGCGGCGCGCGAGGGCAGGGTGGCCAGCAGCACGCTGGCCAGCGCAATCACGAACGCGAAGAGCTGCAGGCCCGTGAGCGACTCGCCCAGCGCCAGCACGCCCACCAGGGCGGCACTCACCGGCAGCAGCACCGAAAACACGCCGCCTTGCGCTGCAGGCACGGCCTTGAGCCCGGTCATCCACAGCCACACCGTCCACATGCAGGCAGCCAGGGCATAAAACAGCAACAGCACCCAGGTGCCCCAGCCGACGGCGGCAAAGTCGAAGCGCAGCGCCATGTACAAACCCGCCGGCGTGGTCAGCACAAAGCCCCACAGGTTGATGAGCGAGGTGATGCGCTTGGGCCCCAGGCTGCCCGTGAGCTTCTTGCCGATGACGGTGTACGCAGCCTCGCACAGCACCGCGCCCACCAGCAGCAACTGGCCCAGCCACACCAGGTTGTGGCTGTTTTTGCCGTCTACCGCTTGCCCAGCATGCGCTGCCAGCTCTGGTTTTGATAGCGCGAACAGCGCAATGCCAAACACCGCACACACCACCGCCGCCCAGGTGCGCGGCGCCACGCGCTCTTTCAAAAACGCCCAGCCCATCACGGCCACCGCGGCAGGAATGGCCGCCAGCGTCACGCCGGCAGAGATCGCATCGGTCAGCGTCACCCCATACAGCATGCAGATGGTGAACATGAAGTTGCCCAGAAACGATTCCAGGAACAACAGGCGCTTGGTTTGCAGGGTGAGCGGGGGCTCGTCGGCCGGCTTGCGCAGCCAGTGCAGCATGGCAACGCCGCCGATGCCGAACCGCATCCAGGCCAGCAGAAACACCGGCAGCACCGCAGCCAGCGGTTTGGACAGCGCCACGTAGCTGCCCACCAGCGCCATGCTCAGGGCCAGGCACAGGTAGGCGAAGGGGCGGCTGGGAGTGGTCACTAAACTGCGGGCTGTTCAACAAAAAATGAGTGCGCATCATGCCCGACGAAGCCAGCCCCCTTCCGCCGTCCCGCTGGGTTTTTGTATACGGCACCCTGCGCCAGGGCTGCAGCAACGACATCACCCGCCTGGAGCCACCGCCCCTGTTCGTGGGGCGGGGGCGCATCGCCGGCATCCTGTACCACCTGGGCGCCTACCCCGGCGTCACGCTCGGTGGGGCTGAATGGGTGCAGGGCGAGGTCTACGCCATCGAGCCAGCCCTGGAAGACGTGCTGGACGAGATCGAGTCGCTGGGCGAGAACCCCACCGACGAGTACATCAAGCGCGAGATCGACGTCGAGGTGAATGGTGAGCCGTTGCCTTGCCTGGTGTACGAGATCAACCCCCGCTACGTGCTGTCGGCTGCGCGCGTTCCGGAAGGGGACTGGGTGAAGTTCTTGTGACAGGCAGGTGGGCGCAAGGGGAGGAGAGGGGCACGGAGGGGTCGGGTGAGCCCATGTGATGCAAAGGCTGACACACAGCATCTCTACGATCAGTCGATCCAGCCCCTGCAATTTTGCGATACGGAATTTTGATTCCACATGGTAAAACGCGATAGATGTTGCATTGCCGCAATTTTTCTCGATATGAGAAATCAATTTCTGTATTGAGAAATTGCGCGTTTAAGCTGTTGTTTTGCAAGGAAAAAATTTATCTCTTGTATAAGACATAAGAGCTTGCTCAAGTCTTATAGAAGACTTAAAGTTGTCTCCAAGGGCGGCACCAGCAGCCCGGCGTTTTCAACCAACCTTCGGAGTGATCCCCATGCCCCAATCCCTCAACGAACAACTGAGCCGCGAACAGCAAATTGCCGCCCTGGAAAAAGACTGGGCCCAGAACCCCCGCTGGAAGGGCGTGAAGCGCGGCTACTCCGCTGCCGACGTGGTGCGTCTGCGCGGCTCGCTGCCCATCGAGCACACGCTGGCCAAGCGCGGCGCTGAAAAGCTGTGGGACAAGATCAACGGCGGCGCCAAGAAGGGCTACGTGAACGCGTTCGGCGCCATCTCCGCCGGCCAGGCCATGCAGCAGGCCAAGGCGGGCCTCGAAGCCGTGTACCTGTCGGGCTGGCAAGTGGCCGCTGACGGCAACACGTCCGAGACCATGTACCCCGACCAGTCGCTGTACGCCTACGACTCGGTGCCCACGATGGTTCGCCGCATCAACAACACCTTCAAGCGCGCTGACGAAATCCAGTGGGGCCGCGGCATCAACCCCGGCGACAAGGAATTCATCGACTACTTCCTGCCCATCGTGGCCGACGCGGAAGCCGGTTTCGGCGGCGTGCTGAACGCCTTCGAACTCATGAAGAACATGATCCAGTCGGGCGCTGCAGGCGTTCACTTCGAAGACCAGCTGGCTGCCGTCAAGAAGTGCGGCCACATGGGTGGCAAGGTGCTGGTGCCCACGCAGGAAGCCTGCGAAAAGCTGATCTCCGCCCGCTTTGCCGCTGACGTGATGGGTGTGTCCACCATCGTGCTGGCCCGCACCGACGCAGAAGCCGCCAACCTGATCACGTCCGACCACGACGCCAACGACAAGCCCTTCCTGACCGGCGAGCGCACGCAAGAAGGCTTCTACCGCGTGAAGAACGGCCTGGAGCAAGCCATCAGCCGCGGTGTGGCCTACGCCCCCTACGCCGACCTGGTGTGGTGCGAAACCGGCGTGCCAGACATCGGCTTCGCCCGTGAATTCGCCCAGGCCGTGCACGCCGCCTGCCCCGGCAAGCTGCTGTCGTACAACTGCTCGCCATCGTTCAACTGGAAGAAGAACCTCAACGACAGCCAGATCGCGTCGTTCCAGGAAGACCTGTCGGCCCTGGGCTACAAGTACCAGTTCATCACGCTGGCCGGCATCCATATCAACTGGTTCAACACCTTCCAGTTCGCCCACGCGTACGCCAACGGCGAAGGCATGAAGCACTACGTGAACATGGTGCAAGAGCCAGAATTTGCCGCACGCGACAAGGGCTACACCTTCGTGTCGCACCAGCAGGAAGTGGGCGCAGGCTACTTCGACGACGTGACCACGGTGATCCAGGGCGGCTCGTCCAGCGTGAAGGCCCTCACGGGTTCGACCGAAGAAGAGCAGTTCCACTGATCTGCGGGGCGGACAGGGGGTTAAGCGCCGCCGCGGTGTGGTGCAAAACCCATCAAATCCAGCCGGCCTGTGAAGCCCGAAGCACCCGCTTCGGGCTTTTTTGCTTTCCGCAGGGTTAAAATGGCGGCAAATTCACTGCACAAGAGCGAGAAAGGCAATCTGGTTATGACACCGCGAACTACATCGGAGATGTTGACCGGCCGTTAAGGCTGGCTGTTCGCGCCTGCACGAGATTGCACACCCCCTCCAAAAGCGCGGACCTGTTCCGCGCTTTTTTGTTTTTGGGCCTGGCGCGTGCCCACACCCGTCCTCATACCTTTTCGTACTGATTCCAAAGAAAGAGCAGTCGTCCCATGATTCACATCACCCTTCCCGATGGTTCGCAGCGCGAGTTTCCCGGCCCGGTCACGGTCGCTGAAGTGGCCGCCTCGATCGGCACCGGCCTGGCCAAGGCGGCCCTGGCCGGCAAGATAGGCGACAAGGTCGTGGACACCAGCTACCAGATCACGGCCGACAGCCCGCTGTCCATCGTGACGGCCAAGGATGCCGACGGCCTGGACGTGATCCGCCACTCCACCGCCCACTTGCTGGCCTATGCCGTCAAGGACCTGTTCCCGGAAGCCCAGGTCACCATCGGCCCGGTGATCGAGAACGGCTTCTTCTACGACTTTGCGTACAAGCGCCCCTTCACGCCCGAAGACCTGGTCGCCATCGAAAAGCGCATGACCGAGCTGGCCTCCAAGGACGAGCCCGTGTCGCGCCGCGTGCTGCCGCGCGATGAGGCCGTGGCGTACTTCAAGGGCCTGGGCGAGAACTACAAGGCCGAGATCATCGCCAGCATCCCCAGCAACGAGGATGTGAGCCTGTACCGCGAAGGCGCGTTCGAAGACCTGTGCCGCGGCCCCCACGTGCCCAGCACCGGCAAGCTCAAGTTCTTCAAGCTCATGAAGGTGGCCGGGGCCTACTGGCGCGGCGACCACCGCAACGAGATGCTGCAGCGCATCTACGGCACGGCCTGGACCACCAAGGAAGAACTGCAGCAGTACCTCACCATGCTGGAAGAGGCCGAAAAGCGCGACCACCGCAAGCTGGGCCGCGAGCTCGACCTGTTCCACATGGACGAGCATTCGCCCGGCACCGTGTTCTGGCACCCCAAGGGCTGGGCGCTGTGGCAAGAGGTGGAGCAGTACATGCGCCGCGTGTACCGCAACAACGGCTACCAGGAGGTCAAGGGCCCGCAGATCCTGGACAAGCAGCTGTGGGAGAAGACCGGCCACTGGGACAAGTACCACGAGAACATGTTCACGACCGAGTCGGAAAAGCGCGAGTACGCGCTCAAGCCGATGAACTGCCCCGGCCACATCCTGATCTACAAGCAGGGCATCAAGAGCTACCGCGACCTGCCGCTGCGGTACGGCGAATTCGGTGCCTGCCACCGCAACGAGCCCACGGGCGGCCTGCACGGCATCATGCGCGTGCGTGGCTTCACGCAGGACGACGGCCACATCTTCTGCACCGAAGAGCAGGTGCTGGAAGAGTGCGCCAACTACACGGCGCTGGTGCAGAAGGTCTACAAGGACTTCGGCTTCACCAACATCATCTACAAGGTGGCCACGCGGCCTGTCGCACGCATCGGCACCGACGAATCGTGGGACCGCGCCGAGAAGGCGCTGATGGACGGCCTGCGCCATTCGGGCTGCGAGTTCGAGATCGCCGAAGGCGAGGGCGCCTTCTACGGCCCCAAGATCGAGTACACGCTGAAAGACGCGCTGGGCCGCCAGTGGCAATGCGGCACGATGCAGATCGACCCGAACCTGCCCGAGCGCCTGGACGCCGAATACGTGGCCGAAGACGGCACCCGCAAGCGCCCGCTGATGCTGCACCGCGCCACGGTGGGCAGCATGGAGCGTTTCATCGGCATGCTGATCGAGCACTACGCTGGCGCCTTCCCTGTGTGGCTGGCTCCGGTGCAGGTGGCGGTGCTCAATATCACCGACGCACAGGGCGATTACTGTCGTGAAATTGCTGCAAAGCTTGAGAAAGCACTGCCGAATCAAGACCTTAGGGTGGCGGTAGATCTGCGCAACGAGAAGATTACGTATAAAATACGGGAGCATTCGTTGCAAAAGCTGCCGTACATCCTCGTCGCAGGCGACAAGGAAAAGGCCGCAGGAGCCGTCGCAGTGCGCGCCCGGGGTAATCGTGACCTCGGAGTGATGTCCATTGAAGCGTTCGCTGAGTTGATCGCCCAAGACATCGCCACCAAAGCCTGAGTTTGATTCAAATCGTGCTTTGTCGCGCGCCAGCTGTGCGGTTGTAGCTACATTTTTTGTAGTATTTTGATTGAAGGAAGATAGCCATCGCTACTGAATTTCGTGATCGTCGCCACCGTGAAGAGCGCAAGCACCGCCTGAACCGTGAAATCATGGCCCCGGAAGTCCGTTTGTCCGGGCCAGAGAATGAGCCTTTGGGCGTGGTCAGCCTCATGGAAGCCCTGCGCATGGCAGGCGAGCTGGATGTGGATCTGGTGGAAATCGCTGCCACAGCGAATCCGCCGGTGTGCCGCCTGATGGACTACGGCAAGTTCAAGTACCAGGAACAAAAGCGCGCTGCTGAAGCCAAGGCCAAGCAGACGGTCATCGAGATCAAGGAAGTCAAATTCCGTCCGGGTACGGACGATGGCGACTACAACATCAAGATGCGCAACATCCGCCGCTTTCTGGCGGAGGGTGACAAGTGCAAGATCACGCTGCGTTTTCGCGGCCGCGAAATCACGCACCAGGAGCTGGGTCTGGCACTGCTCAACCGCATTCGCGATGAGCTGGCCGACTCCATCCTCATCGAGCAGTTTCCCAAGCTGGAAGGCCGCCAGATGATCATGATGATTGCGCCGGGCAAGAAGAAGATCGCTGCCGCCAAGCCAGCTGCCACTGAAAGCGCGCCTTCGGGCAGCGCTGCCTGAGGCGGGCGGCACTGCCGCACATAGAGATAGAGACAGAATTTGCCGGGCCCGCTCCGCAAGGGGCAGGCCTGGCGATAGGCAGTGTTCACGCGCTGCCGCACAGCCGGTGCAAGCCGGCTGAAAAAGTGGCTCGGGGCCAACAAGTTTGCAGATCGTTTTGCAAACGCCTCACGAGCACAACGAAAAAGGAGCATTCACATGCCCAAAATGAAGACCAAGAGCAGCGCGAAAAAACGTTTCCGCGTTCGTCCCGGTGGCACCGTCAAGCGCGGTCAAGCCTTCAAGCGTCACATCTTGAC
>Ga0209023_10006061_pt1 | contig 12925 bp, 9 predicted proteins | sample LakOneMetagenome_FD_187468 | JGI IMG/M metagenome (GOLD analysis project Ga0209023, IMG submission 187468) | Freshwater and sediment microbial communities from Lake Erie, Canada (SPAdes) (version 2) | ecosystem: Environmental > Aquatic > Freshwater > Lentic | place: Lake Erie, Canada | collected... | reverse complement strand
CGCCACCGAAACGCTCCGCGCCCACCTTCGTCAGCGCCGCCGTCAGCGTCGTCTTCCCGTGGTCCACGTGGCCGATCGTGCCCACGTTCACGTGGGGCTTGGTGCGCTCGAACTTACCCTTTGCCATGGCTGCGTCTCTTGGATGTACGTGAAATTTCGAATGTGGTGCTCACGAATGGAATCGAACCATCGACCTCCTCCTTACCAAGGAGGTGCTCTACCGACTGAGCTACGTGAGCGGTGATTTGTGGTGCCGGTGCGGGAAATCAATGGAGCGGGAGACGGGAATCGAACCCGCGCTAGTAGCTTGGAAGGCTACAGTTCTACCATTGAACTACTCCCGCGCCGGATAACGCTTTCCGGAGTGGTGGAGGGAGGTGGATTCGAACCACCGAAGGCGTAAGCCAGCAGATTTACAGTCTGCCCCCGTTGGCCGCTTGGGTATCCCTCCGGTCGATCGAAGTCCGGTGAAACAGCCCGCAATTTTCATCCGAGGCGCCGTTCCTGTCAACGGCACCCGTGCGCGGGAAGCCAGCCGGCGCTGGCGCACCGGCTTCGGACCGGGAGAAAGCTCAGGGCGCGGGCGTCACGCCCGGCGGAGTCAGTTGATCGCTCGAATACAGGGCGATGTGCGGCACGCCGTCGCCGCCGATCCAGCCGCGGGCCATGCCCTCTGTATTGAACGGCAGGGCGGCGGTGCCGTCGGCGGCGAGGATGATGGCGCCGCCATCGCCGCCCAGGGCCGGGATCTGCTTGATGATCACGGCTTCGCCGGCCTGGGCCGGGGTTTCGTGCAGGTAGGCCATCCGGGCGCAAATCTCATGCGCCGCCGCGACCCTGATATAGAATTCGCCCCAGCCCGTGCCCGAAACCGCACACTGGCCGCTGGCGTAGGTGCCCGCACCGATGATCGGGGAATCGCCGACCCGGCCGTAGCGCTTGTCGGTCATGCCGCCGGTGGAGGTGCCCGCGGCCAGGTGGCCCTGGGCATCCAGCGCCACCGCGCCGACGGTGCCGAAATGCCTGGTCGTCGCTTCGGGATCGCGCATGGCCTGACCGTGGGCGGCGTCCTCCTTCAGCGCTTCCTGTAGCTGCTTCCAGCGGCGTTCGGTGCGGAAATAGCCCGGATCGACCAGTTCGATCCCCTGCTCCTTGGCGAAGATCTCGGCGCCGTCGCCGACCAGCATCACGTGCGGTGAATGCTCCATCACCGCCCGCGCCAGCAGGATCGGGTTCTTCACGTGGTGGACGTTGGCCACCGCCCCGGCGCGCAGGGTCGCGCCATCCATGAGCGAGGCATCCAGCTCGTTCTTGCCGTCGTGGGTGAACACCGCGCCCTTGCCGGCGTTGAACAGCGGGTCGTCCTCGAGCACGGTGATCGCCGCGGTCACCGCGTCGAGGGCCGGTTTCCCGGCTGCGAGCGCCTCGTGGCCCTTCTTCAATGCCAGGGTCAGCGCGGCACGGATCGCGGCTTCGTCCTGCGGGGTGACGTCCTTGCGTTCCAGTCCGGCGCCGCCGTGGATGACCAATACCGGATCGGCGGCCCATGCGGCCGGCGCAGCGAATCCAAGGGAAAGGGCAACGCACAGCGCGTGCAAACGGGTCATGGCCGGCTCCGGAAGACTGTTGGCTGGAAAAGGGATTCTATCGATCGCCGGATGCCGGGGCGGCATCGCGGATTTGCAGCGTGCCGTCGTGCGCATCGGCGATGCGGCGGAACGCGGGCGCCGTCACCTGCAGCGTACGCAGGTCGATGCGACTGTCGACGCCGACGCCGGTGACGTCCACGCCTGTGATTTCCAGTGGCTCGCCGGCTTCCAGTCTCGTTGCCGATGTGCTCGGCGCCACCAGCCACGCGGCGCCTCCCGCGACCGGCGTGAACAAGCGCCCGATGCCGTCGCCATCGACGCACAGGGCAGCGCCTTCGTCGATGCCCAGGCCGACGATGTCGCCGGCGCCGCGCGCGCGGACATCGGCGACGAATGCGACCAGTCGCCCGAGTCGGTTGCGTACGCCGAAATGGCTGTCGGTGAAGACGTGCTCGAGATACGGGACATGCAGGAAATCGTCGACCAGGGTCATGCCCGGGTTGAGCGGATCGCGCAACGCGTCCTCCGACACCATGCTGCCGCCGTCCAGCGCGCCGTACGACCACGCGCCGAGGATCGCGAGCCCGGCGCTGGTGCCGCCGAGCGGCTTGCCCGCGCGCACATGCGCATCCAGCGCCTGCGCCAACGGCGTGCCTTTCCAGAAATTCACGTAGTTGGCCTGGTCGCCGCCGGCGATGAACACGCCGTCGGCCTGGTCGATCGCGTCGATTACACGCGGATCGCTGGCGGCGCTTCGATTGCTGAACACGAAGGTGCGCGCCGAGGCGATGCCGCCGATATCGCGATACCACTCCTCCTGCGCCTCCACGTCGCCCGAAGCGCGCAGGATCACCAGGCGCCCGTGGCCCATGCGTCCGGACATCCAGCGCACGGCGTCGTGGGGCCAGTCGCCGCCACCGACCAGCATCAGGCCCGGCTGCACCGGTTCCGATGCCGGGATGCTGGCATCGCCGATGGCGTATTCGATATAGCCGTCCCCGGTCGCGGCCGCACGCGGCGTGGTGGCGCAGGCGGCCAGTACCGTGGCCAGCAGCAACCAGAATGCAAGCGCACGGAGAAACATGGGGATGGACGGCATCTCGGGCTCCTTTGCGTTGCGTTGGCGGTTCGCGCCCGCATCGAACATGCGAACGCTCGAGACCGGGACGGACGAAACCCCGCGTTCCCCCACGCACGCCGTCGCGGATGGCGTAATGTCCGCGCATGGACGAACACGTCGACACTTGGTTCACGCGCGAAATCCTCGTTCACGAGGAAGCACTCTTGCGCTACCTGCGTCGCTGCTGGGCGCACGCAGACGACATCCACGACTTGCGCCAGGAAGCCTACGTGCGGGTTTACGAGGCCGCGCGCCGCGAACGCCCGCACCAGCCGAAATCGTTCCTGTTCACTACCGCGCGGCACCTGATGGCCGACCGCCTGCGCCGCGGCCGCATCGTCTCGATCGAGGTCGTGGGTGATTTCGAATCCCTGAACGTCCCGGTGGACGAAGCCACCCCGGAACGGCGGCACGATGCCCGGCAATCCTTGCGTCGCCTTGCCGAGGCGTTCGACCGCCTGCCCGACCGCTGCCGCGAAGTTGTGTGGTTGCGCAAGGTGGAGGAACTGCCGCAGAAGGAGGTCGCCCGCCGCCTCGGCATCGCCGAGAAAACGGTGGAGAAACAGGTCGCCAAGGGTGCGAGGCTGATCGCCGCGCATGTCTTCGGCGAAGCCGGTGGCCCGCAAAGGAAGGCGCGCCCGCGTGGCGAAACCGGACAGGACGACGGACAGGAACATGGGTGAAAGCGAACACATCGAACGCGAAGCCGCCGCATGGCTGGCGCGCCGCGACCGCGCCGACTGGTCGACCCGCGACCAGCGCGCGTTCGCCGCGTGGTGCGATGCCGCGACCGCGCATCGCGTCGCCTACCTGCGACTGGATGCGGCGTGGAGCGGCGCGGACCGGCTGAAGGCCGTGGGCGCCGGCGTCGCCACCGGCGAAATGCCCGCGCGCGATGACTGGAACTGGTCGCGCCCCGCGGACATCCAAGCGCACGATCCGGCGTCCGCGCTCAATCCCGCGGGGCTGGCGTTCGCCCGCCGCCCCGCCACCGCGTCGCGCTCCGGCGGCTGGCGGTTCGCGTTCGCCGGGTGCGTGGTGGCATGCGCGGTCGGTGCGTTCGCATTGCTGCAGGACGAACACGTCGAGCAGCGCACCTACCGCAGCGCGGCCGGCACGCTCGAAGAGGTTCCGCTCGCGGACGGTTCGCGCGCGACGCTCAGCGGCGACAGCCTGGTGAACGTGGCGCTGTCCCGGCACGAACGCGACATCGACCTGCAACGCGGCGAAGCGTTCTTCGCCGTGGCCAAGGATGCGAGCCGGCCGTTCGTGGTGCACGTCGACGGCCGCGAAGTGGTCGCCGTCGGCACCCGCTTCGCGGTGCGCCGCGACAGCGACGGGCTGCGCGTGGTCGTGACCGAAGGCCTGGTGCGGCTGGAATCGCCCGACCCGCGTGCGCCGGACGGGCAATCCACCACCTTCCTGCCGGCCGGCAGCGTGGCCGAAATCGACGCCGCCAGCACTTCGCTGCGCTTCGGCACCCCGGCCGAGGCCGAACGCGCCCTGAGCTGGCGCAGCGGCGTCCTCGCCTTCCGCGACACCCCGCTCGCCGCCGCGGCGGCCGAGTTCAACCGCTACGGCGCCAAGCGCATCGTCATGGGCGATGCGCAGGTGGCGACGCTGCGCGTTGGCGGCAACTTCAACTGGACGAATGCGGACGGTTTCGTCCGCCTGCTCGAACAGGGCTTCCCGGTCCGGGCGGAGCATGAAGGCGATCGCATCGTCCTGCACTACCACGAGTAAGGCGACGGGCGGGATCGACCCGGCTCGTTCGTCCCGCTTTCATTGAACGGCGCGCCGCGCCGCCTGTCCTTGGGAAGGGGGTTCCCTTGAATCGTCCGACACGCACTGCGCTTTTCATCGCCCTGGGTTGCATCAGCACGTCCTTCGCCTGGGCGCAGGAGGCCAAGGCCGCACCGCGTCGCATCGACATACCGGCGGGCGACCTCGTCGCCGGCCTGGATGCGCTGGCCGCGCAGTCGGGAGCGCAGCTCCTGTACCGCGCCGACCAGCTCAAGGGTTTGCGCACGCGCGGCGTGCATGGAACCGTATCGCCCGACGAGGCCCTGCAACGCATGCTGTCGGGCAGCGGCTACGGCATCCACCGCGATTCGTCCGGTGCCGTGGTCATCGTCAAGGCCGACCAGCAGGAACCGGCGCCGGCGCCCGCAGCCCCGCCGCCGCCGAAACCCGCGCCCGTCCAGGCCGAACCGCCGCAGGAACCGGTGAAACTCGAATCCATCGAAGTCACCGGCTCGCGCATCCCGCGCGCCGAGGTCGAGGGCCCGGCGCCGGTGACCGTGATCACCGCGCAGCAGATTTCCTCTGCCGGCTTCACCTCCGTCCCCGACGTGCTGCGTTCGCTGACCCAGAACGGCGGCGAAACCCAGAGCCAGCAATCCGGCATGGGCGCGGTCACGACGCCGGGCGCGCAACAGGTCGACCTGCGCGGCCTCGGCCCGAACAAGACCCTGGTGCTGGTCAACGGCCGACGTATCGCCGACTTCCCGTTGCCGCTGCGCGGCACGAGCAACTTCACCGACATCGGCAACATCCCGCTGGGCATGGTCGACCGCATCGAGGTGCTGACCGGCAGCGCTTCGGCCGTGTACGGCTCGGACGCGATGGCGGGCGTGATCAACTTCATCCTCAAGAAGTCCACCGACGGCCTCACCCTCGACTATCGCCACGGCGACACCACCCATGGCGGCGGCGATTCGGACAAGCTCACCCTCACCACCGGCTTCGAACGCGGCAACTTCAGCGGCATCGTCGGCCTCGAACTACTGGACAAGAGGCCGCTGTGGGCCTACGACCGCAAGATCCAGGACTCCACTTTCGACAGTCCCGATCCCGACGAGGCAGCCCAGTGGATCTTCCAGCGCTACGACTGGAATAACGGCACGTCCTTCCCCGAGGACGAAGGCAAGTGCGACGCCAGCCTCAACCATGGATCGACCTTCCCCGAATACGGCGACTACGGCTTCTACTGCGGCAGTGACAAGTCGATCGGCTACGGCACCATCGAAAGCGGCCGCAAGAGCGCGAACCTGTACGGCTCCTTCAACCTCGACATCAACGACAAGCTTTCCTGGTTCGCCGACGTGCAGATGGGTTACGCCAAGGTCGAGCTGATGCCGGAACCACTGGACTGGCAGTACCAGGGCCCCGGCATCAATGGCGACCGCGGCGAGTTCTACAACCTCAACAGCGACACTTTCGAATACTGGTACCGGCAGTTCACGCCCGAGGAATCCGGCGGATTCGACAAGGTGATGACCCGCGACACGCAGAAGACCCTGAGCATCGCCACCGGCTTCAAGGGCACGTTCGGCGAAGCCTGGGATTGGGAGGCGCTGGTCAACCATTCGCAGTACCACGCCGATGTCAGCTATCCCCGCATCATCGCCAGCAAGGCGAACGAGTTGCTGCTCGGGCCGCAACTCGGGACCGTGGACGATTACGGCTTCGCGCTCGCCGACGGTAGCGGATACGCGGCGTTCGCGCCCGACTCCGACCAGTTCTACAAACCGCTGACCCAGGCCCAGTACGACAGCATCACCGCCGATTCCGTGTTCAAGTCGAGCGCGCGCAGCGACACGCTGTCCTTCACCATCGACAATACCTCGCTGTTCGAACTGCCGGCGGGTGCGGTCGGTTTCGCCGGCACCATCGAGTACGGCACGCAGGCCTACGACATCAACCCGGATCCGCTCGCGCTCACCGACTACTACTACGGCGCGCGCTACGGCGACGGTCACGGCGACCGCAGCCATTGGGGTGTCGCCAGCGAATTCCGCGTCCCGGTGTTCGAACCGCTGACCCTGAGCGTCGCTGGTCGCTACGACCAGTACAGCTACGGCGACAAGTCGCCCGGCAAGTTCACCTACAGCCTCGGGCTGGAATGGCGACCGCTCGACAGCCTGCTGATCCGCGGTTCCTACGGCACCGGTTTCCGCGCACCCGACCTGCACTACCTGTTCGCGGGAACGGATTACTTCCGCACGCGGGAGCTCGACTACTACAGTTGCCGCAGCGATCCCGACTACACCACGGACGACGATTGCAACACCCGGCGCGTGCGCAACGAACGCGCAGGCAACCCGGACCTCGACTACGAAACCAGCAAGTCGCTGACCGCGGGCTTCGTATGGTCCCCGAGCGCCAACTTCGACCTCTCGGTCGATTATTTCAACATCAAGATCTCGAACCAGGTCGACGACATGAGTCCCGACCAGATCCTCAAGGACGAATCCGACTGCCGGCTCGGGGTGCTCGATCCGAGCTCGCCGACCTGCCTGGATGCCGTGCCACGCGTGCTGCGCGACGGAGGCGGCGGCCTGCTCGGCGTGTTCTACCAGCCGATCAACATCTCCCAGCAGAGCGTCGCGGGTTACGACCTCGCCGCCCATTACCGCTGGGATACCGCGATCGGCACCTGGCGCTTCGGCCTCACCCACACGTTGTTCACCAAGCACGACAGCCGCCGGTTCGAAGGCGATTCGCTCGAGAACCATTTCGCGATCAACAGCGGCTTCGATATCCCCAAGACCAAGACCACCGCCACGGTGTCGTGGGAAAGGAACGCGTGGACCGCGACCTTGCACGCGCAGCGGATCGGCCGCCTGCCTTCGTCCGATTCCTACGATGGCGCCTATGACCCGGACACCGCCGTCTACAGCGCGTGGGTCGGCGCGACGATGCTGTACAACGGCTCCGTGCAGTACCGGATCAACGATCGCATGCAACTGTCGCTGGCCGTGGACAACCTGTTCGACAAGATGCCGCCGAAGGACAAGACCTACACCTCGTACCCGTACTACGACATCTCGTGGTTCGATTCGGTCGGGCGCAGCTACTTCCTCCAGTTCACCTGGAAGCTGGGCGGCAGTCCGCTCTGATCCCCTTCCCGCGTCGCGCGAGCCGAAGACTTCCCCGCAAGGGGAAGTCTTCGTTTACGGGGTTCGAACATCGATCCGGGATGCTTCGAGCGCTTCGCGCATCGGTTGCAACTGGCGGGCGTAGGGTTTCCACGCGCCGCCGCGGTTGCGCAGCATGCCTTCGCGCACGCTCACCGCGCTCGCGGTGGACACGTCACCCAACGCGTGGCCGACATCCAGCGCTTCCGGCGCGAACGGCAGGCCGCAGAAATCGAAGACGCGACGCGCGGCCGCTTCGGTGTCGGTGACGAGGTCGGCGTAGGCCACGTCGAGGATGCGTCCCGGCATCGCCCCGTGCAGGTGCCGCGCAAGGCGTTCGCAGCGCAGGAAATGGCCGGCGAGTTGCGCCTGGTCGTGCGAATACGCCGCGGCGCCGGTGAAGAACGTGCGCAGGTTGGAGAAGCAGGTATCCATCGGATCGCGCACCACGCGGATCAGTTTCGCCTGCGGCAAGGCCTTCGCGACCAGGCCAGCGTTGAGCAGGTTCGCCGGAAGCTTCTCGGTCAGGAACGGCTTGCCGCGCGCGCGCCAGCGCGAGGCTTCGAGGAATCCGGTTCCGATGGCCGCGAAATCCGCGCTTGCGCCGCGTTGCAGCGTCGTCGCGTCGAGCGCGCCCATGGTCTTGTGGTCGGCGGCGAAATCCAGTTGCGCGGTGAAGGCATAGCTTTCACCACCATCCGCGACCAACGGGTGTCCGCCGAGCATGCGTTCGAGCAGCGTGGTGCCGGACCGGTGCATGCCGACGATGAAGATCGGCGTGTAGTCGCCGTCGTTGGCATCGACGGCGCGCAGGAATTCCGGCGTGTACAGCGATTCCAGCGACGCGAACAGCGCTTCCATCGCGCGCGGATCGTGCGGCACCTGTGCTTGCCTGAGTTCGCATCCGCGCTCCAGCGCATCCCATGCTTCGCCGAAACGACCGAGCGCATGCAGGGCGTTGTACAGCGCGAACTGTAGGTAGGCCTCGTTCACGCTACCCGGCTGCGTTCGCGCGAGGCTGGCGCGAATGCGTGCGGGCGCATCGGCATCGTTCACGGCAACTTCGTCCGGCAGACTCGACAGCACCCAGTGCGCCTGCGCGAAATCCGGATCGATGGCGAGGCAGGCCGACAGCGCGAAGCGCGCCTGTGGCATGTCGCCGCGGAACATCGCGACCACGCCGCGCAGGTATTGCGCCGGCGCGTGCATCGGATCGATACGCAGCGCGTGATCGATCCACGCTTCCGCCAGCGCCTGGTCGCCGCAGCGGCTGGCCAGCGACGCCAGTTCGGTGCGCTCGGCCGCGGAAGGAAATCGATCCGGATCGGCGTTCGCGATCAGCGCCAGCGCGCGGCCGGATTCGTTGAATCGCCGCAGCCGCTGGCACAGCGGGATCAGCAGGGCCGGTTCGCGATCCGCCGATTCGAAGGCCCGCAGCACGCAACCCAGCGCATCGCGATAACGATCCTGCCGGAGCAGCGCATCGCTGGCGCGCAGCAGGTCGGCGGTGGATTGCGAAGACATGGCCTAGTGTCCCATGCGCGACACACACATGCAGATCGGGCTCATGGTCCAACACAGCCAGCGATGGCCGGCCTAGGCAGCGCCCGACGAGGGCGCAGGAGTTGGCATGAAGCCAATGACTGCGCACGAGGCGGTGCGCCAACACCGCCCGGGCGAGCTGGCGAAGTTGGATCAGACGTTGAAGCGGAAGTGCAGCACATCGCCTTCCTGGACTCTGTATTCCTTCCCTTCCAGCCGCAACCGCCCCGCATCTCGGGCGCCGGCTTCGCCCTTGTACTTGATGAAGTCGTCGTAGCCGATGGTCTCGGCGCGGATGAAGCCCTTCTCGAAATCGGTGTGGATCACGCCCGCGGCCTGCGGCGCGGTCGCGCCGGCCTTCACCGTCCACGCGCGCACTTCCTTCTCGCCGGCGGTGAAGTAGGTCTGCAGCCCGAGCAATTTGTAGGCCGCGCGGATCACCCGGTTCAGGCCCGGCTCGTCGAGGCCGTAGCTGGACAGCATTTCGTCGCGGTCGGAATCGTCGAGCTGCGACAGCTCTTCCTCGATCGCCGCCGACACCGGCACCACTTCCGCGCCTTCCTGTTCCGCGCGTGCGCGCACGGCGTCGAGGTGCGGGTTGTTCTCGAAGCCGTCCTCGAGCACGTTCGCGATGTAAAGCACCGGCTTCATCGTCAGCAGGAACAGCTCGCGCACCAGCACGCGTTCCTCGTCCGACAACACCACCGAGCGAGCCGGCTTGCCTTCGTCCAGCGCCGAACGCAACTTCTGCAGCACGTCGATGCGCACCTTCGCGTCCTTGTCGCCGCTCTTGGCCACGCGTTCGTAGCGGGCGATGGACTTGTCGACCGACTCGAGGTCGGCCAGCGCGAGTTCGGTGTCGATGGTCTCGATGTCGGCGATCGGATCGACCTTGTTGTTGACGTGGATCACGTCGTCGTTCTCGAAGCAGCGCACGACATGCGTGATCGCATCGACCTCGCGGATGTGGGCGAGGAACTTGTTGCCCAGGCCTTCGCCGCTGGCCGCGCCGGCGACGAGGCCGGCGATGTCGACGAACTCGACCGCGGTCGGGATCACCTTCAGCGGCTTGGCGATGCTCGCCAGCGCGTTCAAACGCGGATCCGGCACCGGCACCACGCCGACGTTGGGCTCGATGGTGCAGAACGGGAAATTGGCCGCGGCGATGCCCGCCTTGGTCAGCGCGTTGAACAGGGTCGACTTGCCGACGTTCGGCAGGCCGACGATGCCGCATTGGATGCCCATGGTGATTCCGAATCTAGGATCTGGGGACTGGGGGCTGGCTTCGCTCTGCCAAACCCCAGTCCCTAGCCCCCAGCTCCCTGCTGCGTGTGCAATCGCTTCATCGCTTCGTTGAAATCGCCATGCACGGCGAGCGGCAGTACCGCGAGCGCATCGTCGACCGCGCGCCCGATCAGCGCGTCGTCCGCGACCGAAGGCCGGCCCAGCACCCACGGCGTGACCTTGTCCTTGTGCCCGGGATGGCCGATGCCGATGCGCAGTCGATGGAATTTGCCGTGCTTGAGCAGTTGCATGGTGTCGCGCAATCCGTTCTGGCCGCCGTGGCCGCCATCGAACTTCAAGCGCGCCACGCCGGGCGGCAGGTCGAGTTCGTCGTGCGCGACCAGCATCTCTTCCGGTTCGATCTTCCAGTAGCGCAAGGCCGCCATGATCGACTTGCCGGAGAGGTTCATGAACGTCGCCGGCTTCAGCAGCCACAGCGAACGGCCGGCGAATTCGACCTTCGTGGTTTCGCCGAACAGCTTGCTTTCCAGCCCGAATCGACCGCCCGCCTCGCCGGCGAGCGCGTCGATAAAACGGAACCCGGCGTTGTGCCGGGTCCGGGCGTGTTCGGGCCCGGGGTTGCCGAGCCCGACGATGAGGCGCAGTCCATCCATCGCGTCGGGACGCGACGCGCCGCCTCGCGGCGACGCGCGCGTTGCCGTGGATTACTCCGCGGCGTCCTCGTCCTGCTTGGCGGCAGGCACTTCGGCGCTTTCGGCGGCGGGGGCTTCGCCCTCGGCTTCGGCTTCGACGCGCGCGTGGCGGGCCACGGCCACGGCCGGGTTGTGCTCGTCGTCGATCTTGTGCGCGAGTTCGACGCCCTTCGGCAGCTTGACGTCGGACAGGTGCACGGTGTCGCCCAGCTTCATCTCGCCGAGGTCGACTTCGATGAACGCCGGCAGGTCCTTAGGCAGGCAGCTGATTTCCACTTCGTTCAACTCGTGGGTCAGCACCACCTCGGCGCTCTTGCCGGCCGGCGACTTGTCCTGGTTCACGAAGTGCAGCGGCACGTTGACGCGGATCGCGGTGTTGGCGCTGACCCGTTGGAAGTCCAGGTGCATGATCTGCTGCTTGAACGGATGGCGCTGCATGTCGCGCAGCAGGACCTGCTGCGGCTTGCCGTCGACATCGAGGGTCAGGATCGACGCGTAGAACCACTCGTGCTGGCTGGCGACCCAGGTCTTCTCGTGCTCGAGCTGGATGTTCTGCGGCTTGTCTTCGCCGCCGTAGACGATGGCCGGGATCATGCCCGCATGGCGAAGGCGGCGGCTCGCACCCTTCCCTTCGTCCTTGCGGCCATTGGCCGAGAGCTTGTGTTCGGTTGCCATTTTCGGTTTCTCACTTCATTGCGATGAAGCCGCATCGCTGCGGCGTTGGCGACTCCCCCGCGACCAGGGGAGCCGGTTTTCCGGAAACCGCTCGTGCGGCTTCCCGAATCTTCGTAGGGCAAGGCATGCCGTGCCCCTACATTCAATCCACGTACAAACTGCTCACCGACTCCCCGAAGGCGATGCGGCGCACCGTTTCCGCGAGCAGCTCGGCGACGCTGAGCTGGCGGATGCGGCCGCAGGCCTTCGCCGCATCGGTGAGCGGGATGGTGTCGGTCACCACCAGCTCGTCCAGCTGCGACTTCGAGATGTTGTCGATCGCGGCGCCCGAGAGCACCGGATGCGTGCAGTAAGCGACCACCTTGGTCGCGCCCTGCGCCTTGAGCGCCGCCGCGGCCGCGCACAGGGTGCCGGCGGTGTCGACGATGTCGTCCACCAGCACGCAGGTCTTGCCCGCGACGTCGCCGATGATGTTCATCACCGTGGCGACGTTGGCCTTCGGCCGGCGCTTGTCGATGATGGCCAGGTCGGCGTCATCGAGGCGCTTGGCGATCGCCCGCGCACGTACCACGCCGCCCACGTCGGGCGAGACCACGATCAGGTTGTCGGTGCCGTGCGCGCGCCAGATGTCGGCGAGCAGCAGCGGCGAGGCGTACACGTTGTCGACCGGGATGTCGAAGAAGCCCTGGATCTGGTCCGCGTGCAGGTCCACCGTCAGCACCCGGTCGGCGTGCACGGTGGAGAACATCTGCGCCGCGACCTTGGCCGTGATCGGCACCCGCGCCGAACGCGGGCGCCGGTCCTGGCGCGCGTAGCCGAAGTACGGCACCACCGCGGTCACGCTGTTGGCGGATGCGCGCTTGAGCGCGTCGATCAGCACCAGCAGCTCGACCAGGTTCTCCGCGCTCGGCGCGCACGTTGGCTGGATCACGAACACGTCCTGGCCGCGGACGTTTTCCTCGATCTCGACCTGCACCTCGCCGTCCGAGAACTTGCCGACCAGCGCCTTGCCCGGACGCACGCCGAGTTCGCGGCACACGGCCTTCGCCAGCGCGGGATTGGCGTTGCCGGCGAAGACCAGCAGGTTGCGTTCGTCCTTCACTGACATGATCGCGCGCCCGGCGAGGTGGAAGTTGGCAGGGG
>Ga0209023_10006060_pt1 | contig 12930 bp, 10 predicted proteins | sample LakOneMetagenome_FD_187468 | JGI IMG/M metagenome (GOLD analysis project Ga0209023, IMG submission 187468) | Freshwater and sediment microbial communities from Lake Erie, Canada (SPAdes) (version 2) | ecosystem: Environmental > Aquatic > Freshwater > Lentic | place: Lake Erie, Canada... | reverse complement strand
CTTGCGGGCGACTCGGCGCGTTACTTTTGCTTTGCCAGGAACTCCACCACTTGCAGCACGTTCTGCATGTTGCCCGCCATGGTGCCGTCGGTGTAGTACTTGCCGGCCACGCCCATCGAGGGCACGCCTTCGACGCCGTAGGCGTCCTGCAGCTGCGATGCGCGGCGCACCTGGTTCGACACGGTGAAGGAGCTGTAGACCTCCTTGAACTTGGCGGCGTCCACGCCCTGCTGGGTCACCCAGGCCAGGATCTCGTCGTCCTTGGCGAGCTTGGCTTTTTCAACGTGAATGGCGCGGAACACCTTGGCGTGCAGGGCCTCGAGCTTGCCCATGCCTTCCAGCGCGTAGAACAGCTTTTGCTGGGGCACGAAGCTGGCGTTGAACGCCACGGGCACGCGGCGGATGGACAAGTCCTTGGGCGCGGCCTTGACCCAGGCGTCCAGCGTGGGCTCGAAAGCGTTGCAGTGGGGGCAGCTGTACCAGAAGAACTCGATCACATCGACCTTGCCGGCAGGCGCATCGGGCGCGACGGGCTTGTCCAGACGCTTGTAATCCTTGCCCTCCTTGAACTGGCGGGCTTGGGCCAGCGCGGGCGTGGCGACGGGCAACGTCAGGGCGGAAGCGGCAACTGCCGAGGCAGTGGACAAAGAAAACTCACGGCGTTTCATGACAAAGACTCTCCTAGTTCAGGTCTGGGGGATGGGAGCCGCGCCCCCGGAAAAAGTTCAGCCGGGGCGCTGTGGCACCTCAACGCTGCACGCGCACCAGGGCTGACTCCACGCCCGTGCCGTCCAGCTTTTCCTTGAGCTGCTCGGCGTCGTCGCGCTTGGCGAACGGGCCCACGCGCACCCGAAAGACCGGCCGGCCGCTCTGCTCGCGTTCGCTCACCCGGGCTTCCCAGCCCAGCATGGCCAGCTTGGCGCGCTGGGCGTCGGCATCGGCCTGGGTGCGGAAGGCACCGGCCTGCACGAAGTAGTCAAACGGGTCCACATTGCCCTTGGCAGCGGCCTTGGCCACGGCCAGGTCGCCCAGCGGGTCGGCACCGGGCTTGCTCTCGGCCTTGGCGGCTTCGGGCTTGCTGGCGGCAGGCTTGGGGGCGGACGCTGCCGCCCGGACATCGGGCGCCGACGCCGCGGCGACGGGTGCCGAAGCGGGCGCAGAGGCCGCAGCCACCGGGGGCCGGGCCGGGTTCTTGCCGTACAGCGGCGAGTTCGGGTCCCAGTTCTTGTTCTTCTGGGATTCGGCCGCGTCCATGTCGACACCGCGGCCATTGCTCTTGTTCAGGAAGGGCACGGGCACCTTGGTCACGAACACGGCCACCGCCAATGCAGCGCCCAGGCCCACGATGACCCCCACGATGAAGCCGATGATCGTCCCGCCCGTCTGTTGTTTCTTCATAGTGACTGCTTACATTCTGGCCGGAGCCGATACGCCCAGCACGGCCAGGCCATTGTGCAATACCTGTGCGGTGGCCGCGACGAGCGCCAGGCGCGCCTTCTTCACGGCTTCGTCGTCCACCAGGATGCGCTCGGCATCGTAGTAGCTGTGATAGCTGGCGGCCAGGTCGCGCAGGTAGAAGGTGACGTCGTGCGGCGCCTCGCCATCGGCGGCGGCCGTGAGCATCTCGGGGTACTTGGCCAGTTGCAGCATCAGCGCCTGGGCCTGCGGGCCTTCCAGCGCCGACAGGTCGACGCCGTGCAGCGACGCCACGTCGCCGCCCCCGGCCCCTTCGGCTTCTTGCCAGGCCCGCAGCACCGACTGGATGCGCGCGTGGGCGTACTGCACGTAGTACACCGGGTTGTCGTTGTTCTGCGCGACGGCCAGGTCCACGTCGAAGGTGTACTCGGTGTCGGGCTTGCGGGACAGCAGGAAGAAGCGCACCGCGTCCTTGCTGGTCCACTCGATCAGGTCGCGCAGCGTGACGTAGCTGCCCGCGCGCTTGCTGATCTTGACCTCTTCGCCGCCCTTGACCACGCGCACCATGGTGTGCAGCACGTAGTCGGGGTAGCCCTGCGGAATGCCTACATCGGCCGCCTGCAGCCCGGCACGCACCCGGGCGATGGTGCCGTGGTGGTCCGTGCCCTGGATGTTGACGACCTTGGTGAAGCCGCGCTCCCACTTGGCGATGTGATAGGCCACGTCGGGCACGAAATAGGTGTACGTGCCGTCCTTCTTGCGCATGACCCGGTCCTTGTCGTCGCCGTAGTCCGTGCTTTTGAGCCACAGCGCGCCGTCCTGCTCGTAGGTCTTGCCGTTGGCGACGAGCTTGCTCACCGTGGCATCCACGCGGCCGCTGGTGTACAGGCTCGACTCGAGGTAGTACTCGTCGAACTTCAGGTTGAAGGCCTGCAGGTCCTTGTCCTGCTCATTGCGCAGGTAGGCCACGGCGAACTGGCGGATGGATTCCACATCATCCACATCGCCGCTGGCGGTGAACTCGCAGTCGTCGGCCTTGACGGTTTTCTTGGCCAGGAAGTCGTTGGCGATCTCCTGGATGTACTCGCCGTTGTAGAACGCCTTGGACGCCGGGTTCTCCGGGTCGGTGGGCCAGCATTCGTCGCCGGGCTTGAAGCCCTTGGCGCGCAACTGGGTGCTGGTGGTCAGCGTCTGGATCTGCACGCCCGCGTCGTTGTAGTAGAACTCGCGGTGCACGTTCCAGCCCTGGGTGCTGAACAGGTTGCAGATCGCGTCGCCCAGGGCCGCCTGGCGGCCGTGGCCCACGTGCAGGGGCCCGGTGGGGTTGGCCGAGACGAACTCGACCAGCACGCGCTGGCCGTTGTCCTTTTGGTAGCCAAAGCGCTCGCCGGCGGCCAGCACCTCGCGCACCACTTCCTGCTTGGCGGCGGGTTTGAGGCGGATGTTCAGAAAGCCGGGGCCGGCGATCTCGATGGCATCGACCCAGCGGACAAAGGCCGGCGTGGCCTCCAGCGCCGCCTTGAGCTGCTCGCCCAGCGCACGCGGGTTGAGCTTGAGCGGCTTGGCCAGCTGCATGGCGGCGGTGCAGGCGAAGTCGCCATGCGCGGCCACTTTGGGGGATTCGAAGGCAGCACGCCCCGCAGAGCCGGGCGACAGTTTTTCCAGCTCGCCGGCCAGGGCCGCGAGCAATTCATTTTTTGCAGTGAGCATCGGCGGATTTTACGGGTGCCGCCAACCCGGCAGCCAAAGGCACAATAAGCGCCAGCCCCCGTTCAAGAGGACATCGCGCATGCCGCCCCAGCCCATCTTGCTGTATCGACGCCGCTGGACCCTGTTTTTTCAGGTGCCTTTTGCGGTGTTGATGGCGATCCTCACGGCCTACGCCATCTTTATGGCGGTGGTGTTTGACGACCGGCTGTTCACCGTCTTGTTTGCGATCAGCGCCCTCTGTACGTTCTGTCTTGCATGGACGCTGGGCCGGAGCGCCCTGGAGGCGCACCGCCACAGAGAGCCTGCAGTGGTCATCGACGAAACGGGCATCACTGACCTGCGGGACGAGGACCCTCAACCCGTGCCCTGGGAGGCCATGGAGCGTGTGCGCCTGGATAGCGAGGATCGCATCGTGGTCAGACTGCATACCTCGGACAAAGTCTCTGCGTTGCGTGTCATATCCCTGGCCCTGCAACGCTGGCAACAAGGCGGCGATGTGGTGATTTCGCTGGCGGGGCTGGCGCACAACCCGCACATCCTGCAGCGCACGCTGAGCACATTTCACCAAGCCGCCGCAGCGTCTGCGCAAACGACCAGGTGAATGCGCAGATAAGTGCGCCACAGAATGCGCCACGCAATCGCACTGCAAACGCATGGCTGCATGGCTTTTCTGCGTTGTACCGCGCGGCGTTCTATGGTGCAATTCTGCTGGGACCCACCAATAACGCATTCACTCCAGGAGCTTCCATGAAACAGCTGATTTCCCTGACTGCACTCGGCCTGGCCCTGACCCTGGGCGCTGGCGTTCACGCCGCTGAAGATGCCAAGGCGCCGACCAAGCAGCAATCCAAGATGGCCACCTGCAACGCCGACGAAAAGGCCAAGACGCTCAAGGGCGACGAGCGCAAGGCGTTCATGAAGGAATGCCTGTCTGCCAACAAGCAGGAGAAGCAGCAGACCAAGATGAAGACCTGCAACGCCGACGAAAAAGCCAAGACGCTCAAGGGCGCCGAACGCAAGGCCTTCATGAGCGAGTGCTTGAAGGGCTGACAACGCCGCCGGCCCGGCACTGCCGCGCCAGCACCCACAAAAAAGCCCGCCCGTGACAGCCACGGCGGGCTTTGTCGTCTTAGCGCCAGTGGTCGGGCAACGCCCCTACCAGCCCCTCGCCCAGAACACCGCAATGACCGCCACCACGGGCAGTCCGTGCGACTGGATCATCACCAGGCGGCGCACCTTCTTCACGTCCTGCGCATCCGGCAAGGCGCCAGTGGCCCGCAGGTTGCGGCGCCAGCGCCGGAACATGATCGACGGCCAGATCGACATAAGGGCCAGGACCACCACAAGCGTGATCTTGATGTGGAACAGAGGCTGCGACACATACCAGGATGCGCCTTTGACGCCCCACAGCAGACGCGCCACGCCACTGCCGATCATCAGCATGGCGGCCGCGCCGTAGATCGCATCCAGCCGCGCAAGGCGCTCGACCACCGCGGCGTTCATCCATTCGATGCGGCACAAGGCCGCCTGGCTCGACAAAAAGACCACAAAGGTCAGGATCGCCACCAAATGCAGGGCGGCCAGGGTTGCTTCGAGGGTCATGGGGATTCCTTGTCATCGCCGGCCTTGGGCCTGGGTGGAGCGCTGCGGGCGCGCACCTCCTCGGGGAACCGGTGGACGACCATTGTGCTTGACGAAGCAGCCCGTTCCCTGCGGGACACAACCGCAGAAGGCCTTCGACGCCTCCATCGGTACCACCTGCACAACGCGCTGAACCAGCTTTGCGACGCAGTAGCCCCCAAGCAAAAAAGCGGTGCGGACCCAAAGGCCCGCACCGCTTTTTTTAGGGGGATTGAACGGCAGTTCGCCGTGCAGATCAGGCGGGCCTCACGGCAGACGACACCACCGGCGCCACTTCTTCCACCAGGGGGAGAGGCTGGGGCTCGCCGTCCAGCGCGGCGTTCAGGCGGTCATAGTCCAGCGCGTTTTCCCAGCGCGACACCACCACGGTGGCCACGGCGTTGCCGATGAAGTTGGTGAGCGAGCGGCATTCGCTCATGAAACGGTCCACACCCAGGATCAGCGCCATGCCGGCCACGGGCACTTCGGGCACCACGGCCAGCGTGGCCGCCAGGGTGATGAAGCCTGCGCCGGTAACGCCAGCGGCGCCCTTGGATGACAGCATGGCCACCAGCAGCAGCGCCACCTGGTGGCCCAGCGTGAGGTGCGTGTCCGTGGCCTGGGCGATGAACAGCGCGGCCAGCGTCATGTAGATGTTGGTGCCGTCCAGGTTGAACGAGTAGCCGGTGGGCACCACCAGGCCGACGACGGACTTCTTGCAGCCGGCGCGCTCCATCTTTTCCATCAGCGACGGCAACGCGGACTCGGACGACGACGTGCCCAGCACCAGCAGCAGCTCGGCCTTGAGGTACTTGATCAGCTTGAACACCGAGAAGCCGCAGGCCCGTGCCACGGCACCCAGGATGACGATCACGAACAGCAGCGAGGTGATGTAGAACGTGGCCACCAGCTCGGCCAGGTTGAGCAGCGAGCCCAGGCCGAACTTGCCGATGGTGAAGGCCATGGCACCGAACGCGCCGATGGGGGCGGCCCGCATGACGATGTTGACCACCTTGAACACGGGCACCGTCAGCGATTCAAGAAATGCCTGCACCGGCTTGCCCGCATTGCCAGACAGCGCCAGCGCCACGCCGAAGAGCACGGCCACCAGCAGCACCTGCAGGATGTTGTCGCCCACGAAGGGGCTGACCAGCGTCTTGGGGATGATGTCCATGGCAAACCCGGTCAGCGTCATGTCGTGGGACTTGGCCACGTAGGTGCTGACTTCCTTCTGGTCCAGGTCGGCCGGGTTGATGTGCATGCCGGCGCCCGGCTGCATCACGTTGGCCACCACCAGGCCCACCACCAGCGCCAGGGTGGAGAACGTCAAAAAGTACGCCATGGCCTTGCCGAACACGCGGCCCACGGTGGAGAGCTGCGACATGCCCGCAATGCCGGTCACGATGGTCAGAAAGATCACCGGCGCGATGATCATCTTGATCAGCTTGATGAACGCGTCGCCCAGCGGCTTGAGTGCCGCGCCGTAGGCCGGCTCGAAGTGGCCCAGCAGCACACCCAGGATGATGGCGACCACCACCTGGAAGTACAGTTGCCGGTAAAAAGGCAGCCGCACGGGGTGGGCTGTAGGGGCGGTAATCGCTTGCATGGGGATGTCTCCTGAAATCACGGTGACTGCACCAGCGGGGTGCGTCGAGGGTGCCGTTTGTACCGCCGCCCCTCGATTCAGCCGATAACCTATTGGTATTAGTCGGTCGCACCGCCAGAGGGCGCCCCGTGCCCCAACATAGGGAAAACACCTAGTCCTCAGCGAGGTCAGGCACACTCCCTGACCCCACCATCAAAGCCCCGGAGCACACTCCCGGCACCCTGCTTTTTGCCCCATGACGACGCCGCGCCTTCGCAAATTCTGGACCCTGCTGATCCTGCTCGCCGGCATGGCGGGCAGCATGTTCGTGGCCGGGCAGTGGGCGTGGCAGCACTCGCTGTACGAGGAGAGCGACAACGTGCAGCGGCAGCTGGCGCTGTACGGCCAGACGCTGGCCCAGCGCATCGACCGCTACCGCACCCTGCCCGAGGTGCTGGCGCTGGACGCGCAGCTGCAGGACGCGCTCACCCGCACCCTCAGCCCGGCGGAGGTGGAGCAGCTCAACCTGAAGCTCGAGCAGGCCAACGGCGCGAGCCAGTCGTCCACGCTCACCCTGATCAACCGCGAAGGCCTGGCCGTGGCGGCCAGCAACTGGCGCACCGCCACCAGCAACGTGGGCGTGGACTACAGCTTTCGCCCGTATGTGCAGGAAGCCCTGGCGCAGGGGCGCGGCAGCTTCTACGGCATCGGCGTGACGACGGGCGAGCCCGGGTACTTTTTGTCGCAGGCCATCCGCGATGCCGGCGGCCAGTTGCTGGGGCTGGTGGCGATCAAGATCGCGCTGCAGGAGCTTGAGCGCGAATGGCTGCAGACGCCGGACATCGTGCTGGCGTCCGACGCGCACGGCGTGGTGTTCCTGGCCAGCCAGGACGCGTGGCGCTACCGCCTGCTGGAGCCCCTGGGCGACGAGGAGCGACGCGAGCTCAACGCCACGCGCCAGTACTCGAACCAGCCGCTGCGCCCGCTGGATTACCGCGTGGACGACCACATGGACAACGGCGGCCGCCTGGTGCGCATGCTGTCGTCCGACCTGCCGCCCCTGCCCGGCCGCGTGCTGTGGCAGACCCAGCCGCTGCCCGGCACGCCCTGGCAGCTGCACCTGGTGCATGAGACGCACAGCAGCATTGCCGACAGCCGCTGGGCCGCCGCGGCCGGTGGCGGCGGCTGGCTGGCGCTGGCCCTGCTGGTGCTGTTCGTGCGCCAGCGGCAACGCCTGGCCCACCTGCGCCAGCGCAGCCGCCAGGAGCTGGAGACCGTGCTGCAGCAGCATGCCCAGGAGCTGCGCACCGCCCAGGACGGCATCGTGCAGGCGGCGCAAGAGGCCGCGCAGCAGACCGATACGGGCCTGTCGCGCAGCCTGGAGCACCTGCCCCAGGGCGTGGTCATCATCGATGCCGACCTGAATCTGGTGGCCTGGAACTCGCGCTACGTGCAGCTGTTTCGCTACCCCGCCGACCTGATGCGCGTGGGCCAGCCCATTGAGGACCTGCTGCGCCACAACGCCCGCCGCGGCCTGCTGGGCCCCGGCCCGGCCGACGAGGCGATCGAGCGGCGCCTGTCGCACCTGCGCAGCGGCCTGCCCCATCTGCACGAGAGCGCCAAGGGCGACGGCACGGTGCTCGAGATCCGCGGCAACCCGCTGCCCGAAGGCGGCTTCGTGACGAGCTACGCCGACATCACCAGCTACAAGAACGCCGCGCGCGAGCTGCGGTCCCTCGCCGATGCGCTGGAGCAGCGCGTGGCCGACCGCACCCGCGACCTGGACGCCGCCCGGCGCGAGGCCGAGCGCGCCAACCGCTACAAGACCCGCTTCGTCGCGGCGGCGGTGCACGACCTGCTGCAGCCGCTGAACGCCGCGCGCATGTTCACCTCGCTGCTGCGCAGCCACCTGCACGACGACGCCGAGCGGCGCACGGTGGACAGCATCGACGGCGCGCTCGCGTCGCAGGACGCGATCCTCAGCAGCCTGCTCGACATCTCGCGCATGGAGTCGGGGCAACTGGACGTGCACATCCACGACGTGGCCCTGGGCCCGCTGCTGCAGGTGCTGGCCCACAACTTCGGCGTGCTGGCCGAAAGCCAGGGCCTGAAGCTCAGCTGCGTGCCCACGCGCGCCGTGGTACGCACCGATGAAAACCTGCTGCGCCGCATCCTGCAGAACTTCGTCTCCAACGCGATCCGCTACAGCCGGCACGGGCGCATCGTGGTGGGCTGCCGGCGCGTGGGCCACCCCGGCGGCACCCACCTGCGCATCGAGGTGCACGACCAGGGCCCGGGCATCCCCGAGGCGCTGCAGCGCGAGATCTTCGAGGAGTTCCGCCGCCTGGACGAAGGCCGCGCCGACGACCGGGGCGCGGGCCTGGGCCTGGCCATCGTCGAGCGCCTGGGCCGCCTGCTGGGCCACGAGATCGGGCTGCGCTCGCAGCTGGGTCGCGGCAGCGTGTTCTGGGTCTGCGTGCCGCTGGGCGACCCCGCCGCCGCGCAGTTGCCCGCCGCCGCACCGGCCACCGTGCGGCAGCAGCCGCAGGAAGACGCCCCGCTGCAAGGCAGCACCGCCTGGGTGATCGAAGACGACGGCCCCACCTGCGCCGCCACCCGCGAACTGCTGGAGCGCTGGGGCTGCCAGGTGCCCCTGGCCGGCGGCGCACCCGAAGCTTTGGCCCACGCCGAACGCGGCCAGGCACCGCAGCTGGTGCTGCTGGACGTGCACCTGGGCGCAGGCCACCACGGCCCGGATGTGTACACCCAGCTGTGCGACCGCTGGGGCCAGTCACCCGCCGTGATCCTGGTCACTGCCGAGCGCGACGCCACGCTGCGCCGGCAGGCTGCGGAACGGGGATGGGGATTTCTGGCCAAGCCGGTGCGGGCGCCGGCGCTGCGGGCGTTGGTGAGCCAGACGTTGTTGCGGCTGCGGGAGAAATAGCGGGGTCACGGGGCAGCGGGCTTCGGCGGGCCCGGTCTGCACGGATGCATGGCCCCGGTGCGTATTCACATATTCACATTTGATAGCTGCCAACGCTTTCCAGGAAAGCGCTAGAGACCATTCCACCCCCACGCAGCGCACATCCCCCAATCCGTTTTACCCCGCCCCGCCCTCGTCCGCCTCCAGGCTTTTGACCAGCACCGCCGCCTGCGTGCGGCTGTAGCACGCGAGCTTCTTCAGGATGGCCGTGACGTGCACTTTGACCGTGTTCTCCGCCAGCCCCAGCGCAGCGGCGATCTGCTTGTTGAGGAGCCCGTCGGCCAGGCACAGCAGCACCCGGAACTGCTGCGGCGTGAGCTGCGCCAGCCGTGCGGCCAGCTCGGCGTCGGCCTCGGAGCGCTCGGCCGCCATGGGGGGGAACCAGCTGCCGCCTTCGAGCACGGCCTCGATGGCCTCGCCCATGGCCTCGGCCGGTGCGGACTTGGGGATGAAGCCTGCCGCGCCGAACTGCTGGGCGCGGCGGATGACGCGCGGGTGGTCGTTGGACGAGATGATCACCACCGGCACCTCGGGGTATTCGCCGCGCACATGCAGCAGCGACGAGAAGCCGCGTGCGCCGGGCATGCTCAGGTCCAGCAGTACCAGCTCGACCTCGGGGTGCTCCTGCAGCGCGGTGCCCAGCGTGGCGGCGCTGGCCGCCTCCAGCGTGCGGAACTGCGGCAGGCGCTCGCGCAGCACGTGCAGCACGGCCGCGCGGAACAGGGGGTGGTCGTCAGCGACGAGGAGCGTGGGGTCGGACATGGAGTGCGCAGTCTGCCACGGGGCGGTTCATCAGCACCATACGCCGCTGCGGAAGCGGGCCACAGGATGGGGCGCGCACCGGCGGGCACTACCGTAGAGCCGGCTGTGTGGCGCCACCACCGACGTATCCCTTCGGCGAAAGGCACGAAGCGAATCAGGGGGAGTCATTCGCCTTTCCAGAACGCGGGTTGCGCGTACTGGTGCTTCAGAAAGTCGATCCACAGCCGCACGCGCAGTGGCAAGTGCTTGCGCTGGGGGAACACCACGTAGATGCCGTTGGGCGGCGCGGCGAAGTGCTCCAGAACCGCGACCAGGCGGCCGGCAGCGATCTCGGACTCGACCTCCCAGGTGCTGCGCCAGGCAATGCCGTAGCCCGCGAGGCACCAGTCGTGCAGCACCTGCCCGTCGGAGCAGTCGAGCGGACCGCCGGGCTTGAGATGCATGACCTCGGTGCCGCCGTCGCCCAGAGGAACGCGAAACGCCCAGCCGCGGGTCTGCGATGCGTCGCTCGACAGCGTGAGGCAGTCGTGCTGGACCAGCTCGGTCGGCGCGCGCGGGGTGCCGCGCCGGGCCAGGTATTCGGGCGTGGCGACGCACAGGCGGCGGTTGTCGGCGATGCGCACGCTCACCAGCGACGAGTCGGGCAGGTCGCCCACGCGCACGGCACAGTCAAAACCCTCGCCGGCCAGATCCACCACGCGGTCGCTGAGGTTCAGCGAGATGGTCACGTCCGGGTGCGCCGAGCGAAACCGCGGCACCAGCGGCGCCACGTGGCGGCGGCCGAAGCCCGCGGGCGCGGTGATGCGCAGGTGGCCCGTGGCCTTGACCCCGCCTTCGGACACGCTGGCCTCGGCATTGGCCACGTCGGACAGCAGGCGCTGACAGTCTTCCAGAAACGCGCTGCCTTCGTGCGTGAGGCTGATGCGGCGGGTGGTGCGCACCAGCAGCTTCACGCCCAGGTGCTCTTCGAGCGCATCGAGCCGCCGCCCCATGATCGCCGGCGCCACGCCCTCGGCCTTGGCCGCTGCCGTGAGGCTGCCGCGCGTGGCCACCGACACAAAGGATTCGAAGGCCTTGAGTTTGTCCATGGGCGGGATTATGGGGACAACGGAGATGCGGCTTGTTGGGGGACGTAGCCGGCATGCAGGCCGAAAAATAGTAGTCAAAAAGGCTTCTGCCCCCTATCTATCAAGCGCTAGCAGCTATTATTTATATAGCATTTTGACGGTAACCACTTGGACGGCAGAGCGACAACTTTTGCGTAAAAGTCACTGGTTTCCAGCTTTTCAGCGTATTTATGTGGGCAAACATTTGCAATACAGTGTGCCCATAGCCCGCACTGCGGGCGGCACCGTTGTGTTGTTCCTTCCATTTCATCCATCCTCCAAGGCTTTCCCATGACCGACCGCACCACCGTCCACGGCCTGCAAGTGGCCACCTCCCTGTACCGCTTTGTCGACGACAAGGTGCTGCCCGGCACGGGTGTCGATGCCGCGTCGTTCTGGAAGGGTTTTGACGCCATCGTGGCCGACCTGGCCCCGCGCAACATCGCCCTGCTGGCCGAGCGCGACCGCCTGCAGACCGAACTTGATACCTGGCACCAGGCCAACCCCGGCCCGATCAAGGACATGGTGGCCTACCGCGGTTTCCTCGAAAAGATCGGCTACTTGGTGCCCCAGCCCGCCGACGTCAAGGCCACCACGGCCAACGTGGACGACGAGCTGGCCACCCAGGCCGGCCCGCAACTGGTGGTACCCATCCTGAACGCACGGTACGCACTGAACGCCGCCAACGCCCGCTGGGGCAGCCTGTACGACGCGCTGTACGGCACCGACGCCATCCCCGAGACTGACGGTGCCGAAAAGGGCAAGGGCTACAACCCCGTGCGCGGCGCCAAAGTGATCGCGTTTGCGCGCCAGGTGCTGGACGACACGGCGCCGCTGAGCACGGGCTCGCACAAGGATTCGACCGGTTACAAGGTCGAAGGCGGCCAGCTGGTGGTGTCACTCGCCAATGGCGCCACCACAGGCCTCAAGGACCCATCGCAGTTCAAGGGCTACCAGGGCGACGCCGCTGCGCCCAAGTCGGTGCTGCTGCAGCACAACGGCCTGCACCTCGATATCCAGATCGACCGCGCAACGCCCATCGGCCAGACCGACGCTGCTGGCGTGAGCGACCTGGTGCTGGAAGCGGCGCTGTCCACCATCCTGGACCTGGAAGACTCCGTGGCCGCCGTGGACGCCGAGGACAAGGTGCTGGGCTACAGCAACTGGCTGGGCATCATCCAGGCCACGCTGACCGAGCAGGTCGCCAAGGGCGGCAAGACCATCACGCGCGGGCTGAACCCCGACCGCGTCTATACCGGCCCAGCCGGTGGCGAAGTGCGCCTGCATGGCCGCTCCCTCATGTTCCTGCGCAACGTGGGCCACCTGATGACCAACCCGGCCATCCTGTGGACCGACGCGCAGGGCCAGGTGCGCGAGATCCCTGAAGGCATCATGGACGCGGTGGTCACCACGGCGATTGCACTGCATGACCTGCAAGGGCACGGCAAAGACGGCATCCGCAACTCCCGCAAGGGCAGCGTCTACATCGTCAAGCCCAAGATGCACGGCCCCGCTGAAGTGGGCTTTGCGAGCGACCTGTTCGGCCGCGTGGAGCAACTGCTGGGCCTGCCTGCCAACACCGTGAAGCTGGGCATCATGGACGAGGAGCGCCGCACGTCCGTCAACCTGAAGGCCTGCATCGCCGCCGCGTCGGCCCGCGTGGCCTTCATCAACACCGGCTTCCTGGACCGCACCGGCGACGAGATGCACACCGCCATGCACGCCGGCCCCATGGTGCGCAAGGGCGA